>Ga0302326_10006450_pt1 | contig 26330 bp, 22 predicted proteins | sample Palsa_T0_3_FD_202264 | JGI IMG/M metagenome (GOLD analysis project Ga0302326, IMG submission 202264) | Peat permafrost microbial communities from Stordalen Mire near Abisko, Sweden - Palsa_T0_3 | ecosystem: Environmental > Terrestrial > Soil > Palsa > Peat permafrost | place: Sweden: Abisko... | reverse complement strand
GTCAGTTTCTGGTCATCCGTCCGGCCAACGGGGCAGCACCGAGGATCGTTAAGCTGCCCTGCGCCCCGGACCCGGATTGCGTTCCCTCGCAACCGGTTTGGTCGCCCGACAGCGCGCGCATCGTCTTCATCCTAAAGAGTCCGAAGACGAAGGCGCGAGCGCTCTACGCGGTCGGCGCTGCCGGGACGGGTCTACGCAAGCTTCTCGATTTCTTCGGCGACTTGAACGACCCGCGCTTCTCGCCGGGCGGCAGGCTTGCGATCCTCGCGACGGCCGGAGCGCACAAAGAGATCGGCGCCACCCAAGCGGGCGCGCCGATCGTCGGCGAGATCGGCGCGAGCACCGACGAGCAGCGCATTGCGCTTGTCGGACGAAACGGCGCGCTCAGTTGGGTCTCGCCGCCGGATCTGTTCGTCTACGAATACGATTGGAAGCCCGACGGCACCGGCTTTGTCGGAACCGCGGCGCACGGAAACGGCGACAACAATTGGTGGATCGCCCATCTCTACCGCTTCGACGGCGCGGCCGCGACCGACATCTACGCGCCCGCTTCGCGGCAGCAGCAGCTCGCCGCCCCGCGCGTCTCGCCCGACGGCACCACGGTCGCCTTCATCGGCGGGCTGATGAGTGATTTCGGCGCGACCGGCGGAGACGTCTATATCGTCCCGACTGCCGGTGGGGCGGCTAAGGACGTCACGCCGCAAATAAAAGGCTCGGCGTCGTCGCTGCGGTGGACGTGTGGCGACGGAATGCAACTCACGTTTACCGCGCTCGAGGGCGCGCGCTATGCCGTGCGCAAAATCGCCCCGCTTTCATCAAACACGCTGATCGCCGACTACACGCTCGGGGAGACCTTCGACGCGGATGTCACCGAAGCGTGCAAGGACCCCTCCCACGCCACGGCCTTCGTGCGTCAATCGTTCGAGGCGCCGCCCGAGATTTTTATCACGCGCGACTTGGATAAAGAACTGCGCAAGCCGCCGATCGTTCAATTGACGCATGCGAACGCAGGCATCCCGTCTGCGACGCGAGCGCAAAGCCTCACGTGGACGAACGGCGGCTTCACGGTGCAAGGCTGGTTACTCGCGCCGCTCGGCAACGATCCGAATGTCAAACACCCGATGGTAACGATCGTCCACGGCGGGCCGTCGGGAGCTTCGGTTCCGCGCTTCGTCGGCCGCGGCATGCAGCGCGATCTTCTGAACGAAGGCTACTACTTGTTTCTTCCGAATCCGCGCGGCAGCTTCGGCCAGGGCGAAGCATTCACGCTCGCCAACGTGAAGGACTTTGGTTACGGCGATCTGCGCGACGATCTTGCCGGAATCGATGCGGTAGAAGCCCTCACCGGCGGTGCGATCGACGACGAGAGGCTCGGCATCGCGGGTGGAAGTTATGGCGGGTTCATGACGATGTGGGCCGTCACCCAAACGAACCGCTTCAAAGCGGCGGTCGCAGGCGCCGGCATCAGTGATTGGATTTCGTATTACGGCGAAAACGGGATCGACGAGTGGATGATTCCGTTCTTCGGCGCATCGGTATACGACAATCCGGCCGTGTACCGGAAGTCGTCCCCGATCGAGTTCATCAAGAACGTCAAGACGCCGACTTTCGCCTACGTCGGCGAGTTCGACGTGGAGTGCCCGGCGCCGCAGTCGCTCGAGTTCTGGCACGCCCTAGAAACGCTCGGCGTTCCGACGCAGCTCGTCATCTATCCGGGCGAGGGCCACCACGTGCGCGCACCCGCGCACATCGCCGACATAACGCGCCGCACGGTCGCATGGTTCGATAAGTATCTAAAATGAATCGCGCCTACGGCGCTCTCGCCACGTCCCAGTCGAGATCTAAGAGTCCGCCCTGATAGTCGGGAAGTTCCCAGACCCAGATGCCGCGTTCGGCCGGGAGACGGCGTTCGGCACGCGTCTCCTGGGAGCGTTGGTCCGGAACCTCTCGATCGTGTTCGACGTCGACCGGGCTCCAGAAAAATTCGGGTTCCTTTGAGATCGTGAAGCCGGCGTCGAGGTACGCGGTCAAGTCGAGCGTGAAACGATACGTGGCGCAACGAACCTCGTTTGGAATGTGGTCGTGCCAGTTGCGGTTCCCCTGGTCGTAGCCTTTGTAGATCTCGACGTCCATCCAGAATTTCTCGCCGGCTATCGGCGTGAAGCTGTAGGACAGCTCGGTCCCGCGTTCGTCGTAACGGCTCTGGGCTTCCGTATCGGCACCGTTCGGTTCACGGATCGTCAGGAAACGAACGAAACCATCGCTCTTCGTCCGGTATTGGATTTTATATGGGGTAACGCACCGGTTCCCGGACGCGAACGTCAGCTTCATGTAGCGATGCGCCCGATTGTCGGTCACGACGGAACGCTCCGTCGTACCGTAACGCGCTTGGTACGGCTGATCGATGGGGCAGGGAGACACTTCCAAACGCACGTCGATGAGATCGACTTCGTAAAATGCCGGATTGCCGACCGGGTGCAAAAGCGCTTCCCGCAGCGCCTTATAGCGATCGTCGCTCGAATCTTCGGGGCGGATAATCGTGAAGTGGTTCCCGGCCAGACCTTCGGCTTCGAGAAAGTCTCCCCGCGCCGAAGCCATCGGGACGACTGCATCCGACTCTCCCCAAAACGCCTGAAAGGCAATCGGGCAGGACGTGTCGGTGACGCTCGTTGCGTTTAAGACGTTGAGTTGAATGTATTTTCTCATGTCGGAGATCTCGGGGTTGAGTACGCGTAGCGTGCGCTCTTGAGGATTCGGATTGAGATTGAATGCGATCTTGCGAATCCCGCTGAATATGTCTGAGCCGAGATTGGGACATGCGAAAAGAACCACCGAACGAATCTTCGCGAGGTCCCGTGCCTCTTTCCCAAGCGTTTTCTGCATCAGGTAATTTTGAATGACGAGACCGCCCTGGCTGTGCCCGACCAGGATCCATCGCGGATAGTCGGCAAAACCTCTCTTCAGGAAGCCCCCGAACGCGCTTCCTAGATCTCGCAGTGCCGGAATTTTCTCCAGTGGGTTACTGTTGAACCATTCGGTCTCGTACGGGTAACAGTCGAAGGTGAAGTCGGCCTTCAACTGCTCGTCCGCTGCGAGCAAGTCGAGAAACGGCTTCCAGCATTTCTTCGTGTCGCTAAAACCATGGACGAATACGACCGCAGTCTTCATCGCAGCGCTCCGCAGATCGTGCTAATTTACAACGCGCGGGCCGGCGCTCAGCTCGAACATCGGCGGCCCGTTGTAGGTTTCCGGGTACTCGCCGGTAAGACAGCCCAAGCACATCTCGCCGCGCTTGCGGGCGACGGCCTTCAAGAGCCCCTCCTTGCTGAGGTAGCCGAGTGAATCGGCTCCGATCTTCGCACAGATCTCGGGGATCGTGTAATTCGCGGCGATGAGCTCGGCGTGGGTCGCCATGTCGACGCCGAGATAACAGGGGTGGATGATCGGCGGCGAGGTGATCCGGACGTGGACTTCGCGCGCGCCCGCGTCGCGCAGCAACTTGACGATGCGCGGCGTCGTCGTGCCGCGCACGATCGAATCGTCGACGACGATGACGCGCTGCCCCTCGAGCAACTCGACGATCGGATTGAACTTGAGCTGCACCCCACGCGCACGCAGACCTTGATCGGGGCTGATGAACGTCCGGCCGATGTAGCGGTTCTTTATCATCCCCTCGACGTACGGTAAGCCGGCCTCCTGCGCGTACCCGATGCCGCCCGGAACCGCCGAGTCCGGCACGGCCATCACGACGTCTGCTTCGACCGGATGCTCGCGCGCGAGCGCGCGGCCCATCTCCATGCGCGCGAGATAAATCTGCCGGCCACTCAGCTTGGAATCGGGCCGGGCGAAATAGATGTACTCGAACATGCAGAGCGCTTGGGGCTTCGGCTGGCGCGCCTTGTCGACGTGCAGTTCGCCATCGACCCAAACGATCTCGCCCGGCTCGAGCTCGCGAATGTATTGCGCGCCGACCGTCTCGAGGGCGCACGATTCCGAGGCGAACATGTAACCGCCGCCGGGAAAGCGCCCGTAACACAGCGGTCGCACGCCCCATGGGTCGCGAAACGCGTAGAGCGCCTTCTCCGTCGACATAACGATCGAATAGGCGCCTTCGGCGCGCGACATGATGTAGCGGATGCGGGCGATCATATCCCCGCCTGGGGCCTGAATGAGCGCCTTAGCCAGCACCTCGGAATCGGAACTGGCCTGCAACACCGTCGAACTCGTGAGCGTGTCGCGCAGGTCGTCGGTATTGGTAAGGTTGCCGTTATGGGCGATCGTCACGTCGCCGAACTCGGCGCGTTCGAGCAGCGGTTGCGCGTTGACGACGACCGACGATCCGGTCGTCGAGTAGCGCGTGTGGCCGACGGCGATGTACCCGGTGAGGCTGCTGAGGATTTCCTCGTCGAAGATGCTCGAGATCAATCCCATCTCGCGATGGCAGACGATCGTCGCGCCGTCGGAGACCGCGATCCCGGCCGATTCTTGGCCACGGTGCTGCAGCGCGTACAAGCCGAAGTACGCAAGCCGGGCGACGTCGTTGCCCGGCGCGTAGATCCCCACGACTCCGCACGCTTCGTGTAGTGAATCCCCGGCGGGGAGCGGCGCTTCGGCATCGTAGGACCGTGCCATTACGGATAGGTTCTCCGCCCGCGGCCGAAACCCCGGGTTCTAAGCGTGGCTAGTCACGCCTGCGGCCGCCGAATATCTGCAAGAGCGCGAGGAAGATGTTGATCGCGTCGAGGTAGATCGAGGTCGCGAGCTCGATCGACGTCGCGCCGCTGTTGCCCGCTTTGATGCGAGCGAAATCGACGAGGACGAGAAGGGTGAAGACGCCGAGCGTTGCCCACGCGTAGACGCCCGGGTGCAAGAAGTGCGTAAACGCGGAGATCAAGCCGACGATCACGAGCGCGATCAACGCGCCGAACGCGATGCCCGAGAGCCGGCGATAGTCGAAACTCGTCAGATACACGATCGCGGCGAGGGTCAGCATCCCCAGACCCGTCGTCGAAGCCGCATCGACCACGACGCTCGAACCGTCGATGCGCGCGTAGCTTGCGACCACCGGACCGATTCCGATCCCTTCGCAGGCGGTGAACGCGTAGAACATCACCATCGAGAGGCCGGGGTTGCGGCGTGTCGCCGAGATTGCGATGAGGAACCCGAAACCGACGAGCATCGCAATCAGGGACAACCCGTAGGGGAAGCCCTGCGTCAGGTAACCGGTAACCGCGGAGACGAGGAACCCGGCGCCCGTAATACCGAGCACCTGGCCGAGCTGCGCGGACGTCGAAACGGCGGGCGCGCCGTAGCGCTGCTGTTGCTGGTACATATAGTTCTCAGTACCCCTCCGGCGGGGCCCGAGTTTCAGGGTCGAGCTTGGCGATATCCGTGCGATAGCTGAGCGAGACGCCCGAACCCATGCGGCGGGCCAGATCGTCGACGGCTGCGTACGCGTTGGTGCGGGCGCTCGGGACGTCGTTCCCAAGCGCGGTCACGGTCAGAACGCGCCCGCCGATTGCGTCGACGACCTCGCCCCGCGGCGACGATGCGCCCCAGAACGCGACGCGTCCCTCGGGGAGTGCGACGTTCGCGCTCAGGTCGCGCAGCGGCGTGCTCGAACGCGGATAGTCGCTGGTCGCGAGCACGACCCCGACGCAGGCGCCGCCGTCGAACGTTGCGGCGGCTTCGTCGAGCTCCCCATCGGCCGCGCTCTTGAGCAGCCGGGCAAAATCGCCGCGAACGCGCGGCACGAGCACCTGCGCTTCGGGGTCGCCGAAGCGAACGTTGAATTCAATGACGAAGGGACCGCTTGCCGTCCACATCAAGCCGCAGTACAAGACGCCGACGTAGCGTTCGCTCTCGGCGGCAAGCCCCCGCGTAACCGGTTCGAGCACACGCTCGCGCACGATCTCGTGCAGATCGTCCGGAAAGCCGTACGGCGGCGAATACGCTCCCATGCCGCCGGTATTGGGGCCGGTGTCGCCGTCGCCGGCACGTTTGTAATCGCACGCCGCGGCGATCGGCACGAAGCGCTTTCCGTCGCCGATTGCAAAGACACTGACTTCGCGTCCTTCGAGGCGCTCCTCGAGCAGCACGTCGCTCCCGCCTCCCGGAACGCCGCCCGGGCCGTACCACTCGCGCAAGACCGCAAGCGCGCTTGGCGCGTCGGGCGCGACGACGACGCCCTTGCCGGCAGCCAGACCGTCGGCCTTCACGACGCAGCCACCGCGCCAATCGGACAATACCTTCTCGGCGTTCGCCAGCGAATGGACGACGCGCGATCTGGCGGTCGGAATTCGCATACGTTCCATGAACCGCTTCGAGAAAATCTTGCTCGACTCGAGCCGGCCGATCGAGCGGTTCGGTCCGAAGGTCGCGATCTTCGCCTCGCGCAAGCGGTCCCCGACACCGGCGGCGATCGCGGTCTCCGGGCCGAGCACGACGAGATCGATCTTCTCCTCGAGCGCGCGTGCGACCAGCGCCTTCCCGTCGGTTGCGCCGATCGGCCAATTCGGACCGCGCGCTGCCGTGCCGGCGTTGCCCGGTGCCGCAAACATCGCGCTACACGATGGCGCCTGCGCGAGCCCCCACGAAAGCGCGTCCTCGCGCGCTCCATTGCCGACGACGAGGATACGCATCGTGCGGCGTTATTCCCACTCGACCGTTGCCGGTGGCTTAGACGTAATGTCGAAGGCGACGCGATTGACGCCGGCGACTTCGTTGACGATGCGCGTGCTGATGCGCTCGAGCAGCCCGTGCGGGAGGCGGGCCCAATCGGCCGTCATCCCGTCTTCGCTCGTGATCGCGCGAACCGCAACGAGGTTCGCGTACGTCCGCCCGTCGCCCATCACGCCGACGCTCTGCAGCGGCGTGAGCACGGCGAAATACTGCCACGGCTTCGGATCGAGTGCCGCTGCTTCAATTTCGTCGGTCACGATCTTGTCCGCGGCCCGCACGACCTCGAGCCGCTGCGCGGTGACTTCGCCGAGCACGCGCACGGCGAGCCCCGGGCCGGGGAAGGGTTGACGCTCGACGATCGCCGGCGGCAGGCCGAGCACGCGGCCGACTTCGCGGACCTCATCTTTGAAGAGCGAGCGCAGCGGTTCGACGAGCTCGAGCGCCATCGTCGCCGGCAAGCCGCCGACGTTGTGATGAGATTTGATCTTGTGACCCGCCTTCGAATCGGGTGTCTTCGATTCGATCACGTCCGGATAGAGCGTCCCTTGGACGAGGAACTGCACGCCGTCGAACTTACGTGATTCCTCCTCGAAGATCGCAATAAATTCGTGACCGATCCGGATGCGTTTCACTTCGGGATCGATCACGCCCGTAAGCTGCGCGAGAAACCGCTTCTGCGCGTCGACGCGCACGACGTTGAGATGGAGGACGTCGCGAAACGCCGCGACCACGGCATCGCCTTCGTTCGCGCGCAAGAGGCCGGTGTCCACAAAGATGCAGGTCAACTGCGAGCCGATCGCTCGCGCGACCAGGGTCGCGGCGACGGCCGAGTCGACCCCGCCTGAAAGCGCGCAGATCACCCGCCCGGCGCCGACACGTTCGCGGATTTGCGCGACGGTAGCATCGACGAAGGACTCCATCTGCCAGCTCGCCGGAATCCGAGCGATCTCGTGCAGAAAATTCGCGATGACGCGTTTGCCGATCTCGGTGTGTGCCACCTCGGGATGGAACTGCACCCCGAAGATCCGGCGTCGCTCGTCGCCCATCGCCGCAACCACACCGCTCGCGGTCCGGGCGATCGTTTGGAACGAGGGCGGCGGGGCGACCACCGTGTCGCCGTGCGACATCCAGGCCCGGCTGCGCTCAGGCGCCCCTTCGGTCAGCGGCGACTTGCCCACGATCTCAAGGGTTGCGGCGCCGAACTCGCGGTGCTGCGAGCGCACGAGTTCTCCGCCCAGATCCCGCGCGATCAGCTGCATCCCGTAACAGATGCCCAGCACCGGCACGCCCGAGACCAGGACCTGCGGATCGATTCCCAGCGCATCCGGAGCGAGCGTGCTCTCCGGACCTCCGGTCAGCACGATCGCGGCGGGCTCGCGCTTTGCGATCTCACTCCACGGCGCGTCGTGCGGCAGGATCTCGGAATAGACGTTCGCTTCGCGCACGCGCCGTGCGATCAGCTGACTATACTGTGCGCCGAAATCAAGGATCACGACCGTTGCCGGGCGCGTCCGCGCACCCGCTTCGCCGATGCTAGCCGTCACCATCGCAGACGTTCTTCCACTTAAATGGGGGGGTCCCCCCAAACCCCGGGCGCGGACTCCCGCGCCTCTCCACACACGAACCGCCGCGCGCGTTGTGACGCTTGACCCCGTGCCGACGCGCGTGCGCGCAGCACGCTGCGCGCGATTGCACTACGTAAGGATCTCTTCAAGCCGGTCGGCGTCGCGCGCGAGGACGACCTCGAAGGCGATCCGTTCTCCAACGGAGCGATCGGTGCCCCAGCGGTAGGCGCTGTACGGCGTGTAGCGGGTGCCGGGCGAGCCTGGGATGCGCAGCGAGACGTCGTAGACGACGAATGCTTTGGGCGGCCCCGCGACGATAATGCACTGCAGTGCGAACGGTCCGATGACGCCGGGCGGATTCGCTTCGCGCGCGGCGACGACAAAACGCTCACCAAGCTCGAACGCCGGCTCGAGCATCGATTCGGTTAACGTGGTCGCGATGTGACCGGCCTCTTCCATCCGCACCGGAATGGCGCCCGCGGCGATGAACTCGCGCGGCGGAAGCGCGCGCAGGCCGTCGAGGTTCGTTTGACGGCGCGTGTCTGTTCCGAGCAGCTCGAGTTCTCCCAGGATGGGCGACCAAAAGAAATTCAAGTTCACGCTCGGACCGAGCGCGTATTCCTCGATCCGCGCCGCTTGCAGACCGTCCCGTGTCACCATCCCGGCAGCGAGCAGTTTCGCCGCTTGCGCTTCGTATTCGGATGGCGAGGAGCACAGGAAAAACGCCCGTTCGAAGCTTACTGCCGCGTGCGCGGCCTTGACCATCGCGAGGCCGTCGATCTCCGCGGGCGATGCGAAGGTGCGCGGGTAGCGAATGCCCGCCTGCGCCAACAGCGCGTACTGGTTCGAGGCCTCGTCTCGTTCCTCGGCGCGCAGCAGGCGGCGATTTCCGAAGATCGGGACCTGCATCCCCGCTTCGATTTGGTCGTACGAGTACTGCTGGTGCAGGTACACTTCGAAGGAGCGGTTCGGCACGAACAGCACGCTCTGCGCGAGCATCCGTTCTTGCACCTCGGGGCGCAGAATGTCCGCAAACCTCTCGAGCTCGAGCGTCTCGTCGACGCAGCCGCGGGGCGGATCGGCGCGCTTGCGGTAGTAGCGCTCGTACGTTTTTTCGCGTCCGCGCTCGGTGACGACGAGGTTGCGCAGCCCGTAAGCGTTTGCGCCGTACGCGACGTCGAGAGCGGAATGGCTTCCGATCGAGGCGAGGGTCAGCTCCGTGCGCCGGTAGCGGCGCAGGACCGGGCCGACGTCTATGACGCCGCCAAGTCTTGAGCCTGGCGCGAGCTCGCGTACTGCACGAGCAGGATCGTCCGGAGCCGCTCCGCCGCGGATTTCGTGTTCGACGTCTCGACCCGTTCGAGCAACCGGTATGCGTCGAGCAAGGTTGCCGGCAACGTCGTGTCGTGCGGGTACTGCTTCTGCCAATCCTCGATAGCCGAATCGACTTGCAGGGCGTCGGGCTCCATGTGCAAGCCCCAACCCTTGTCGAGATACTTGTTGATGCGCACGAGTTCGTTGTGTACGCCGATCGGCGAATATTTAAGGTTGCCGAAATATTCGTCGGCCGGAGCGGTTCGGGTCAGCCGCAGCTCGTGCGGTATCGCTTCGACGCGCGCGATCACGCGCAATTCGGGGGTGTGGTCGCGGCGGTACTTGATCGCGCGCGCAGCCGCGCGGTCGGCCTGGCTGAACCCGGGGTCGACGAGGGCGCTTGCCGCCAGAGCGAACATTTCTCCGTATTCGGGATCCGGGACACGCACGAGCGGCGTCAACGGGTCTGCGGCGTGCTGCAAGAGTGCGCTGCGGTACTCCGGGTCGTGCGTCAGGTTATACGCGCGAACGTCGGCCACGATCAAATGGACGAGCGCGTCCCCGTCGCCATGGAACGCCGTCGCATCCTCGAGCGCGTTGGTTTCGGCCTGCTGTGCGATGAGTTTGGGATCGTCGCCGAGCGGCGTCAGGCGCGCGATCAGCGCCAGCGCTTCAGTTTCGTGTTGAGCGTCGCCGTTCTTGGCCACGTAATTCGAGGCCTCGAGCACGTACCAGAGCGCGGCGTCGTTGTTCGTCAGGGGGTCGTAGTGCAGTTGCGTGGCGATGTCGACGGCGAGCTGCGCGACGTCGCCGTACTCGGGGTCGGTCGGCCGGAAGAGCGAGTACGCCCGGCCGGCATCGAAGACCGTCGACTCGTAGTACAACTCGCTCTCGAACGGCCAGCCCTTCGTCGTACCCTCGTCGTACGCTTTGCGCATCGTCTGATAGAGCGCCAAGGGGTCGGTTTCGATCGCGGCCGGGAGAGGGGCGGGCAGCGCGGCGACGACGGCGCTGCCGAGCAGCAAGGAGATCGCGAGCCTAGAGAAGTGCCGAATCATCGAGCACCGCGTGGAGGTTGTTCGAGAGGAGCGCGTTCTTGATCTCGCGGGCGATGCGCCGGCCCGTCGACATCGGCTCGCTGTAGTTCAGGTACGAGTACGGAGAGCCGTCGATAAACGGGTTCGTACCCGCCACGATGCGCGCCGAAATCTCCATGATGAAAAATTTCGCCTCGGACGTGATGATCGTCTCAATGCAGAAGGCGCCGAAGAGGCCCTTCGGGCCGCAGATTTCCTGGCTGACGCGGACGACGTCCTCGCCCATCCGGTAGGCCTCCGCGAGCATCGACTCGCGCAGGACCAGCGGCGCGTTGCCGACCACGACGTAGCTCGGCTCGATGTTCATGTGCTCTTGCGCGGCCGCCGGGATGCGCCCGAGCGAATCGACGTTAGTCTCATAGCGCCGGTCCATGCTCATGATCTCGAGCTTGCCGTTCAGCGGCGAGTAGAAATAGTGAATGTAGGCGGGAACGCCGATAATATACTCTTGCAGAATGTAATTTTGCCGCGCGAGCGAAGCGGCCCGTTCCTCGAACGCCTGCGCGTCGCGCACGAACAAATAGCCTTTGCCGCCGGCCGCGCCGTAGAGCTTCACGATCACCGGCCGGTCGATCTCGGCGCCGGTCTTGAATTGACGCGGAACCGTCAGGCCGGCCCGGGTAAGCCACTGGCGCTGCAGTTCGCGGCTCGCCTCCCAGTCGAGGACGGCCTTGTTCCCGAAGTACGGGATCGCCATCTGCTTGTGCTGCTCGAGCGAAAGGTATGCGACGAACGAGCCGTGCGGAACGATGATGATCTTGCGTGACTCGAGCTCCGGGACGAGATCCATGAACTGACCGTAGTGGTCGATGCCGATCACTTCATTAACGAACGCATAGGAACGGTAGAGCCGTTCGGTTTCGTGGTTCGCAATCGCGAGCGTGCGAAAACCCTCGTCGTGCGCGCCCTTGAGGATCTGCAACGCCGAGTGCGAACCGAGCGTGCAGATCGTGTAGAAGTCGCTCGACTTCGCTTGGGCCGGTGTCCGTAGGAGTTCGGGTGCAATCACGCTCGTAGCGCCTTCTGGAACGCCCCGTTACACAGGAGCGTCTCGGTTGCCGCGGTGACGACGTCGTCTGCGGCGGGTCGCCCGGGCGCGACGCTCAAGCGCCAGGCCGTGAATCGTTCGAGAGAGCGCACCCCCCCGAGCGTCCGCCCTGCGACGCGCACGAACCCGCCCGCGGCGTCCGCGCGGCCCGCTGTGATTTCATCGATCCACACTTCCCCGGCCCCCGGCCGCGCGCTCTCGCGAACGCGCAGCATGTGTTTGTTGGGATTATACACCGTCTCCAAGCCGCTGAAGGTCGCAACCAGCCGCTCCGCATCCTCGTCGTCGACCTCGCAACGATAGAGGTCCGACCGGTCGAGGGCCGAGAGTGTGATGCCCAGCCGTCGCAGCGTATCGAGCGCCGTCCGCGCCTCGTTGTCGGGGATGGCAAGCGAAACCTCGATACAACGGATCATCTGCCGCCCTCTTCGCGTTTGGCCGCCGGAACCCTAACCGGCGCGGCGAGCGCCGCGGCCAAACCTTGGAAGAGCGCGATGCCGCCCGAGGGCTCGAGCATCGCGCTCGCGCTGCCACGCGCGCGTTCGCGGGCCGCATCGTGATGCATGAACGTCCACGCGTCGCGCTCCGGGTGCGGCATGATCGCAAGCACGTTGCCGCGGCCGTTGACGATCCCCGCGGCGCCGAGCGCAGAACCATTTGGAACCGCCTCGCTCGACGGCTCGCCGCGCGCGTCGCAGTAAACGAAGGCGATGCGGCCCTCGCGTTCCATGCGCGCGAGAACGTCGGGATGGGCGGCAAGGCGACCCTCGGCATGCGAAGCCCAGCACGGAATGACGACACCGGGCGGCAGCCCCGCCGTGATCGCGCAGCGCTCCGGCTCGATCGCGAGCTTGACGTGCACGTGGGTCGAGCGGAACTTTCCGAGCGGCGCGTTGCGCGCGAAGCCGGCCTGCGGGCGCGTTGTCCCGTCGAGCTGCGGGGCCAAACCGCTCTCGAGCAGGATCTGCGCACCGTTGCAGATGCCGAGCACGAGCTTGCCGTCCTCGGCGCCGTCGCGCACCGCGCTCATCAAACGATCGTGCGCGGCGATCGCGCCCGCGCGAACGCGATCTTCGTAGGCGAATCCGCCCGGAAGCACGTACGCATCGAAGGCTCGCACCGACTCGATGTCGGCGTTCCAATGCACGAGCGCCGTATCCAATCCGGCGGCGCGGCACGCGCGCAACGTCTCGTCCTCCGAATTCGTTCCGGGGAAAATCAGGATGCCGACCCGGGCGGCGCTCATCCCGTCTCCGCGACTGCGTCGCCGTAAAAATCGGCGAGTGGCGCCGACCACGCGTCGTGCAGCGCGCGCAACGGGGCGTCGAGGCCCCGCGTGCCGCGCAGAACGGGCTCGGCAACGGTTACCCCAAGGAGTTCGACGCCCGCGCCGCGCTCGCGACAGAGCCGCTCGAATGCGGCACCGTCGCTCGTTTCGACGATGAACGAGCCCATTTCGCCGAACGCCGCGCGCAGCGTGAGGTCCGCGTCGAGCCGCACGCCGATCTCGAGATCGGCCGCGAATGCCATCTCGGCGAGCGCAACGAGCGTTCCGCCGTCGGAAACGTCGTGCGCCGCGAGCACGAGCCCGCTTGCGTGCGCCGCCAGGAGGGAGTCAATATCGGCTCGCAGGGCGGTGTAGTCGATCGCGGGCAAGGCCGCGGGTTGCGCTGCACCGAGGGTTTCGGCGAGTGCGCTGCCGCCGAGCGACGACGGTACGTGGCCCAAGCGATAGAGTGCCGAGCCGACCTGCTTGAACGCCGCCGTCGCGCTGTGCGAAACGTCCGCGAGCGCTCCGACGCAGGCGACGATCGGCGATGCCGGTATCGCGCGCCCCGTCGTCGACTGATTGTAGAGGCTGACGTTGCCCGAAACGAATGGCACGCCGAGTTCGCGCGCGGCACGCGCGATGCCCTCGACGCCCGCGACGAACTCCCCGAACTGCCGCGGGTCCTCCGGGTTGCCGTAGTTGAGGCAATCCGTAAGGCCAACGGGCCGCGCACCGACTGCGACCACGTTGCGCACGGCTTCACACACGGCATGCTCGGCGGCGCCGCCCGGATCGACGGCGGCGTAGCGCGGGTTGCCGTCGACCGCGAGCGCGCACCCGAGCGGCGCACCCGGGACCGGCACGATCAGGCCCGCGTCCGCATACCCGCACGGGATCGACGTGGTTCCCCGCACGACCGAATCGTAACGCTCGTAGATCGGTTTGCGCGAGCACACGTCGCGATGTGCGAGGACGCCCTTGAGGAGTTCGTCGTACCGTTCGGACGTCTCAAGCGCTTCGAGCGGGCGGCGCTCATCTTGGGACGGCAGCTCGAAGGGACGGTCGTAACGGATGCCGCCGGTCAAGAAGTCGACGTCGACGCGCATGACCTCTTCCCCACCGTAGCGCAGCACGTAATTTCGTTCGGCGGTCACTTTTCCGATGACCGCCGCTTGCGCGCCGCGCGCGATCGCCGGTAGCGAGAACTCGTCGTTATAGATCGCGAGCAGCTCGGGGGTGAACGCCGGGGGCACGACCCATGCCAGCCGCTCCTGCGTTTCGCCGACCGCAATAACTGCCGGTGGCAGCTCCTGCGACGTCGGTGCGAGATCGAGGTCGATGCAAGCGCCGAAGCCGCCGCTCGCCGCGAGCTCTGCGGTGCAGCCGGCGATTCCGCCCGCGCCGAGATCTTTAAAGCCGACGGCAAGCCCGCGTTCGCGCAGAACGTCGAAGACCCGGTACGAGGCGCGCATGATCACGTTCTTGAGGAACGGATCGGGAACTTGGACGGCGCCTTTGTTCTGCTCGGCATCTTCTTCATCGAGCACGAGCGACGAGAATGCCGCACCGCCGAAGCCGCTGCGATCGGTCGCCTTCCCGACCAGGACGATGTCCCAGCCCGCGGCGTCCGGGGGCGCGGCGCTGTGGATGATTTCGGATTGTTCGAGGATGCCGAGCGCGACCACGTTCACCAGGCAATTGTCGCGAAAGCCGTCGTGAAAGTAGACGTCGCCCGCGATAGTCGGTACGCCGATCGCGTTGCCGTACGCGGCGATTCCGTCGACGACGCTCTGTGCGACGTAGCGGCAATGCGGGTCGTCCTGCGGCCCGAAGCGCAGCGGATCCGCAAGCGCGATGACGCGCGCGCCCATGCAGAGCACGTCGCGCACGATACCTCCGATGCCGGTTGCGGCGCCTTCGAACGGCACGACCTGCGAGGGATGGTTATGGGATTCGTGCGCGATGACGACGCCGTAGTGCTTTCCGTTCCAAACGCCGAGGTGGACGATGCCGGCGTCTTCCTGCGGTCCTTGCATCACCGTCGGGCCTTCGGTCGGCAAGCGCTTCAAGAAGTGCCGCGAGCTCTTATACGAACAATGTTCGCTCCACTGTGCGTCGAATGCGTGGACCTCGACGAGCGTCGGATCGCGTCCCAGCCGTTCGGCGATGCGACGCAGCTCCGCGACCTTCAAAGCGACGCCGTGGCGCCGGAGTTCGCGTTCCAGTTCCGTGTCGCTCGTGCCGTTCACGCGCAACGCGGGGTCTGCGAGCGTTCCCTCAGCCAAGGGTGGTCGGCTGCGGCGGCGGACTGTTCAGCTGCGAGTCGGCTTGCACGATTGCGGAGCGCGCGTTCGCTTGCACGAGCATGACGCGACCGAACATGACGGTATCCTCGAGCGCGAGCGACTTGGCAATCGCAAGCGCCAGTTCGTCCGGCTCGTATTCGGTCGCATCGAACACGGGGGTCGGCGTCGTCGCCGACGTCATCGCCGCCAGTTGTGGACCCGAGGCGACATAGACGAGCCGCGCGAAGGTCGCATCGAGCTGCTGCACGGCCTGCAAGACGTAGCCCGGCATCAGATGCGACGAGACGACCCGGCGCAGGCTCTGCAGGCCGAACGCATTGATCGCGCGCACGATCGGATCGAGCAGTGCGACCGCCTGCGGACCATCCGCGAGGAACCCGACCATCGCCGGCCGCATCGTCGGAAAGGTTCCGACGATCTCGGCTACCCGCTCGTAATTCTCGCGGACTTTCTCGAGGTCCGCCGGGGTCGCTTCGGCCAGGTTGCGGTAGACCTGCTTGTCGAGCATGAGGTCTTCGCGGCCCTGCGGCCACACGCGCCATGAATCGTTGTCGATCACGTCGGCGATCACGAGCGAGCCGCGGCCGTCGCCCGCGATCACACGACCGAATTCGAGTTTGAGGTCGACAAGGAGCGTCTCGTGCCGCCGCCAGGCATGCGCCAGAATCTCGTAGGTGATGCGCGCGACCTCGCTCATCATGCCGAGCTCTTGCGGCGTCGCGATCCCGCGATGGACGATCTCTTCCGTTTCGATCAGCGGGTCGTGGTTCGCGTCGTCCTTCAAGAAGTACTCGACCAGTCGCGGCGCGATGATCGCACCGCGCGTGATCCCGGGCTTGCGCCGGACGAGCGAACCCGCCGCAACGCCGCGCACCACGACTTCGAGCGGAATCATCGCGCACCGGCGCACGAGCATCTCGTTGTCGTCGTCGTCTTCACCGCCCGAAAGATAATGGGTCGGCAGCCCGCACAGATTCAGCAAGCGGAAGACGCGCGCCGCCGTCTTGGCCGCGATCCGGCCCTTGCCCGGAATCTCGTCGCGGCGCGCGCCGTCGCCCGCGGTGATGTTATCCGTCGCCACGACCACGAGAACGTCTGGTTGCCCGGGCTTTTCGTAAAGCACCTTCGTCTTGCCGCGCGCAACCTCGAGGCCTTTGTTCATGCCGATTCCGTCAAGGAGCGCGGGCGCGGAAACGGCGCTAAGCCGCGTACCCGCGCGGCCAGCGCGAGCGCTCGTTCGGGGGCGTCGCCGATGTGGTCGGTTGGATCCAGAAGCGCGCGAATCTCGGCCGGATCGAGGACCTTCGCAAGCCGCTCGTCATCGACGAGCAGCTGCGCGAGCGGATTATCGCCGCCCGCGGCAAGACGCTCGTAGGCGACCATGGCGGCCTCGCGCAGCGACTCATGCAACGCTTGGCGGTCGCCGCCGGCCTTGACCGCTTCCATCAGGACCGCCTCCGTGCCGGCGAACGGTCCAAAGGTGCGCAGGTTCTGCGCGATCCGGCGCTTGTCGACGCGTAACCCCTCGACGATTCGGCGCGCAAGGGTGAGCAACTCATCCGAACACAACAACGCTTCGGGCAGAATCGCACGGCGGTTCGCACTATCATCGAGGGTCCGTTCCAAGTAATTCGTCGCCGCGTTTTGCCAAGCCGTGCCGGCGTAACCCGGGAGCAGCCGCGCGAGCGAACAGATTCGCTCGGAGAGGACGGGGTTGCGCTTGAACGGCATCGACGAGCTGCCGACTTGCTTCGAGCCGAACGGTTCGAAAAGCTCGCCAAAACCGGCCGATGAGAGAATTCGCACGTCGGCTGCAAACTTCGAAAGCGACGCACCCAGGCCCGCGAGCGCGGCCAGGAGGAGATAGTCGAGTTTGCGCGCGTAGGTTTGCGTGGAAACGTCGCTTGCGACCAGATCGAAATGCGCGAGCACGTCGTCTTCTTGATCGCGCGCGCGCCGGCCGCTGCCGCGCAAGAGGCGCTCGAATGACGCCGAGGTTCCGACGGCACCGCGAATCCCCTTGGCGGCGAGCGCGTCGTATGCCGTTCGGAACTGCTGCTCGTCGATCAGCAAATCCGCTGCGTAGATGGCCAACCGGTAACCGACCGTCGTGGGCTCGGCGGGTTGCAGATGGGTGTAACCCATGCAGACAAGATCGTGGTACTGCTCGATTCGCACGGCAAACGCCGCAAGCAACGCGTGGAGGCTCTCGCCGATTAGCCCCAATGCCCGGCGCATGCGGTAGATCTCGACGGTGTCCTCGACGTCCATTGACGTCGCGCCAAGATGGAGCTTCGGGCCGCCGATCGTCGCCTGCGAAGCGAACACGCGAATCTCGGCCATCAAGTCGTGCCCGATCTCCCGCTCGACCGCGAGTGCGGCTTCGAGGTCGATCTCGTTCTGATGAGCCGCGAGATCATCGACTTCGGCCTTGCTCAGAAGACCGCTGCGTTCTTGCGAGCGCGCGAGCGCGACCCAGACCGCCCGCCACAGCCGCCGCCGCTCACCCTCAGAAAACAGTTCGCGCAGTTCGGCCCGGCCGTATCGCCACGAAAACGGAGACGCGTATCTCGTTTCGTCCATCTCCTGTTGGGGTGTTCGCCTGCGTGCAGGCTGCGCCTCCGGCTCGCACAAAAAAAGAGCCGAGCAGCGACGTGCTCGGCTCCCAGGTCGTGCGTACGTCCGGCTAGTGCGTTCCGGCTTCCGCGTAGACGTAATCGACGCCGACGGTGTTCCCGGTCGATGCCGTCGTCGTCGGCGATCCATAAATCAGTTCGAAATACAACTTTGCACCGCTGACCGGCACGAACGAGCCCGTTGGATTGGCCGTCCGCGGATTGCCGATGTTCGTATCGACGTTGTAGACGCTCGTTATCGCCGCGGCGGTCGCCGTTTTTGCGGCGAGGGTTACGGTCCCGGTGGTCCCGCTCGTCGCACCGTACGCCGGCAACGCGCATACGTAGCGCACGAGGCCACCGGTCGGCGTCGCGCCCTTCGCCGCAAGCGGCCCGCAGGTCGAACGCACGTCGTAGCTGGAGAAGTTGCTGCCACCCGTCAGCTCGATCGCAACCGACGGTGTCCCCGTTGCCGGCGCCGTCGCGCCGGGGGTCACGGGGGTCGCGTACAGAACGACCGCGCCAAAATCGACCGGTTGAATCTGCCCCGGTATCGTTGAGGTGTAATAGAGCGCCGGCAGCGCGCCGCTGTACGCGAAGATAACTTGAGGTACGCCGCTGCCGTTGAACGTAATCAAATGCGAACCGAGCGGATCGGCCGGCGGCGTGCCGGAGCCCTCGGTCTTGGGATCCGTGCCCGCGTCGTTGGCACTCTGCGCGTCGGCCGCCGTCGTATTCGTTCCGGTGTATTTTGCCGTCGCGACGATGCCGCCGTCGATGAGCACACCGGCGATGTCGGCGCCGGGCGGATTTTGCGTCGATACGTTGACCGATCCGCCGCCGTTGTTGTTCGGAAGACCGCCGGTCGGAAGCGCCGTCCCGTTGCCTCCGCATCCGGTAAGTGAGAAACCGACTAACCCCCAGAAGGCAAGTCGAGCGAGAACACTACGCATGAAAGAGAACTCCTTGAGAAAGTTCTACGAGTGCGCCGCCGTCAGGCGAAGCCTCAGCCTCGTTGCCCGCGGCGGCAACCCAATCCTGTTCGTTTCAGGCCTCGCACCAGGCCTTCAGGCACCCGCCGCGGTTGCTAGCTCGACGACGACACGGGGGTCGTCTGCGCGCCCCGTGACGACTGCTTCAAAACCCCGGACGGCCCGCTCGAACCCAAGGCGCGCTCGACGCTCGCCGAGCCGGCGGGCCACCCCGCGCAGCTCGCGCTCGCGCCAGCGGGCCCGCGGCGGCAGCGTGCCGCCTGGCCGCGCAACCTCCCAAACCAGCGCGTATTCGGCTGCGAGCGCGGCCAGCAGCGGGACTGCCGCCCCGCGAGCGTCGGCGGCAAACATCTCGGCGGCGAGCGTCAGCGCTTCGGCCGGCCGCCCCGCTACGGCGGCGGTCGCATAGTGATACGCGCGAACCTCCGAGGTCGCAAGCGTTTCGCGCTCCACGTCGGCCAGCGTAATCGGCGCTTGGGCAAGCGCAAGTTTTTCGAGGTCGGTGCGCAGCGCGGCGAGATCTGCCTCGCTCTCGACCAGCGCCCCAACCGCCCCCGGTTCCGCTTCCGCCCCGAGCTCCGCCAGCGCCTCGCGAACGAATCGTTCGCGGGCGTCGGCCGACGGCGTCGTGTCGATCCGCGTGGCCGCGCGGCCGAGCGTCTTGGCGAGCGGCTCGGGACGCTTGGAAGCCGGGGAAACGAGATCTTCGATGACCAGCGTATTCCCTTCGGGGACGCTCTCGGCGACCTTCAGGAGCGCCCGCCGCGCATCGGCGCGTAAGTCCTGTGCGTTGCGCACGACGATGACGCGACCGCTGCCCAGAAACGGGAGCGCGGCGGCGGCCGCCTCGACCACCCCGAACGACTCGAGTTCCGGAGCATTGAACCGGTCGAGGTTGAGCTCGCGCTCCGCCGGCTCGAGCAAGCGTTCGACGATCGCTGCAATCGCACGCTCGGAGAAGAGACGCTCCGTGCCCTCGACGATCGTAATCTTGGAGAGTGCCGGCCGCTTGTCGATGAACTCGTAAAACTTCACGCTTAGGCGTCGTCGGCGGCGGCGATGGCGGCGAGCACGCCAAGTGCGGGCCGCGTTGCCAAATCTGGGATCGACTCTTCGTACGGCGGTCGCGCGACGCCGTACTCGGTAATGATGCCCGCGATCAGATGCCCGGGCGTAACGTCGAATGCCGGGTTGTAGGCCGCCACGTCAGGCGGCGCGATCGCGACGTTGCCGATAAGGCGCAGCTCGTCCGGCGCGCGTTCTTCGATCGCAATTGCGCTGCCGTCGTCGAGCGCAAAATCGATCGTCGAGCGCGGCGCAGCGACGTAGAACGGAATTCCGTGGTGGGCCGCGGCGATCGCGAGCCCGTACGTTCCGATTTTATTGGCGGTGTCCCCGTTGCGGGCGATGCGGTCCGCACCCACGATGACGGCCTTGACGCCCTTCGCGCGCATCGTCGCGGCCGCAGCGGCGTCGGCAATCAGGGTTGCCGGAACGTTCGCCTGGGCGAGCTCGAAGGTCGTAAGGCGCGCGCCTTGCAGCAGCGGCCGGGTCTCGTCGACGAAGGTATGGAGATTTTTCCCCGCGTCGTGGGCCGCGATGATCACGCCGAGCGCCGTCCCGAAGCCCGCCGTCGCAAGCGGCCCCGTGTTGCAGTGCGTCAGCACGGCGGCTCCGCGCGGCAAGAGCGCCGCACCGTGCTCGGCGATCGCACGGTCGACCGCCCGTTGCTCCGCGTGGATCGCGCTCGCCTCGGCGAGGTACGTGCCTTTTCCGGCCGCTAAGACGCGATCGACCGCCCACGCGAGGTTTACCGCTGTCGGCCGAGCGCTGCGAATGCGCGCTGCGGCGACATCGAAATCTTCGCCGTCCCCGCAAAGCTCGGCCGCCAGTGCGATGCCGTACGCGCCGAATATACCGATGGCCGGTGCTCCGCGGACCGCGAGCGTCGCGATCGCCTCGACGAGTTCGTCGACGTTGCCCGCAAGCGCGTGCACGAGTTGTTGCGGGAGGTAACGCTGATCGACGTACCCCACCGCCGAGGCCCGCACTCCGTCCCCGGGCGACCACCAAACGACATCCAAAGCCACAAGCGCACAGGTTCGGTTTTCCTGTGCTCGTGGCCCGCCCGGTTTGCTCTTTAGTGTGCGCCGGCGGGGGTTAGCGCCGCGTAGCACGCTCGGCAGTACACCGGCCGATCGCCCCGCGGCTTGAACGGGACCGTGGTCGCGACGTTGCACTGAGCGCACACCGCCTCGAACATCTCACGCCCCGAACCGCCTTGCGAGCGCGTATTCTTGCGCTGCGTGCGGCAGTCGCGGCAACGTTGCGGTTCGTTCTCGAAGCCCTTTTCGAGGTAGAACTCCTGATCGCGAACGGTGAACGTGAACTGCGTTCCGCAGTCCTTACAGGTCAGAGTCTTATCTTGCACCGGCAGCCCCCAAAACTGTATGCGGCGGCGCCTGAAGCAAGCGTCACCCTGGGTACGGCGAGTATAGAGGATGTGCCTTTAGAAATGCAACCGGGCCGAACGGGCTAATTTCGGCTAATTTCCTAAGGAAGCGAGAGCACGCTGAGCGCGGCGACGGCCGCGCCGTAGCCCTTGTCGCCGCGGGCGGGATCGGCGCGCTCCTCGGCTTGGGCAAGCGTGTCGGTCGTGAGAACGCCGAAGCCGATCGGGACGCGGGTCGAAAGTTGCACGTCCATCAGGCCGCGCGAACATTCGCCGGCGACGTAGTCGAAGTGCGGGGTCTCCCCACGAATGACGACACCGAGGGCCACGACGGCATCGAACCGGCCGGTATCGATGAGGCGCCGAGCCGCAAGCGGCAATTCGAAGCAGCCGGGCACCCGCGCGAAGGAGCACGCCTCGGGCGCGACGCCGCACGCATCCAGTCCGCGCCGCGCACCGTCTTCGAGCCACTCCGCAAGCTCTTCGTAAAAAGACGCCGCCACCACCGCGACCCGCTTGCCGCGGCCGTCCGGGAGAGCTGCGCCGCTACGGCCTGGTTTCACGAAGCGTCGGCGAACATGTGGCCCATCTTGTCGCGCTTGGTGTCCAAGTATCGCGCGCTATGGGCGGTCGGCTCGACGTGAAGCGGAACGCGCTCGACGATCGCGAGGCCATAGCCCTCGAGCCCGAAGATCTTCTTGGGATTGTTCGTGATCAGCCGCATCTCGCGCACGCCCAAATCGACGAGCATCTGCGAGCCCAGGCCGTAGTCGCGTTTGTCCGCCGGCAAGCCGAGCGCGAGGTTCGCTTCGACCGTGTCGGCGCCGCGGTCTTGCAGCTCGTACGCGCGCAGCTTGTTGGCCAGGCCAATCCCGCGCCCTTCCTGGTGCAGGTAGAGGAACACGCCGCGGCCCTCGGCCGCGATGATCTCGAGTGCGGCGTCGCGTTGGGCGGAGCAGTCGCAACGGATCGAGTGCAGTGCGTCGCCGGTCAAACATTCCGAGTGCACGCGCACGAGCAGGTTCTTCCCGTCGCCGATATCCCCCATCACCATCGCGACGTGCGCGACGTCGTCGATCGACGTTTCGTAGGCGATCCCGCGGAAATTGCCGTGTGAGGTCGGCAGATCGAATTCGGCGATCCGGCGCACGAGCTTCTCGTTGCGCATGCGGTGGGCGACGAGATCCTTCACCGTGATCAAGCGCAGGCCGTGTTTCTTCGCGAACGCGCGCAGCTGCGGGAGCCGCATCATCGTGCCGTCTTCGTGCATGATCTCGACGATAACGCCCGCCGGATAGAATCCCGCGAGCCGCGCAAGATCGACCGCCGCCTCGGTTTGGCCGGCCCGCACGAGAACGCCGCCGTCGCGCGCCCGCAACGGAAACGTGTGCCCCGGCCGCAAGAAATCCGAGGGCTTCGCATGCGGATCGAGCAGCGCTTGGATCGTCGCGGAGCGATCGTAGGCGGAAATCCCCGTCGTCGTACGATGTCGCGCTTCGATCGAAACGGTGAACGCCGTTTCGTGGACGGCCGTGTTCTCGCTGACCATCTGCGGGATGTGCAGCTCGTCGAGACGCTTGCCGATGATCGGCACGCAGATGAGGCCGCCGGCCTCCTTCCGCATGAAGTTAATCGCCTCGGGCGTCACCATCTGGGCCGCCATGACGAGGTCGCCTTCGTTCTCGCGGTCCTCGTCATCGAGAACGATCACCATCTTGCCCGCGCGAACGTCGGCGATCGCATCCTCGATGCAGTCGAAGATCGGCTCTTCGAATTTCCCGTCGCCGAGGTGTGCTTTCAACTCGGGGAGGGCTTTGGCCAGCGCCTGAATCGAGCGAAACGACGGCGTCCGCCGCCCCGAGCGCAAGAGGCTAATCGCGCTCTCCGTCAACCCGGCCCGCGCGGCCAAGTCGGCCGCGCTGAGTTCCGCGCGGTCCATCGCGCCCTGCAAGGCTTCCGCAAACGTGCTCATATCAAGAGTAAATCGCTATACTTGACTTGTGTCAAGTGCTGAAAGCTTAGGTTGACAACTGCTAAGGCGGCGGGCTGATTGCGCGGACGAACAAGCGGCCGTCGTGGACCACGTCGTGTGTCGCATTCAGCGTGAGGTAGGACCCTGCGCTTGCCTAGGAAAGATGCCGGGCATGATTCGCAGCGTTTTCGTCTGTCTTCTTGCCGTTGCGCTCGTGCCGTATGCGGCGCCCGCTTTCGCGCAGGGCAACCTTCCCGGCGGCTCCTACCTGCAGAGTTGCACCAACATTTCGAAACACCATCATTATTTGAGCGCGACCTGTAACGCGCCAAACGGTTCGGCGGTCAATTCGACGCTCGACCTCCGGCGGTGTGGCCCGGGCTCCTTGGTCGCGAATAATAACGGCTATTTGGCTTGCGGCGCGCCGCTAGCGGGAGGGTGGAGCGGCCGCATGCCGGAGGGCTCGTATCAGCAAAGCTGCCAAAATATCAGCATGTCCGGTACCGTGCTCAGCGCCGCGTGCACGAGCCCGAACGGAACACTGCTCCAATCCTCACTCGACACGCGCAGATGTCAGTGGAATTCCGGCATCAGAAATACGAACGGGCGCCTCAATTGCGCCGCCTATCGCTAAATTTTGGAGGGACGGCTTTATGGCGAAGAATAGCCCCGCGCTTGTTCTCGTACTAGCGCTCATCGTTTGCTCGGCGGCCCGGGCTCAGACCGCGGCGCCGACGGCGGTGCCCGATCCAAAACCCGATCTCAGCTCGATGTCGTATTTAATCGGCACCTGGTCGTGCCAGGCACGCTTGCGCGGGTCTAGCCGGCCGGACACGACGACGTACACGATGGATCTCGACGGGCGCTGGATCAAGGGCAACGATTCCGCTCCCGCGTTCGACAAATACCGGACGCGCAAGATCACGACGTACTCGTGGCTGACCTACAATCCCATCAAGAAAGAGTGGGTCTCGACGGCGCTCGACAACTTTGGGGGCTACTTCATCGCCACCTCGCCGGGATGGCAAGGCAATAAGCTAACGTCTACCCTCGTCGTAACCCCCGACGGCTCGACTGGAAGCGATGTGTTAACCAAGAACAGCGATTCGAAAACGACCGACGTCGCCTCCGGGAAGAACAAGAACGGTGCGCCCATACCGCCCGTCACGACTATCTGCACGAAAAGCTAAGCTTAACGAGTAGCCGGCACGCCGGCTGCTTTGCGGCGCGGGAGAGCGAAGGCGAGCGGCGCCATCACTATCCCGAACGCGCCTATCACGTAGAATGCATCGGCGTACGACAGCGCCGCCGATTCGCGCGCGATCAACTCCGCCAGGCGCACGATCCCGGAGTGGGCGACGAATTGCGCGACCCCGTACCGGGCGAGCGTTGCGTTGCCGTCGAGGATCGTGCTGTGAAAGCTCTCGCGCCGATCGAGTATTGTGACGAGCGATGCGCTTGCGATCGAGCCGCCCATGTTGAGTGCGAGGCTGATGAAAGCACCTGCTTTCGGCGAATCGGCAGGCGGGGTTGCGCGCAGCACGGCGACCAGCAGCGGCGAGAACACAAAGGAGATGCCGCAGCCGGTCAGTGCAAGCCACTGCGCGACCGTCCAGAAATCGGTGTGGCTCGTCGACGCAAAGCCCAGGCCGACAACCCCCGAGCCCGCGCACGCAAGCCCCGCCGCGATAAGCGCGCGCGGATCGACGCGTGACGAGTTCGCGAGCTGACTGATCGGAATCGTCAGCAGCACGATCGGGATCGCGCGGATCGCGAGCAGCAGACCGTCTTGGGTCGCGGTAAACCCAAGCACGTTCGAAAGATACTGCGGCAACACGAGCAGTTGGCCGAAAATGACCGTGGCGTTCACCATCGCAATCAAGCAGCCGACGCCGACGCTTCGCCGCAGGAGGACGCGCAGATCGACGATTGGACGTTGCGTGCCCCAAAGTTCCCACATGACGAACGCGACCATACCTGCGACGGCACTCAGGCAGAGCGCGACGATCGTTCCGTCGTTGAACCAGTCGTTGCGCTCGCCCTCGTCAAGAACGTACTGGACCGATCCGAGGCCGACCGCTAACAAGACAAGCCCGATACCGTCGAAACCGTTCGACTTCGTGCGCGCGGGGTTGCGGAGCAGCGGCAGGAGCAGTGCGATCGCAATGATGCCCGGGACGATGTTGACGTCGAAGACCCAACGCCACGAGACGTTGTCGGTGAGAAGTCCCCCGAGGGTCGGCCCGGTGGATGGCCCGACCACGGCGGCGATCGTAAAGATGGCCTGGCTGATCCCGAGTTGCTTGGCCGGAAACGTATCGCGCAATATCGCCTGCGACGTCGCGAGCAAGCCGCCCCCGAACAGGCCTTGGACGAGCCGGAAGACGATCAGCTCCTGGATCGAGCCCGCAAGCCCGCACAGGAGTGAGGCCACCGTGAAGCCGGCGATCGACACGAGGAAGTACTGTTTGCGGCCGAAACGATTTTGCAGCCACGGCGTGATCGGGATGACGACGACGGCGGCGATGATGTAAGCGGTGACGACCCAGGTGCCTTCGTCGATCGAGGCGCCGAGGTTGCCCTGAATCGTGGGCAGCGCGACGTTGACGATCGTCGCGTCAAGCGTCTGCAGGAGAGCCGCGAGCATGACCCCGGCGACGACGAGGATGCGCCGCGCTCCGTATTCGACGGTGCCGGCCGGCGTAGCGGCCGGTGAGCCGGCAGACGGCGGCGGCGCAACCACAGACGCCGGGAGGGCCGGGGCCGCGGCGTCTACGTGCGGCGCTTGCCGCGACGGGGAGAGAATCATCTGGGGCGTCGAAACGATCCGGCACGGTGACGGGTCACATTGATTAGTACAACGGTTATTTGACTATAGTTGCGCCGCCCCGGGGAAAGATGTCTGCCGCTCACACGCCCTCCGATCAAACGATTTTCCATCCGCGCCGTGCCGATCTCGACCTCGTCGAGATCTTGCGCGCGCTTGCCGATCCGACGCGGCTAGAGATCGTGCGCATC
>Ga0302326_10006446_pt1 | contig 26346 bp, 23 predicted proteins | sample Palsa_T0_3_FD_202264 | JGI IMG/M metagenome (GOLD analysis project Ga0302326, IMG submission 202264) | Peat permafrost microbial communities from Stordalen Mire near Abisko, Sweden - Palsa_T0_3 | ecosystem: Environmental > Terrestrial > Soil > Palsa > Peat permafrost | place: Sweden: Abisko... | reverse complement strand
CTGCCAGCCGAATTGGTCCATGAGCAGGACCGCCAGCGGTGAAAACAGGAACTGGCCGAAGGAGCTCGCTGCCGTAACGCCACCGAAAGCGGCCGAGCGCCATTGCGGCGGCACGATTTTTCCGAATGCCGCCAACACAATCATGAAAGAGCATCCAGAAAGTCCAAATCCAATCAGCGCGCCGGCCGAGACGTCGAGCATCGGCGCGTTGGTCGAATACGCCATCAGCGCAAGACCGAGTGCATACATGAGTGCGCCGGCGCATATGACCGGAATCGCGCCGAAGCGGTCAGCAATCATGCCGGCGAGCGGCTGCCCGGCCCCCCACAGCAGATTCTGCAAAGCCAGCGCCAGCGCGAAGACATCGCGCCCCCAGTGATTGGCGTTCGAAAGCGGCGTCAGGAAGAAGCCGAGCGCCGTCCGCGGGCCATTGGACACGAGTGCAATGAGGCAACCGAAGCCGACGACGAGGAACAGCGTCCGCAACATGTTCGATTGCAAAGAGCTGGGCGCGGTGCTGCCGCTGGAGGTTTCGCTGGTCATGACAGTCCCGGCACGAGACGTTCGCGAGATTCCGCAGCATAAAGGGTCGATGCGGATCGCCCAAACGAAACTTCACGCCCGTGCTACGGCCCGCATATCAGCCCTGCGCCGGGTTCCGTTTCAAAGCTTCGCGGTGCGCGGGTTCTTCGCCGCGGCTCCATCGGGAGATGCCGAGGCTTGGGGGGTTTTTGCCGCCGCTTCCGGACTCTTCGCGGCCTTGGGTTCCTTTGCCGCCGCCGGATTTTCCGCAGCGGCGCCGGCGGGCCTGGGCGTAACCGGCACGTTGCCCCAGACCGGCGCGTCCGAACCGTCGCCCCAGGCGCGCGGCCGATAGAAGGTGTGCACGCCGAGCCTGAACATTTTCTTCATTTCGTGAACCCAGCTCGGGTGCACCCAATAGGCATGATAGTGGGTGGCATGACCGACTTCAGTGAGCCAGATTTTGCCGTTGAGCGTATCCTTGGCGATGCGCTTGGCCTGCTCCCACATGTCGAGTTCGTCGACGCGGCTCAGGTCCTTGCCTTCGCAAGCGAAGGTGAACTGACAGGCGAGATGCCGGTTGGCATTCTGGTACACCACGCCGCAGACATTGTTGGGGTAGTAACCCGAGAACACGCGGTTCATCACCACCTGCGCAACCGCCATCTGGCCGCGTAACGGCTCTCCGCGCGCTTCAAAGTAGACGGCATCGGCGAGACACTTCTCCGCCTTGGCGCGCGGCTTGCCGGTCAGGGCAAGACGCTCTGCCGGACTGGTGAGGCGGCTCACGTCATCCTTGCCCGCCACCGTCTCGCCGCCGGGACCGGGATCCGGGGGACCTTCCAGCGCGGAAAGCTTCATGTCCGGATCGACGGAAGGCGAAACCAGGACCGGCTCCGCGCCCGGCGCCCACCGCTCCAGTCCGCCGCGCGAACCCATGGCGCCGCCACCAAAATAGAGCTGCGCATTGCGCTCGGACGCATCCTCGTCGAGGAAGGAAAGCGAGGCGAATGGCGACGGAGCCGCCTCGAGCAGATCGTTCTCGCCGGCCGCGGGTATTTCCGGCGGTTTGTCAGCCGCAACGACATCGTCTTCCTCTGCCGCATCGCTTGCGTCGTTGCGTAAGTCAGGTGCCGCGGAGAGCGGCGTAATGGCATTGGTTATCTCGTCGCTCCACGGCGCGGTGCCAGGCAAAGTCCCAAACGCTTCGATCGGCGCATCCAGCTGTACCAAAGGCGCAGGATCGAGCCGTTCAGCATTTTTCGGACGCGGACCGGTGACGGGGGCGGGCGGGCTCACTGGCTGCGTCGACGGCACGTTGACCGGCTGCAACGGCGCGAAGCTCCCAGGTTCATTCGAACCCGGAGAATCTTGCGGCAACGCCACGCGGTCGCCTTTGAGACGGCGGTTGACCGTCGGATATTCGATCTGCAACGCGCGGCGCGCCATCGGCGGCTCGTTTCCAGACCAGACTTTCACATCAAGCGCGCGCGGATCGAAATTGACCGGCTGAGCGCCGATCGGTTCGGACATCGCCGTTCCGATCGGACGCGAAAAACTGAAGGTCGCGGCGTGAATGGTGCCGAACGGCGAAGCGATCAGATGGTCGCGAAAGCGTTCTGAAACGCCCGGCTGGCGTGCAAGCAAAGCGGCAAGATCCTGATGGCCGATGGAGGTCGGTGCCAGCACGGCGCAGAGAACGCTGAACCAGAAGGGCCCCGAGAACGCGGCTATCGGCCGGCTACGCAACGCGAACGCTAACATCACCCCTCACGCCAACGCTTGAAGACGCGACGCTTCCCCGATTCAGCAAACGCTGCTGCGGTTGCGCGAATACGACACGTTTCAATATTGTCGGGTTAACCTTGCGGACGCGTTAATCGGGCGAAATCGGCTGCACATCGCCGATAACGGGCCGGGAACTCGCGTGCTGGGGCGTGTGTGGCTGCGAACAAGCGAAGCAATCCAGCCGGGCGACGGGAAGCTCCCGGATTGCGTCAGGAGCCTCACTCCCCGCGACTGCGGCTGTGTTGGTTGCTATTTGTTAACCAAACTGCAACGCGCAGCCGGAATACTCGCCGCAAGTCTGGACCGCCGCCGATGTCGACCATGCTGTCTTCGTACCTGGCGATCAGCCTCGCCGTCGCGTTGCCGCTCCTGGCCCTGGGCGCCTTTGCGGCTGTGCGTGCGCGAACGAAAATCCGTCATTTGACGGATGCCCAGAATTACATGTCGCAGGGCTTGTGCATGTTCGATGCGACCGGACGCATCGTCGTTTGCAATCGGCAATATCTGCGGATGTACAACCTTTCGGCCGAAGTGGTGAAGCCGGGCTGCACGCTGCGGACGCTGATGGAGCACCGTAAGAAGACCGGCCTCCTGAAACTCGATCCGCAGCAATATTGCAACGAGATCGTCGAGAGCATCGCAGCCGGAAAGACCTCGAAGTGGGTTATCGAGGCCAGCGACGGCCGCATCGTCCATTCCATCAACGAGCCGATGCCCGGCGGCGGCTGGGTTTCGACCCATGAAGACATCACCGAACAGCGCCTCCTGCAACAACAGCGCGACGATATGGCCGAGCAGCAAAAGCGCCGAAGCGCCATTGATGCGGTGATCGTGTCATTTCGGGGCGAGGTCGAAACGCTGCTGAAGACCTTCGGTAACAGCGCGGCATCGATGAAATCGACCGCGGTCACGCTTTCGGCAACCTCCAACCACACCTCGCAACGCGCGGCGAGCGCCGTCGAAGCGTCGAACGACGCGTCAATCGGGGTGACGACCGCGGCCGGCGCCACCGACGAATTGTCGAGCTCCATCGCCGAAATCGCCCGCCAGATCACGCAAACCAACGACGTCGTGCGCATAGCGGTCGAGGAAGCGACATCCACCAAGGGCGAAATGGCAACGCTCGCGGATTCGGCGCAGAAAATCGGCGATATCGTCAAGCTTATTCAGACCATTGCCGCGCAGACCAATCTCCTGGCGCTCAACGCGACCATCGAGGCAGCCCGCGCCGGCGAGTCAGGCCGCGGTTTTGCCGTCGTCGCTTCCGAGGTCAAATCCCTGGCCGTCCAGACCGCCAAGGCGACCGAGGCGATCATCGGACAAATCCTCGCCGTGCAGGGCTCCACCGCGAGCGCGGTGGAGTCGATCAGGCGCATCACCCAACGCATGCAGGAAATCCAGCACTGTGCTTCCGGGGTCGCGGCCTCGATCGAACAGCAGAGCACCGCGACCAGCAACATCTCCTCAAATGTCACGAGCGCGGCACAAGCGACGCAGACGATGGCCGAAGTACTCAGCGACGTTGCCGGCGCCGCCACCCAGACCTACATGTCGGCTGAGGTCGTGCTCGAAACCTCGCAATCGCTGGAGACGGCGGTCGCCGATCTCCGCCAGCACATTGAAGGCTTCCTCGCGGACGTCGCGGCGTAAGACCAGTCGCTACACCGTCGAACTGGCGGACTTTCCGACCGCGGCTTGGGCCGCCGCCAACCGCGCAATCGGCACGCGAAACGGCGAGCAGGACACGTAGTCGAGCCCGATCTCATGGCAGAACGTGACCGAGGCGGGATCGCCGCCGTGCTCACCGCAGATGCCGAGTTTGAGCTTCGGCCGCACCTTGCGGCCCCGTTCGGCGGCGATGCGAACGAGTTCGCCAACGCCCTCGCGATCGATCGACACGAACGGATCGGCCGGCAGGATGCCCTTCGACGTGTAGATACCCAGAAAGCTCGCGGCGTCGTCGCGGCTGATGCCGAAGGCGGTCTGCGTCAGGTCATTGGTGCCGAAGGAGAAGAATTCGGCCGTGGCGGCAATCTCACCGGCTTTGAGAGCGGCGCGCGGCAACTCAATCATGGTGCCGACCTGATATTTGACTGAGCTTTTCGTTTCGGCGGCGACGGTCTCCGCCATGGCGTCGATGCGTTCTTTCACCAAGTCGAACTCGGCCTTGCTGGCGATGAGCGGCACCATGATTTCGGGCGCCACCCGCGTACCGGTCGCGCGACCGGCCTCCACCGCAGCCTCGAAAATAGCGCGCGCCTGCATTTCCGCGATTTCCGGATAGGCGATCGCCAGCCGGCAACCGCGGAAGCCGAGCATCGGATTGAATTCGTGCAGCTCGCGCGCCCGGTCGGCGAGTTTTTTTGGATCGGCGCCCATGGCCTGCGCCACTTCGGCGATTTCCTCCTCGGTATGCGGCAGGAATTCATGCAAGGGCGGATCGAGCAACCGGATCGTCACCGGAAGGCCGCCCATGATTTTGAACAGTTCGACGAAATCGGCGCGCTGCATCGGCAACAATTTGGCCAGGGCGGCGCGGCGTGCCTTTTCGTCTTCTGCCAGAATCATCTCGCGCACGGCGCGGATGCGGTCCTCCTCGAAGAACATGTGTTCGGTGCGGCAAAGCCCGATACCTTCGGCGCCGAACTTGATGGCGGCGCGCGCGTCGGCAGGCGTATCGGCATTGGCCCGCACTTTGAGCTTGCGCACGGCATCGGCCCACTTCATCAGCGTGCCGAACTCGCCGGCGAGTTCGGGCTGACGCATCGCCACCTTGCCGGCGAGCACCTGCCCAGACGAACCGTCGATCGTGAGCGTGTCGCCCTTTTTCAAAGTCGTGCCGCCCGCGGTCATGGTTTGCGCGCGATAATCGACGCGCAGCGCGCCGGCGCCGGTAACGCAAGGCTTGCCCATGCCGCGCGCGACCACCGCCGCGTGCGAAGTCATGCCGCCGCGCGTGGTGAGGATGCCTTCGGCCGCATGCATGCCGTGGATGTCCTCCGGCGACGTCTCGACGCGGACCAGGATCACCTTGTGCCCCTGGCTCTTGAGCAGCTCCGCGTCTTCGGAAGAGAACACGATCTCCCCGCAGGCGGCGCCCGGCGAGGCCGGTAGCCCGGTGCCGATCACTTTGCGCTCGGCGTCGGGATCGATGGTCGGATGCAGGAGCTGGTCGAGCGCGCCGGGATCGATCCGCGTCACCGCCTCTTCCCTGCTGATCAATTTTTCCTGCGCCAGCTCGACGGCGATGCGCAACGCCGCCTTGGCGGTGCGCTTGCCGTTGCGCGTCTGCAGCATCCACAGCTTGCCCTGCTCGACCGTGAATTCGAGGTCCTGCATGTCGCGGTAATGTTTTTCCAACGCGACATGAATGCGTTTGAGTTCGGCGAAGGCTAAAGGCAGCGCCGCCTCCATCGAAGGCTTTTTCGAGCCCGCCTCCTTGCGCGCCTCTTCCGTGATCTCCTGCGGCGTTCGGATACCGGCGACCACGTCCTCGCCCTGCGCGTTGATGAGGAATTCGCCGTAGAGTTTCTTCTCGCCGGTCGAGGGATTGCGCGTGAACGCTACGCCGGTTGCCGAGGTCTCGCCCATATTGCCGAAAACCATCGCCTGCACATTCACCGCCGTGCCCCAGCTTTCGGGAATAGCGTTCAGGCGGCGATAGGTGATGGCGCGCTGGTTCATCCACGAGCTGAACACCGCACCGACGGCGCCCCACAATTGCGCGTGCGGGTCCTGCGGAAACGGCTTGCCGCCCTCCTCCTCGACGCGCGCCTTGTAGCGGGCAACGAGTTGCTCCCAGTCAGCGGCATCGAGATCGGTGTCGAGCGTATAGCCGTTGCGGTCTTTGTGCTCGTCGAGGATTTCTTCGAAATGATGGTGCCCGATGCCAAGCACCACGTCCGAATACATCGTGATGAATCGCCGGTAGCTGTCGTAAGCGAAGCGCGGATCGCCGGATTTCGCCGCCAGCGCCGCGACGGTGACATCGTTGAGGCCGAGATTGAGCACGGTATCCATCATGCCCGGCATCGACGCGCGCGCGCCGGAGCGCACTGAGACGAGCAGCGGATTTTGGCCGTCGCCGAATTTTTTTCCGGTGATACGGCCGATCTCGGCGAGCGCGGTTTCTACCTGCGCCTTCAATTCCTTCGGGTAGGCTTTGCCGTGCCCGTAAAAATGCGCGCAGACCTCGGTGGTGATGGTGAAGCCCGGCGGCACCGGCAGGCCGAGCTGCGCCATCTCGGCGAGCCCCGCGCCCTTGCCGCCAAGCAGATTGCGCATGCCGGGGCGGCCGGCCGCCTTGCCGCCGCCGAACGCGTAGACCCACTTGCCCTTTTTCCCCGCTGTGGATTTCGCCGGCCGGGTTTGGGCCCGGCTTGCCGCGCCGGCGCCCCGCGGCGTGGCTCGCCTCGATTTCTTCACAGCCTGACGGGAGTTTTTCGGGCGCGATTTCGCCATGGGTTCTCGTTCGTTTGAGCGGCGGGTTTCCTTAATGCAGATACCGGCGCCGAATGCAACGCCGGAGCGCCGTTCAATGCCAGTTGATGAAATGATGGACGCTATTGAGCCCGACCAGGCCGACGAAGATGAGATAGATCGCGACGATATAGTTGAGGAGCCGCGGCATGATCAGGATCAATATGCCGGCAATGATGGCGACGAGCGGCGTGATATGGGCAGCGGTGATGACCATGGTTTTTCCTCGGCGGTTGGGGACGATTGGATGAGCTAAAGGGTGGCGGTGCTGACTGGCGGGACACGGCACCCAATACAACGCGGAAAGCCGGATTTGGTTCTATCAGGATTCGGAGAATTCGCTACCGATCACTCCGTCATGGCCGGGTTCGCCCCGGCCATCCCGATCAAGATGCACGTCCGTGCCCCTCCTATCGGGATGCCCGGCACAGGGCCGGGCATGACGGCAACAGCGCGAGCGCTCACCCCTCTATTCGCGAGAAGTCTGCCACCGTGCGCGTCGCGGCGCGAATTTCGTTGAGCAACTTGAGCCGATTTTCCCGCAGCGGTTTATCCTCGACGTTCACCGTCACCTTGTCGAAAAAAGCATCGACGAAAGGCCTCAGCCTCGCCAGATGGCTCATGACGCCTCCAAAATCCTCTTTCTCGACCGCGCGAGCCGTTCCCAACTTGGCCCGCTCGATTTCATAACCAAGACTCTCCTCCTCCGCCTGCCGATAAAGATTGCGATCGGGCGCGCCGGTATATTCCCGCGAGTCTTTCTTCTCCTCAATGCGGATGATGTTGGTAGCGCGCTTATATCCGACGAGTAGGTTCTTGCCGTCCTCGGTGTCGAGAAATTTGCCGAGCGCTTCAATTCGATGGACCACTAGCCAAAGATCGTCCTGGTCTTCGAGAGCAAATACCGCATTTACAAGATCATAGCGGGCAACTTGGTGGCGAAGCTGAAATTCGAGTCGATCCGCAAAGAAGATCATTAAACGCACAAGCGTTGGCGCGATGGTATCTGTCGATAAGCCCGGTGGCGGCCCGCGCTCCTTAATGTCTTCAGCAATTTTCTGACCTAAGTCGAGGGGCCCAATTCTGAGATTATCGGGGGGCATGTGATCACGATATGGAGCATCGGGAATTCCGCCTCCCTGTAGCTGAGCTGCAAAAACTACGGTGTGCGCGAACAGCCATTTGAAAAGCGGAATTCTCAGGCTATTGCTCAAAATTATTCGCAGTACGCCCAAAGCTGCCCTGCGGAGCGCGAAGGGGTCCTTACTGCCCGAGGGCGTCTCGCGTATTAGCCAAAAGCCAACGAGCATATCGATCTTGTCGGCGAGCGCGACGGCGATGGACACCGGATCGCTCGGCACCAGATCGTCAGGACCTTTCGGCTTCCAATGATCCTCGCAGGCATGGGCGACGGCTTCGTCCTCGCCCTGCTCCTCGGCGTAGTATCTTCCCATCAGGCCTTGCAGTTCGGGAAATTCGCCGACGACCTCCGTCAGCAAATCCGCCTTGCAAAGCTTCGCGGCGCGCTTCGCCTTCTCCACGTCGGCACCGACGAGCGGCGCAAGCTCGGCCGCAAGCTGCTCGATGCGGGCAATACGCTCCGCCTGCGTGCCGAGCTTCTCGTGAAACACGATGTGCTCGAATTTCGGCAGGCGTTCTTCCAGCCGTGTCTTCAGATCGGTCTCGTAGAAAAACTTCGCATCCGACAACCGGGCGCGGATGACGCGCTCGTTGCCGGCGACGATCTCTCTTCCGCCGTCCGCCGCCTCGATGTTGGAAATGAGGATGAATTTGTTGACAAGCTTAGCGTGCGCCGCATCACGCAACACGAAGCATTTCTGGTTGTTGCGGATGGTGGCGCGGATCACCTCCGCCGGAATGCGCAAAAATTTCTCGTCGAACGAACCCAACAGCGCCACCGGCCATTCGACGAGGCCGGCGACTTCCGCGAGGAGGCCGTCGTCCTCGACCAGTTCGAGCCCCTGAGCGAAGGCGAGGTTCTTCGCCTCGGCAAGGATGATGTCGCGCCGGCGCTCGGCGTCGGGGATTACCTTCGCCTTGTCGAGTTTTTGCAGGTAATCGGCGAGCCGCCGCACCGTGAACGGGTCGGGCGCCAGAAAACGATGGCCGCGCGTCTCGTTGCCGGCAACGATGCCGCCGACCGAAAACGGCACGATGTCCGGCTCCTCGGTTTCCGGTCCGAACGTCGCTACGATCGAATGCAGCGGCCGCACCCAGGTCAGCGCGCCGGACTCTCCCGACTGCACGCCCCAGCGCATCGACTTCGGCCACGGGAAGCCTTTGACGACGTCGGACAGGATTTCGCCGATCACCTCGATCGCCGCGCGGCCCGGCTTCTCGATCACGGCGACATAGAAATCGCCCTTCTTGTCGGGCTGCACCCTGGCTTCGCCGATCGACGTGAGACCGGCGGCTTTGAGGAATCCGGCGATCGCATTATCCGGCGCGCCGACCCGCGGGCCTTTCTTCTCCTCGCGTATGTCCGCCTGGCGCGCAGGCACGCCGTGCACCGCCAGCGCGAGCCGGCGCGGCGTTACGAAAGCCTTGGCGCCTTCATAGACGAGGCCGGCATCGACCAGCCGGTCGGTCACGAGCTTGCGCAAATCCTCCGCCGCCCGCGCCTGCATCCGCGCCGGAATTTCTTCGGAGAAAAGCTCAAGCAGGAGATCGGGCATCGGATTTTTTTACAGCCTCTTATGGCTGCCGTCGCACATCGGCTTTTTCGCCGAGCGTTTGCAGGTGCAGAACCAGACCTTCTTGGACGCCACTGGCTTGAACTCGATCGGCGTGAAAGCCGTTACCTTGTGCGAGCCGTCGCAGAACGGCTGCTTCTTTGAAAGCCCGCAAGCGCACCACCAGTAGCTCTTGCCGCCCTCGACATCGACGGTGATCGGCGCCCGTCCGCCAATCTCAGGCATCTCGCTCATTGCTCTTCCCTCCAGCTTCGGTTGCGAGCCACGCCTCGCCGCAAGCCTTGGCAAGGTCGCGCACCCGCAGGATGTAGCTCTGCCGCTCGGTGACGGAAATCACGCCGCGCGCATCGAGCAGATTGAACACGTGACTGGCCTTGATACACTGATCGTAAGCCGGCAGCACCATCAGATGATGGCCGCGATTGGCGCGATCTTTGTTTGATTGGCGGCCGTCGCCCTGCCAGCCGGCTTCGAGGTATTTTTTGCAAGCCGATTCGGCCATGCGGAACTGCTCGAACAGCATGTCGGTGTCGGCATATTCGAAATTGTGCCGTGAATATTCCTCTTCCGCCTGGAGAAAGACGTCGCCGTAGCTCACCTTTTGCGCGCCGTCGCGGCCGTTGAAATTGAGATCGAAAACATTCTCCACGCCCTGGACATACATCGCCAGCCGCTCGAGCCCGTAGGTCAGTTCGCCCGAGACCGGCGCGCATTCGAAGCCTGCGACCTGCTGGAAATAGGTGAACTGCGAAACCTCCATGCCGTCGCACCAGCACTCCCAGCCGAGCCCCCAGGCGCCGAGCGTCGGGCTTTCCCAATCGTCCTCGACGAAGCGGATATCATGAATTTTCGGATCGATGCCGATCGCGTAAAGCGATTTCAGATAAAGCTCCTGCAAATCGTCGGGCGACGGCTTCAGGATGACCTGAAGCTGGTAGTAATGCTGCAGGCGGTTGGGATTTTCGCCATAGCGGCCGTCCTTGGGCCGGCGCGAGGGTTGCACATAGGCGGCGTTCCACGGCTTTGGCCCGAGCGCACGCAACGTTGTCGCCGGATGGAAGGTCCCCGCGCCGACCTCCATGTCGTAGGGCTGCAGGATGACGCAGCCCCAATCCGCCCAATAGCGCTGCAATGCCAGGATGAGCCCCTGGAACGAGCGCTCGGGGCGCATGTGCGGCGGCAAATCGTCGTTCATGCGAACGTTGTTGGTGGAACGCCCGCTTGCGGTCAAGTCTTGCGGTCAAATCTTGCGGCTAGCCCGGCCGGTACTCGCCGGTATGCGGGTCGCGCCGCAATGTCGGCAGCGCCTGGCGATCCACCGGCTCGGCTACGGCACCCGCGCCCCCGCCGTCGGGATCGGCATTCACACGCTGCACCTCCTTGACGCACCAGCGCACCAAGGCCGCAGCTCCCATCAGTCCGAACGCCAGGACGAATACCGGCGGCATATGAGCCTCCTGTTAAAGCCCATAACGAGCCCACAAGGCACGCGCTTCGAGCGCCGAAATTATGTCTTCGGCAAGGCCCGCGGGCATGAGCGCACCGCCATGGACGCCGGCTACGCGCCGGCCGAACAACCGGCGTTCCGCGGAGATGAGCGGCATTGCGACTTTGTCGCCGAAACGCGTCCGCAAGGTATTGCGCAATTCACCGACGCCATCGACCAGACCAAACTCCAAAGCCCGCCGCCCGGTCCAATATTCGCCGGAGAACAAGCCTTCTTCCGGACCGTTGAGCTTGCCGCCGCGCCGCGACTTCACCAGCGCGATGAAATCGTCATGGATTTCCCGCTGCAGCTGTTTCAGCCGTGCGACGTCGCCGGGATCTTCCGGCAGGAACGGGTCGAGCATCGCCTTGTGCTCACCCGAGGTATAGAGCCGCCGCTCGATACCGACCTTGGCGATCAGCTTGTCGAAGCCGAACGAGCCGCCGACGACACCGATCGAGCCGACGATCGAATAAGGATCGGCGATAATCTCGTCGGCGGCGCAGGCAATCATGTAACCGCCCGAAGCGGCGGCATCTTCGACGAATGCGATCACCCGGCGATTCTTTTCCTCGGCCAACTCGCGGATGCGGCGGAAGATCAGGTGCGACTGCGTCGGCGATCCGCCTGGCGAGTTGATGACGAGCGCAACCGCAGCGGCGTTCTTGACAGCGAAGACGCGGTCGAGCGTGCGCGCGATCCCGGCCATGCTGAGACCGGGCCGCAGCGGCGTCGAAAAGCCGATGGCGCCGGTGAGCCGCACGACCGGCACCACCGGGCGGTCGCCACGGAATCGCTCGGGAAGATACCGGCGCAGCGCCGCCGCCGCGCCCTTCCATGTTTCTCTCACACGTTCGCCTGTCCATGCTTCGGTCATCAAATCCACATAGGCTGTGCGTACCATCCGCTCAAGTAACCATTTGTTAACCGGCTGGAATGTTACTTGCTTGAGGCGCCAGTGCCGGATCGAATGGACGCGCTATGAAAATATACGTGCTCTTGATGCTGATCAGCGTCATCGTCGGCGTGTCCTATCTTCCCATCAAACGCCAATCCGAACCGGCAGCGCCAGTCCCGCCCGATTCAATTCCTGCCAATGCCTAACGGCTGAGCGGCAGCCGAAGTTTTTTATTTTTTTGCTATGGAGCCAAGGAAAGCCAAGCGCCTTCGCGCAGCACGGCTTCCGCTTCCGGGGTTGAGCGTCCCTCTTCATCGGCTAGAAAAAAGCCTGGCAGCAGTGTAAGCGGTGCGCAGCTTGCTTTGACGCCGCGCACCAGCACCCTGATCGCCGGTGCATCCGGTTTGGCATAGACGGGCAATACAACGACCGCTCCGAAGTTGGCCGTTAAGGCTGCAAGCACCGCGTCGAGACCGTCCGCGCGCCAGATCAGCGTGACAATTCCGGCGGGACGAAGAAGGCAAGCCGCCGTTCGCGTCCACTGGGCAAGAGTGTCGCGCGTCGCGGCATGCGCGAGGCGGCGGCCGGGGTCGGGCGAAGGATTTTGCGGCGCGTTGAAGGGCGGATTCATCAGCACGTGATCCGTTGCACCGGCCGCCAACCCGGCGGCGGCGAGCGCGGCCGGCGCCGCCGCGACGTCGATGCACAGGATGCGCACGCGGTCGGCAAGACCATTGCGCGCGGCATTCTCGCGCGCCAGCGCCGCCAGCGCCGGGTCGATTTCGACCAAAGTCATGGTGAGATTCTCGTGGCGGCTGGCCACCGCCAGTCCAGCCGCGCCTACACCGGCGCCGAGATCGACCACGCGCTCGCCCGGCTGCGCCGAACTCGCGGCCGCGAGCAAGATGGCATCATGTCCGACGCGGTGACCCTTGAGCGGCTGGCGCAAAACGAGCCGGCCGCCGAGGACGGCGTCCTCGCTCAGGCGCGCCTGCTCAGCGGCCATCGCGGCGAATCTCGTTGCCAAAGCCGGCATCCTCGAGCAGCCGGCGCGCAGCATCGAGTTCGTCCTCACCCACCAGAACGCGGCGCGGAAAGATACCAATCGAGCCTTCGAGAACGCTCATGTTCTGATCGACCACCATGTGGCGGATATGGGCACCCTTGAGCAGCGCCTCGATCGCCGAAATCAGCACGGCATCGTTGGTGCGGACAAGCTCGCGCACGTTTAGCTCCGGCGCCGGTCTTCACCCGGCGCACGCAAAGCGAGATAGGCGATGAGCTTGAATTCACGGCGGCCGCGCGTGACGGTATCGAGGATCAATCCGACCGCAATCGACAGAAAGGCGAGGACCATCAAGCCGGTCGAGAGAACCGCCGTGGGCAGGCGCGGGACCAGACCTTCCTGCACGTAGGTGATGAAGATCGGAATGGCGAGGCCGATCGACACGATCGCAAGCGCGGCGCCGAATGCTCCGAACAAGGAGAGCGGGCGCTCGGCGCGATAAAGCTTGAGCACCGTCCAGAGAATGCGAAAACCGTCGCTCCAGGTCGAAAGTTTCGACGCCGATCCGCTCACCCGCGAGTAGTACGGTGTCGCGATTTCGCCGACCGGCAATTCGAGTTCGAGCGCGTGAACGGTCAGCTCGGTCTCGATCTCGAAGCCGCCGGAAAGAATGGGAAACGATTTCACGAAGCGGCGGGAAAACGCCCGGTAGCCGGACAGGATGTCGGTGAACGAGCGTCCGAACATGTGGGCGACGAAAAGGGTGAGGAGCCGGTTGCCGGTCCGATGGCCGCGGCGATACGCCGCCTCGTCGCGATCGGCACGCGTGGCGACGACCATGTCCAGTCGGTCTTCGACGAGCTTGGCGACCATCACCGGCGCGCTCGGCGCGTCGTAGGTCGCGTCACCGTCGACCAGCACGTAGACGTCGGCCTCCACGTCATTGAACATCCGCCGCACCACATGGCCCTTGCCCTGATAGGTTTCGCGCCGGACCACGGCGCCTGCCGCCCGCGCCGCCTCGACGGTGCCGTCAGTGGAATTGTTGTCATAAACGTAGACCGTCGCGTCGGGCATCGCCGCGCGAAAATCGGCGACAACCTTGGCAACGGCATGCTCCTCATTGTAACACGGCACCAGAACCGCCACCTGATGCCGGGTCCCGGACGCGCTTCCGGCAAGACTTTCGTCGCTCGACATCACTCCTCTGGCCCCTCTCGGCCGCCGCGTCGAATGGCCTGATCGCGCTGGCGGAACAGGCGCAAGCGCCGGCACACTTGCCGCCTCACCATAGCGTTTCTATGCTCGCACGTCCCGCATGGAGAAGATTACGTGGCTGTCGTCGTCCCCTTCGAAAGTCCCGGCAAACCCTCGATGGACCCGTTGGTCGACCTGGTGACCGCCGACATGGAGCGCGTTAACGGCGTCATTCTCGCGCGCACGGGTTCCGAGGTGACGATGATCCCGGAGGTCGCCAACCACCTCATCAATTCCGGCGGCAAGCGGCTGCGGCCGATGCTCACGCTCGCTTTGGCGCGGCTGACCGGCTACGCCGGCGACGGCCATATCAAGCTCGCCGCCGCGGTCGAATTCATGCACACCGCGACGCTGTTGCACGACGACGTCGTCGACGAGAGCGAGCTGCGGCGCGGACGGCTCGCGGCGCGCATGCTCTGGGGCAACGAGGCGAGCGTGCTGGTGGGCGATTTCCTGCTCGGCCAGGCGTTCAAGATGATGGTCGAAGTCGGCAGCCTCAAGGCTCTTGAAATTCTCTCTTCGGCCGCCGCCGTGATCGCCGAAGGTGAAGTCATGCAGCTCGCCGCCGCCAAGAACACGGCGACGACGGAGGACGAATACATCGCCGTCATTCGCGCCAAGACGGCGGAGTTGTTCGCGGCGGCTTGCGAAATCGGGCCGGCGCTCTCCTCGCGGCAAAAAGCCGAACAAGCTGCCTGCCGGTCGTTCGGGATGAATCTCGGCATCACTTTCCAACTCGTCGATGACGTGCTCGACTATGGCGGCGCGGCCGCAAAACTCGGCAAGAATGTCGGCGATGATTTTCGCGAGGGCAAGATCACGCTGCCGGTGGTGCTCGCCTTCCGCCGCGGCGGCGATGCCGAACGCGAGTTCTGGCGACGCACGCTCGAACGCGGCGAAGCGACCGACGCCGACCTCGAACATGCCATCGGGCTGATGATCAAGCATCGCGCGCTCGATGATACCATCGGACGCGCATATCATTACGGCGCTATCGCCCGCGACGCGCTGGCGCTGTTTCCTGACTCGCAGATGAAATCGGCGCTCGCCGAGACGGTCGATTTCTGCATCGCGCGCACGCACTAGCTCTCACGACGGCCTCGTCAACCGCCCAGCGCGCCCGCCCGCACCCACCAGTTCGGAAGTTTGGTGCGCAAGATTGCCGCCGCTTCGCGGGCCGCGGCTGCGGCGGCGAACAGAGCAAAGCAACTCGCGCCCGAGCCTGACATCCGGGCCAGGCTGCAGCCGGGAAGCCCGCGCAGCACGTTCAGAACATCGGCAATGGCCGGCCTGAGCGCGATGGCGGGCTCCTCCAGATCGTTCGCCTGCGTCGCGAGAAGACCCAAAAGCTCATCGCGGCTCGTCAGCTTGGCGATCGCGGCAAGGTCGAGCGGAGCCGGAAGCGCCGCGGCAGGCTTCCATTCGGCAAAGACCGCCTTGGTCGCCAGCGCTACGCCGGGATTGACCAACAATGCCGGCAATTGCGGCAGGGCAAGAGGCGCCGAGAGAGCCTCACCGATGCCGCGCATGATACGTGGGCGGGGATCGAGACAGACCGGCACGTCCGCGCCGGTCACGCGCGCCGCCGCGTGGATATCCGGATCGTCCCGCGCTACTCCGTTCGCCTGGGCGATGAGTCGCAGCGCCGCGGCCGCATCGGCCGAGCCGCCGCCGAGCCCCGCCGCGACCGGCAAAAGCTTTTCGAGGCCAAAGGCGCCAAGCACGATGTCGGGCCGGCGCGCTGCGAGCGCGCGTGCGGCTTTGAGCACGAGATTGTCGTCGCCCTCGCCCGCGGCCGCTGCGTTCGGCCCGTGGACTTTCAGCGTCAGATCGCCGCCGCGCGAAAAACTCAGCCGGTCGCCGAAGTCGGCGAACGCCACCAGGCTTTCAATCTCGTGATACCCGTCGTCGCGGCGGCGCAGAACGCGCAGCGTCAGATTGACCTTGGCCGGCGCGTCCTCGACCAGCGGAACGAGATAGGACACCCTTCACCCGCCGCTGCCTGCCTTCTTCGTCTTGGCCACGTCGGCGGCGGAAGACGTGTCGTCGGGCAGCCCGGATTTGAGCTTTTCCTCGATCTTCGGCAGGTCCTCCGGCTCAGGCTTCAAGTCCTTGGCGTGGGCCCACTGAAAGCGCGCCTCCAAGACCCGTCCCACCCGCCAATAGGCGTCGCCGAGGTGATCGTTGATGGTCGAGTCTTCGGGCTTGAGCTCGACGGCGCGATCGAGGTCCTTCACCGCTTCGTCGTAATTGCCGATGCGGAAATTGGCCCAACCAAGCGAGTCGACGATATAGCCATCGTCCGGCCGCTGTTCGACGGCGCGGCGGATCATGGTCATGCCCTGGTCGAGATTGACGCCCTGGTCGATCCATGAATAGCCGAGGTAATTAAGAACCAGCGGCTGGTCGGGAAAGAGTTCGAGCGCCTTTTTCAAATCGGCTTCGGCAAGCGGCCATTGTTTTGATCGCTCGTAGCAGATGCCGCGGAAGTAGAACATGACCCAATTCGGCTTCTCCGGCACCGGCACATTGGCGATCGCCTTGCTGTAGACGTTGGCGCATTCCGCAAAATCCTTGCGGCTGCGCAGGATGTTGGCGAGCGCCAAAATCGCTTCGGTATCCTTCGGATGTTCGGCGACGAGATGCTCAAGCCGCTTCTTGGCCGCGTCGGTGCGATCGAGCGCATCGAGGTCGGAGGCGATCTGGATTTCGGCGTTGCGGTGAACCGGCGACGATGGCGGAATCCGGTCGTACACCTTGATGGCGAGTTCGGGTTTCTTGAGCGATTCGTAGAGGTCGGCAAGCGACAACAGCGCCATCGTGTGCGTCGGCTCGAGATACAGCGCGAGCTGAAGATAAATGAGCGCCAGATCCTCGCCGCCGCGGCGTCCAATCGAGGAGCCAAGTCCATAAAGCGATTCAGCGGCGCCGGCTTGCGGTGAATCCGCAAGCACCGGCAATTTTTCGCCGGCCGCTATTTCCTTCATCTCTTCCACGATCACCGGATGATCGGGCACCGCCTTGCTGAATTCCTGATAGACCTTCAGCGCGTCGTCCTTGGCGCCGGCGCGCGACAGGTACCGGCCATAGGCCTCAACGGTGCGCACCGCCATCGGGTCGGCCTTGTAGGTGCGCTCGTAACGCTTCCCGGCGTCCTTTTGATTGTTGGCGACGTCGAGGATGAGACCGGCGTGCAGATCCTTGAAGATGGCGTACCAATCGGGTCCGGCGAGACGGTCCAGTGTATCGACCGCGCCGCGGGTATCGCCGGCGCCCGCAAGCGCCCACGCCGAGAGCAGCGACGCCGTCAGATCGGTGACCGGGCCGCGCACCGATTGCGCGAAATTCTGCCGGGCGAGCGCGTATTGCTTCTGCCTGAGCGCGCGCACGCCGATCACCAGCCGCGCGATGCGATCGCTGCGATCGAGCTGGATCAACCTGTCGGCAAGCCGGCCGGCCTCGTCAATGTCGCCGTCGGTCAGAACGGAAAGGAAGGCGCGGCTGAGCAGATCGGCGTTGCGCGGGTCGGCTTTGAGCACATTGAGGTAATAGGCGGCCGCAGTCGTGGAATCGCGCTCGATGCCGGCATGCCGGGCGGCCAGGTAGCTGCCGGACGCGGTTGCGTGGACAAGGTCCTGCGTCGTCGGCGTCTCCGTGGCGAAAGCCGATTGGAGGCTGAAGAGGACAACGGCGCCAGCGATGGCGGCGTGCCGGGGCAGCAGCGAATGAGTCACGATGTCTCCATTGGCGAACCTAATATCGGCAAACAGGGATCAGCGCCGGATACCGTTGCGCAGACGCGAGCATGACCCTTTTGCCATATCCCCGCAAGAACGTAAGCCCTTAGGCCCGAAGGGAGGCAAAATCGCGGCAGTTGTAGTGATTTGATTCGACGCAAGTATCGCCGTTCTCGTCGCGATCACATGTTTGGATAATTCGGCCCGCCGCCGCCCTCCGGCGGTACCCAGTTGATATTCTGGTTCGGATCCTTGATGTCGCAGGTTTTGCAATGGACGCAGTTCTGCGCATTGATCACGTAGCGCGGGGTCCCGGCTTCCTCGATCCACTCGTATACGCCCGCGGGGCAGTAGCGCGCCGATGGCCCGGCATAGACGTCGTGCTCGGATGATTTTTGCAGAGCGCTGTCTCGAACGAGGAGGTGCACCGGCTGATCCTCCTCGTGATTGGTGTTGGACAGATAGACCGATGAGAGCCGGTCGAAGGTAAGTTTGCCGTCGGGCTTCTTGTAGGCGATGGGCGTGCAGTCCGCGGCCGGCTTGAGCGTCGCAAAATCGGGCTTGCCGTGGCCGAGCGTACCGATGAGGGAGAAGCCGAGCGTGTTGGTCCACATATCGAACCCGCTAAGCGCTACACCGGCGACCGTTCCGAGCTTCGACCACAGCGGCTTGGCATTGCGGACCCGCCAGAGATCGCGCCCGATCGGTGAGCCGCGCCACGCCGCCTCATAGCCCGTAAGTTCGTCATGCGCGCGGCCCGCCGCGAGGGCGGCGGCCAGATGCTCGGCCGCAAGCATGCCGGAGAGCATCGCATTGTGGCTTCCCTTGATGCGCGGCAGGTTCATGAAGCCCGCAGCGCATCCGATCAATGCGCCGCCGGGAAACACGAGGTTCGGCACCGACTGCCAGCCGCCTTCGGTAATGGCGCGAGCGCCGTAACAAATCCGCTTGCCACCGGCAAAGGTATCGCGCACCAGCGGATGGGTCTTGAAGCGCTGGAACTCTTCAAACGGCGAAAGATACGGATTTTTGTAGTTGAGGTGGACGACGAAACCGACCGACACGAGGTTGTCGCCGAAGTGATAGAGGAACGATCCACCACCGGTGCTGTTGCTGAGCGGCCAGCCCATGGTGTGCTGGACGAGGCCGCTGTTGAAATTCTCCGGCGCGACGTGCCACAGTTCTTTCAAGCCGATGCCGAATTTCTGCGGCTGGCAGTCCTGGGCAAGCCCGAAACGCCCAATCAGTATTTTGGAAAGACTGCCGCGCGCGCCTTCGGCGAACAACGTGTACTTGGCGCGTAGTTCCATGCCGCGGGTGAAACTCGCCTTGGCGTGTCCGTCCTTGCCGACGCCCATATCGCCGGTGGCGACGCCAGCGACCGCGCCGTTCTCGAACAACATCTCGGTAGCGGCAAAGCCCGGATAGATTTCAACGCCGAGTGCTTCCGCCTTTTGCGCGAGGTAGCGGCAGACATCGCCGAGCGAAACGATGAAATTGCCGTGATTGCTCATCAGCGGCGGCATCAAAAGATTCGGTATGCGCACCGCGCCGGAACGTCCGAAAACATAGAAGCGGTCGGAGCTGACGGCCGTCCGCACCGGGGTTTCCTCGCCGCGCCATTCCGGGATGAGGCGATCGAGCCCGATGGGATCGATCACCGCGCCGGAGAGAATATGCGCGCCGACCTCGGAGCCTTTTTCGACAACGACGACGGACCTGTCCGGCGCGATCTGCTTGAGCTTTATGGCCGCCGCGAGCCCGGCCGGCCCGGCGCCAACGATGACGACGTCGAACTCCATCGCCTCGCGGGCGGGAAGGTCGCTGGCGTTCATGGGCTGCTCCATAATTCGCGAATGCGGTATTTTATACGTTCTCCCTCGCATAGACGAACGTCATCGTCCATAAATCACCGATCATGAATTCCACAGACAGAAGCGCGCGGGAGCTTATTTCCTTCTACCTCGATGCCGGGGTCGATGCCGCGCTCGGCGAGGAGGCGATCGATCGTTTCGCCGATCAGCAGACTCCCCCTGCGCCGACCGTTTCTGCTCGACCCTCCTCGCCATCCCTGCCCCGAAAAGAGAACAATATCGCCAGCACGGCGGCCGCAATCATTCCTGCCCCGCCGCCGTCGCCGGAGGCCGCCGTCATCTCGGCGCGCGTAGCCGCCAAAAGCGCCGAGAGCCTTGAGGCGTTGCGCGCGCTGCTCGAAGCCTTCGAAGGCTGCATGCTGCGCACGACGGCGACCCAGCTCGTTTTCGCCGACGGCAATCCAAAATCGCGCGTCATGTTCGTCGGCGAAGCGCCCGGGCGGGACGAGGACATATCCGGGGTTCCGTTCGTCGGCCGCTCGGGAAAATTGCTCGACCGCATGATGGAAGCGATCGGACTTGATCGTACCCACGCCTATATCGCCAACATCGTACCCTGGCGGCCGCCCGGCAACCGGACGCCGACGCCGCACGAGAGCGCTATCTGCATGCCGTTCATCCTGCGGCAGATCGAGCTCGCCGATCCCGACATCCTCGTTTGTCTCGGACAACCGTCAACGCAGACGTTGCTCGGAACCAGGGAAGGAATCACGCGAACCCGCGGGCGGTGGTTTAAATTCGACACCGGCAGCCGCCAGATCCGCGCGCTCGCGACCTACCATCCCGCTTTCCTCTTGCGCAGCCCGCTTCAGAAGCGGCTCGCATGGCGCGACTTTCTGGCGCTGAAGAAAGCCTTGGCTCAATAGAAGAAAGCCTTGGCTCAATAGTCGATCACCACGACTAGTGCGGCGCTGTCGCACCTGCGAGGGGCCCGCTTGTCGGCCTGATGACGCCCCACCCGATCAGCAAGGGCGGCAGCCTGCCGCGCACCGGCCGGGCGAAGGTGTGCGGCACTTCGGGAATAAGATCGGGAAAATGCGCCTTGATCTCGGGCGGCGGCGCGGGATCGGTGTCGGCCGCCGGCCAGACGACGACGGCACCCTTTTCGCGAATAGTCTCGGTGCCGACCCAGGGCGAGTGTCCAGGATCGGCGTCGAAATAGACGCTGGGGCGGCTGGGCGCCGCGAGCGCTACGACTTCCGCAATGCGGGCATCGCCGCTGACGACCGCAAGCGGGTGCCCGGTTCGGCGCGCGAAGCTTTCAGCGAAGAAGCGGCCCATGGCGCCCGCGGGCTGCGCGACCTTAAGCTCGGTGCCGGCCCAGGGCAAAACTGCGATCACGATGGGCACGAAGATCGCCGGCACCAGGAGAAGGCCGACCCAGGAAAACCCGAGAATGCGCTGATGGTGAAGCTCGATGCTGGTGCCGGCGGTCACGACGATAACTAGTCCCGACAGGACGAGGAGTGGCGCAGCGCCGCCGATTGGCAGGCGATCCCCGACCAGCACCGCGCCGATCGTGGCCAGCAAAGCCGGAACGAGCGCAAACGTCTTGACGAAAGTCGCGGCGAACACAGCGACCGGCGGGCGCAAGATGGCGGGTGCGGGACCGACGCGCAGCCGCGGCCTGCCGCTCGCCAGCACGACGAGAACGCCAAGGCCGGCGTGAGCGAGGACGAGCACACCGAGAAGCCGCAGCCACGCCGCCGTATTCGCGCCGGCAACGCCGGCGGCGCGCAGCCGCTCAAGCGAGGGTTCCGAAAGGGCGCCGGCGCGTTCAAGCAAGAGGAAATGCACGAACACCATGGCGATGAGCACGGCCGCGGCGATCCATGCCTCGAATATGTCGGCCGCCGCGCGCCCGCGCTCCATCGCCGCCGTAAACAGGATAAGCGCGCCAAGAAGGACCAGCGCCGCGTCGGACGTGATGAGGAGGAGCGACGCCGCACCGGCGAGCGCGTACCAATACTGGCGCCGCCCTTCCCCAACGGCGCGCCAATAGAACAATAACACCGCGGCCCAGAGCGCCATGGCCAATATCGGCGGCCCGAAATTCGCGGTCGGCACGGCGAACACGAAGATACCGACCATGAGCAGCGCCGCCAGCGCCGCGTGCGTGGCGCCGACGATGGCGCGGCCAAGCGCGAACACCGACCAGTAGGTCGCGATCACGCAAATCTGCGACAGCGCGTAGACGCCGAACAGGCCGGCGACACGAAATGCAATCTCCGCGAGCCAATAGGCGAGCGGTGGACCAAAATCACCTTCGAGCGGAAACTGGTGGCCGATGGCGAGCACCCGGGCGAGTTCGCCCGGCGGCGCCGAATAGAACATCATCGGCACCGCGATCCACACCGCCGCCTGAGCCAGCGTTGCCAGCCAGAACACCAGCAGCGGACGCGAACGCAGTCCTTCAATGTAGAGGGGTACGTAAAACATCGGGCCCCGCGCGATGCGATCCGCAACTGATCGCCGAAATGGCCGGCGAAGTCCGGTCCCCGATCCGGGTCTGATCCGAACGGCGTGCGTATACGGCGCGGCACCTAGAGAGGCAATACGCCGGTGCCGAGATCGGCGGCCTCCGCACGCAATATGCCAAAAGCGATTGCCACGGGGGAAAACGAGCGCCGGTGATGGATCGTCGGGCCGAGCCGGTCGAGCGCAGCGAAGTGCTCGGGCACGCTGTAGCCCATATGGCGCTCGAAGCCGTAGCCGGGATGCGCGGCGCCGAGGCAGGTCATGAGGCGGTCGCGGGTCACCTTGGCGACGATCGAAGCGGCCGCGATGGAGGCCACCAGCCCGTCACCGCCAATGACGGCCTCACAGTCGCAGCCGGTATCTATGCGGTCGCGACCGTCGACGAAAACGAGCCGCGGCTTTACGGGAAGCGACGCGACCGCGCGGGCCAAAGCCCACAGCGACGCACGCAAAATGTTGTCGCGGTCGATCCGCGCCGGCGGCGCCATGGCGACCGCCACCTGCGCTCGCGCGCAGATGCGCTCGTAGAGCACCTCGCGCCGCTCGGGCGTCAGCCTTTTTGAATCATCGAGGCCGCGGGGGACATTGTCGGGATCGAGAATGACGGCCGCGGCGACAACCGGCCCGGCAAGCGGGCCGCGGCCGGCTTCGTCGCAACCGGCAACCGGCCAAACGCCGCGTTTAAGCGCCGAGCGCTCGCGGCGGAACGTCGGCCGGATGATCTCCTCGTTGAGCGGCAGGCGTGCCGCCGCCATTCTGCTGCGACTCATGCGGCCATGTTGACCACGGCCCGGCTGCATCCGCAACGCGAACCGCAGGAAGAAGGGGATTGTGGGGATTAGTGTAACTCCGGTTGAGCGCTGCGAAACCCGAAAAAAAGAAAACTGGCCGGCTCATCCGCCCTCCGGATTTCGCTTCGCTCAATGCGGCCACCTCTGAAAAAAAGATTGCCAAAGCGAAACCGCGGGCGTCGAAATGAAGAGCGACGGTATCGGGAGAATGCCATGAAACTGGAAGGCGGATGCTATTGCGGCCGGGTGCGCTACGCAGCCGAGGGCGAGCCGATGTTGAAAGCACAATGCCACTGCCGCGAATGCCAATATATCACCGGCGGTTCTCCGAACATGTTTGCTCTCATGCCACCCGATGGTTTCAGCTACACCAAGGGGACGCCGAAGCAGTTCAGGCGCAGCGATCTTGAAAACGCGGTGACGCGGGAATTCTGCGCCGAATGCGGCACGCACTTGACCACGCGGCGGCCGGGTTTGCCTGCCGTGATTTTGAAAGTCGGCACGCTCGACGAGCCAAGCCTTTTCGGCGGCCCGCGGATGGCGATCTTCACCATCGACAAGCAGGCTTTCCATCAAATCCCCGAGGGCTTGCCGACCTTCGAGCGGCTGCCTAAACAGTGAAGCGCCGGCTGTCCGCTGCTCGCGATCCTACAATGCAAACAAGCTTAGCTGTTCGAAAGCCGGAAGCGGCGGACGGAAATGTTCGATCGTGGTCTTCACGCTGGTCGCGTTGATGCCAAGCCGTTCGCAGGCGACTTCGAAACGGCGGCCGATCATCCAGGCGACCGGGCCGGTGCCGGTCATGCGGGTGCCGAAGCTCGAATCGTAATCCTTGCCGCCGCGCATATCGCGGATCAGCTTGAACACGTGGCTGTGGCGATCGGGGAAATTCGCTATCAGCCACTCGCGGAACAGGTCGCGCACTTCGAGCGGCAGCCGCAGCATCACGTAGCCGGCATGGCGGACGCCGGCGGCCGCGACCGCATCGAGAATACGTTCGATCTCGGCATCGTTGATCGCCGGGATCACCGGCGCGACCAGTGTCGAGGCCGGCACCCCGGCTTTCACCAATTGCCGCAGCGCCTCCAACCGCCGCTGCGGCGTCGACGCGCGCGGCTCCATGGTCCGCGCCAATTTCGAATCGAGCGTTGTCACCGAAATCGCTACCTTGACCAGATCGCGTTTGGCCATGCGCGCGAGAATATCGAGGTCCCGCAGCACCAGTGCCGATTTGGTCACGATGCCGACCGGATGACCGGCGCGCTCCAACACTTCGAGGATGCGGCTCATGATCTGGTGCTGGCGCTCGATCGGCTGATAGGGATCGGTATTGGTGCCGATGGCTATGATTTTGGGAACGTAGCCGGGTGCCGACAATTCGCGCTCCAACAATTCGGGCGCGTTTGGCTTCATGAACAGCTTCGATTCGAAATCCAGGCCCGGCGACAGTCCGACATACGCATGCGTCGGCCGCGCGAAACAGTACACGCAGCCGTGCTCGCAGCCGCGATAGGGATTGATCGAGCGGTCGAAGGAAATGTCGGGCGAATCGTTGCGGGCGATGATCTTGCGCGTCGCATCGACCGTCACGCTGGTCTTGAACGGTGGCAGATCGTCGAGATTTTGCCAGCCGTCATCAAAGACGACCCGGGCCAGCGGCTCGTAGCGCCCCGAAGCGTTGGACAGCGTACCGCGGCCGCGGCGGCGCTCGCGGTCAACCGCATTTCCCATTTCGCCCGCCGGCGCGGAGGGCAGCGGCGCCGGCGGGCGTCTCAAGGCGGAGGATCGTGTCATCGCCCGAAGGTAACGTCTTGCCATGAACAAAACAAGAACAATTTGTCGTGAACCTCCGGAAAGGGTTGGAAACGCTCGTCCGCGGCCGTAAGTCTGCACGGGAACCGCCGAACCAAGCACCACCGGGCGCCGCGATCGGTAGCGAATGCTGAGCGTTATCATCGCGACACTCAATTCGGAGCGGGCGCTCGTGCGGACGCTGGCCGCGCTCGTTCCGGGGGCGACGGCCGGCCTCATCAGCGAAGTGCTCGTAACCGACGCCGGCTCCCGCGACGAGACGGCGGCGGTCGCCGATGTCGCCGGTTGCAATTTCCTCGTCCTGGAGGGCCCTCTGGCGAGGCGGCTGCAAGCGGCAACGGCGATGGCGCGCGCTCCATGGCTCATGTTTCTGCAGCCGGGAACGATTCTCGATACGCCGTGGACGGGAGAGGCCCGGAGCTTCGTGGAGCAACCGGCGTGGGATGCCCGAGCCGCCGTCTTCCGGCGCTCTCCTCCCGCACAATCCGGTCTGCGTGAAGCGTTCTCACTCTTCGCCGCCGCGTTCGGCGCAAGACCGCGCCCGGAACAGGGCCTCATCATCTCCAGGGACCTCTACAAACAAACCGGCGGTCACTCCGACCGCAGCGCCGATCCTGAGGCGGATCTCCTTCGCCGGATCGGGCGGCGGCGGACGGTGACGTTGTCGACCCGGGCCTTTCGGGTCGCCTAGAGCACGACCCGGAAAAGCGGGGACCGGTTTGCGGCAAGGAGCGTGCCGCCCGGCCAGATACTTGACTAAGTCAAGTATCTGGCCGACGCTCTTTCCATGACCGTCCGGGACCGCGAAAGCCGCATCGCCGCCGTGCGCCGTTTCAACCGCTTCTACACGCGGCAGCTCGGCGTGCTGCGCAAGACCTATCTCGACAGCCCCTACTCGCTCGGCGAAGCACGGGTGCTTTATGAAATCGCGAACAGCGGCTCGCCGACTGCAAGCGACGTCGGCCGCGCGCTCGATCTCGATGCCGGCTATCTGAGCCGGACTTTGCGCAACTTCGAAAAGCGGGGCCTGATCCAACGGAAGGTTTCCGCGAGCGACGCCCGGCAAAGTCACCTGGCGCTGTCGCCCCGCGGCCGCAAGGCTTTCGCGCCGCTGGAACGGCGTTCGCAACACGAAACCGGGTCGATGCTCGGCCGGCTCGCACCTGCGGACCAGGTCCGGCTAATCGCTGCGATGAATGCGATCGAAACGCTGCTCGGCGGCACAACGCCGGAACATCCGCCGCACCAGCGCCATTACATATTGCGCGCGCCCAAGCCGGGCGACTTCGGCTGGATCGTCAAACGCCACGCCGAGCTTTACGCGCAAGAGTATGGCTGGACCGCGCCGTTCGAAGGTGTCTGCGCGCAAATCGTCGCCGACTTCGTCAACAAGTTCGATCCCGAACGCGAGTGCTGCTGGATCGCCGAAATGGACGGCGAGAATGTCGGCTCCATCATGCTGGCGAAGGATTCCGAGCAAGTCGCCCGCATCCGCTTGCTGCTG
>Ga0302326_10006445_pt1 | contig 26347 bp, 24 predicted proteins | sample Palsa_T0_3_FD_202264 | JGI IMG/M metagenome (GOLD analysis project Ga0302326, IMG submission 202264) | Peat permafrost microbial communities from Stordalen Mire near Abisko, Sweden - Palsa_T0_3 | ecosystem: Environmental > Terrestrial > Soil > Palsa > Peat permafrost | place: Sweden: Abisko... | reverse complement strand
GACTCCTCACAGCCCGCCGAGGTGGCGGAGGGGAATAGCGGAAGGTCGGTACTGGGCGAGCCGCCGGGGATGCTCGTCGCTCACGCCTTGCCATCCGGCCCAAAGCACCCTCGCGCGACCCATCCCTACTTTTTAGATGCCCTCTAAGAATGGCCCCGCGGAGGAACCAGAAACCAGAAACCTTAAACTAGAAACCATCCACCCCCGGCCCGCTTTCGCCTTTCCCCTGACCCGATCCGGTGTATCGTCGGATCAGATTCGCCCATGGCCCAGTACGAAAGTTTCCAATCCAACGCCGCGCAGGTCCCGATCATGCGCAAATGGTTGTTTTTTGCGCTGGTCATTTCCCTGCTGCTCCATGCGGGACTGCTTGTTTTCTTCAGTTACAAGCGGCTGGAAAACTTCGGCTATTCGGACACCCAACGCCTGGCGCCGCCGATGCATATTTTGCGGAACTTCACCCTTCCCGATATGGACCATGACGCGAAGCTGGTGCTTCCGGACAGAAAGAATCTGCCGAAACCAATTACCATTCCGGAGACCACGCCCACGGTGCCGGATGAGTTGGTGGTGAAGCCAAGTGCGCCCGAGATCACCGCGCCGATCGTGCAGGAAAAGCCGAAGGTGGATTTGACCGGATTCGAGGCGCTGGAGAAGAATCCCGGTTCGCTGGCGGCGCTGGAAAAGCAGTTAACCGGTGTGGCCGGATCGTTGGTGGACAAAAGTATCCGGTCGGCGAAGCAGCCGGTAGTCCTGCTCCCCATTGGAAAAAAGCAGGGTGACGGCGGGATCGGAAGTTCCGGTGGCATTCCTGGCCGGCAATCGCTGGACGACGCGCTGGGAAAGGCCGGCGGCCCGATCGCGAACAAGGCCATCGCCATGCGCGGTGGCGCACTCTTCGAATGGGGCAAGGCGGACCTTCTTCCGGATGCGATCCAGGACCTGCAAAAGCTCGGCGTGCTCATCAGCCGCAATCCCCGTGCGACTTTCATCATCAGCGGCCACACCGACCATACGGGGACGCGCGACACCAATCTCATTCTCAGCCAGCAACGGGCGGATGCGGTGCGCGACTGGCTGGTCGCCAATCTGGGGATCGATCCTGCGCGGATCACGACGATCGGCAAGGCGGATGACGAAGCGTTCCCCGACCTGGGGCCGGAGAAGAGCATCGAGGAACAGGCGCCGAATCGCCGCGTCGAAATTGTCATTCAGACCCATCGAAAGTGATTTTCTCACGGAAGGAGATCCGTGGGGACGATGTGGCGTCGCACTACGACGAGCTGGATCGCTTCTACCGCGACGTCTGGGGAGAGCACGTGCATCATGGACTGTGGATTCGCGGCGATGAGAGCCAGGCGGAGGCGCTTCATCAGCTCGTCGAGCTCGTGGCGCGCGAGGCTGCGGTGGGCCAGGGTTTGCGGGTCATGGATATCGGCTGCGGGTACGGCGCGACGGCCCGATTGCTCGCCACGGAATTCGGCGCTGAAGTGACTGGCATGACGATTTCCGAAGCGCAGCACCGGGTCGCTTGCACTCGAGGCGCAAGCGAAGAGAACGACCGAGGAGGGGAAACATCCAACATCCACTTACACGATGCGGGGCCGAAACTCGAAACTCGAAACTCGAAACTGGCACCGCGGTTTATTCTCGGCGACTGGCTGACGAATACCCTGCCGAGCGATTCATTCGACGCCGCGATTGCCATCGAAAGCTCAGAACATATGGATAAGCCTGGCTTTTTTGCGCAAGCGCGGCGCGTTTTGCGCCCCGGGGGCCGGCTGGTGGTTGGCTCGTGGCTGGCCTGTGAGTCGCCGACGCGAAACCAGGAGCGCTGGCTCATCGAGCCGATCTGCCGCGAAGGCCGAATGCCGCACCTGGGCACGGAGAGCGATTATCGGCGGCTGGCCGCGGATGCGGGATTTTTCGTCAAACGATTTCAGGATGTGACGCGGCAGATCGCCCGGACCTGGCCAACGATCGTGCGCGTTTTCCTTTGGAACCTTCTGTGCAAACCGTCCTACGCGCGCTTTCTGATCGATCCCCGATCGCAGAACGCCGTCTTTGGGCTGACGATCATGCGCCTCTGGATCGCTTTCCGCACGGGAGCGATGCGGTACGGGGTGTTCACGCTGAGAAAGGCGGAAGACTCCTAATGCCCGCGTGTGCCGTTCGCCATTCGCCGTTCCGGGTGTCTGCCTGGTCCCTGCTCCTCTTTGGAGCGACGCTGTTCCTCGACACGCGCTACAACCAATTTCCGTATTTCTATCACCCGGATGAAGGCGTGAAAGTGGAGCAGGTGCGCACGGGCGATTGGAATTTTCACCACCCGATGTTGCTCCTTACTGCGACCAAGGCGGCGGTGGGTCTGGCGGGTGTGGCGCCGGCGGAACAAAGTATCGTCGAGGTGGGACGATGGGTTTCGGCTGGCTTCACAGCGCTGGCGGTGGTGGCGCTGTCGCTCCTGGCTTTGGCCTGGCGGGGTTGGGCTGCGGCGATCAGTGCCGGACTGGCCCTGCTGCTGCAGCACCAGTTCTTTGAGCTGTCGCATTATTTGAAGGAGGACACCGCGCTGGTGTTCGGCGTGGCGCTGACAGTCCTCGTGGTATTCCACTTTGCGCAACGGCCGACCGCCCTCCTGGCCGGCGTGCTCGGCGCAGCGGTGGCCTGCGCCATTTCCGGGAAATACATTGGGCTCGCGGTCCTGGTCGTCGTGGTTCCGGTGCTGTGGCGGACACCGGATGAGGGATGGGCGCGCCGATGGGGCGCTTTTGCCGTCGCCTTGGGCGTGGCGTTGTTGCTCATCAACCTCCCGCTATTCATGCACGCGGGAGCGTTTGCGCACAGCTTCAGTCGGGAGATGGAGCTCGTGGTGCACGGCCAGCAGGGCCCGACGCGCCGCGTGCCGCACACACTCTACCTGAATATCTTCCGCGACAATACCACGCCGGTGATCTGGGTGCTCCTGATCGTGTTTCTCGTGCAACGCTGGCGCGAGTGGCGGACTCTGGCGCTCGTCGAGTGGCTTCTCATCGCCTTTCCGTTTGCCTTTATGCTGGCGCTGTCGTTTTCGCCGAAATCGCATGACCGCTACTTCCTGCCGGCGACCGCCCTATTTACGCTCTTTGCTGCCCTGGGGGCGTTGGATCTGGGCTGCCTCCTCGGCGGCTGGTTTCCCGCGCGTTGGGCATGGATTCTTCCGTCGGCAGTATTGCTCACCGGTCAGGTGCTCTCTCCGCCGCCGCCTGCCGATTGGAGGACGCTGGGACAGTACCTGGAGGCGTTTCAATCAGACGACAATCGCGATCTCCTGGAATTTGTCAGGAAGCATTTGCCGCCGAGTGCCGTGGTCGTGAAAGACAACCGCATCCTATTGCCCGATCCGGAAAACCCGCGTGACGCGACACGGTTCGAGCCGTTGCCCCAGAAGATCATTGCTCGGAAATACGCCGCCGACGCCGGCAACATGGACGAGTTGCGCAAGATGGGTGTCACGCACATCGCCGTTTCCGAATCGGATTACGGTGGCTTTCTCCTGACCGGTGTGCGTCCAAGACAGGGCGAAGCCGCCGATTTTGACCGACGCAAGGCCTTCTATGAAGAGCTCTTCCGCGATGGAATCCCGATCTTCCTGCGTGACCGCGGGACGGTGCTGTACCTGCATCCCGGGATTCGGCTTTACCTTGTGCCGTAAGCGGGTGGGGTGGTTTTTTAAAGCTTTAAGAACCCTGCGCTCTCACACTCCGGCGCGGGTCACCCTTGCGCCGGGGGAGCCCGACGCCCGAAGCGGCCATGGATCTACCTAAACCGCGCCCGGACTTCGCCTGGTCAATTTGGCCGGCGGTGTATGTCCCGAAAACCCGTTGGACCTCATCACGAACGGGGCAAATCCCTGCGAACGGCTCGCTTTCGGAACCGGTGGCGGGGGCTGGATGGAAGGCCCGGTGTTTATTGATCGTCGGCGGAGTCGCAACAGCCTTGGCCACGAATAGCGCTGCACATGGGAGTGGCAAGAAGCGCCCCGAGGAACGGCCCGGCAAGATAGATCCACAAGTGTTCGACGTGTCCGCCAACCACCGCAGGCGCCAGGGAGCGCGCGGGATTCATGGATGCGCCGCAGATCGGCCCGGCGAACATGGCCTCCAGCGCAATGATGGAGCCAATGGCAATCCCGGCCGTGATGCCTTTTTCTTTCGCCCCGGTTGACACGCTGAGGATGACAACCATGAGCAAAAACGTGAGCACCGTTTCCAGGATGAAACTTTGCATCGCCGGCCCGGACGGCAAGGTTGCCCCCAGGAACTCATCCGCAGGAAAAAGATAACGGAGAAGCCCGCTCGCGGCGAGCGCCCCGGCGACTTGCGCGGCGACAAAACCAGGAACTTCCCGCCAGGGAAAGCGGCGCGCCGCGGCAAACGCCGTCGTGACAGCGGGGTTAAAATGCGCCCCGCTGACATCACCGAAGGAGTAGATCATCGCCAGGACGACCAGCCCAAAGCTCAGCGCGATGCCCGGATGAGTGATGACCCCGCCGCTGGCCTGATTGATAACGATGGCGCCAGTGCCGGCAAAAACGAGAGCGAAGGTGCCGACAAACTCGGAGAGCAGTTTTCTCATCGGCCCCGGCGCCGCGCTGTTGCGGCCGCTCTTCGCCGGCGGGAAACGGCGGAGGGCTTTCCGCCGTTTGCGCAATCCCGGCCGAGTGGTCCAGAACACGAAGCCAGCGCCTTCGCCATGCGGCGCAAATCGGCGGCAAAAACCTCGCGCTCACGGCAGCAGTCCCGCAAGCACTTCATGTTCTCGGCCAGTTCCAGAGGTGGGTTGGCCGGTAGCGAATAGACGATCCACGAAGCCTCACGCCGGGTCTGGACGAGTCGGCGGCTGCGCAGGTAGGCGAGGTGCTTGGAGATTTTGACCTGCGGGGCATCGAGAACGGCCTGGAAGTGACAAACGCAAAGGGGTTGGTGGGAAAGCAAATGAAGAATGCGCAGCCGCGTCTCATCGCAGAGGCATCGGTAGATTTCGATTAGCTTCACGGGCGATGATATACGCAGACAGGTATATACGCAAATAAGAATGTCATACCGGAGAGGGATTCCGCGCGATTGCAGCGGCACGTCGCGCGGCAGGCGCCGACTTCGCCATCAGCAGAACGAACTTCCTCCGGCCAGTCCGCCCGGGGCTGGCCGCCATGATCACGCCCGCTCTAGTCCACCAGGTATTGGTTGATGCATTCGACGAGCTTGTCCTTCGTCACGGGCTTGGCGAGGCAGGGATGCCCGTCAATCGTTTTCCTCGCTTCGGCTTCCCTGGTCGAGACAATGGCCGTGAGAAAGACGATCGGCACGAAGCGGAGCAGGGGCTGCTCCCGAATTTTCGCGGCGAGGGTGCCTCCGTCCATCTCCGGCATGATGATATCGAGCAGGATCAGGTCCGGCTTGAATTCCTGGGCGACCTCGATGACGCGCGTTGGATTGTTCTCCTCACGAATGTCGTAGATGGGCAGAACCAGCTTGAGCAGATGAGTGAACCCGGGCTCGTCGTCAACTACCAGGATGCGCTTCTTTTTCATAGCGAGGCGATTCTTAGTCGATTCCGGAATTGGAGGGAAGGAAAATGGTGGCGACAGAACCGCCCCCCGGCGCGTTCGCGAGGGAGATGCGCCCACCGTGGAGATCCACGATTCGCTTGGACACAGCCAGGCCGAGGCCCTGACCCTTGCCGGTCTCCTTGGTGGTGAAGAACAGGTCGAAGATGTGGGGAAGCTTGTCCTCCGGAATGCCCGTTCCGGTATCGCGGATTTCAATGGCCACGACCGATGCGCCGGCGCGGAGGTGCCGGCCGGAGCGGTCGCCCTGGGTTCGCTGCACATCCGACGGGCCGACGGTGCGATTGACAGTACTGATGGTCAGCGTGCCGCCGGCCGGCATGGCGTGGCAGGCATTGCTGAGGATGTTGACCAGGACCTGTTCGATGGCGTGAGGCTCCAGGTTGCAGGTGCGAAGGTCCGCGGCCAATTCCGTGACGACCGCAATGCCCGTCCTGTTCAGATCGACCTGGACCATGCGCAGCGCGTCCTCGACGATGGCGTTGACCGAAGCAGCCCGGTTGGCGAGTTCTCGTGTGGATGAGAAGTTTTGTAGATTCTCAATCACGGAATTGGCCCGATCGGTAGCCGCGCGCATTTCGTCCAGAACGACCTGACGTGTTTCCGGGTCGCCGGAAGGCGAATCGGCCAGGTACTGGATGCCCATCTGGAGGATGGCCATGGGATTCTTGACTTCGTGGGCCATACCGGCCGCAAGGCGGCCGACCGATTGGAGTTTCTCCGCCTGGATCAGTTGTAACTGGGCGGCCTTCAGTTCCTCCTGTGATTCCACAAGATCGGAGACGACCTCCTGGAGGTGGCTGTTGGCGGCGAGAAGCAATTCTTCGGCATGCTTCCGCTCCGTAATGTCGGAGATCAACCCGTCATAGGCGGTCAATCGACCTTCGGAGTCGTATCTTGGGACCTGCCGGTTGCGCACCCAGGCGATCCGCCCGGATTTTTGGACAAGCCGGTGTTCAATGTCTCGCGGCACGCCCGATCGGATAAGTTGCTGCACCTTGGCGATGACCAAGTCGCGGTCCTCGGGATGGATAATCCGATTCCAGAGCATGGGGTCTGCCTTGAACTCATCGGGGCCATAGCCGGTAATTGCGCGGCAACCGGGGCCATGCTGCGTGGACACCACGCGCCCATCTTCCAACTCGACCGTATAGACGTAATCAGTCACTGAATTCAGCAGCCGGCTATATCGCTCTTCCATTTCTCCGGCCTCTCGCCCGGGATGGTGATTGGTGGCATTTTCCGGTGAAATACGAAATCTTCCGATCACCCGTCCACCATCTCCGGGTGGCGGCGATTTGGTCGCCAGATTCCACGAAATGCTGCCGTCTGGAAGCAGTTGCTGGATCACCTGCCCGGGAATGGATGGATCTCGATGAGGTCCGCCAGGCGGACCGTTGTGGGAGTTAGTGGCGTAATCATGACCGGATACCTCGGTGAACGGTCCGTCGGGAGGAGCGATCAAGATATCCAACTTGAGGGATCTCTCCGGGGAGGGCGTCAATTTACTCAATTGGTTCTGGTCCTCGTTCAAGACAATACAGTCGGGGAGGTTATCGGCCGGCAGAGTCATCGAGTGCTCTCGTTCGGTGCGATTGCGTTCCAAAGCAAAGCGCACGGCACGGGCCAGCGCACGCCCTTCGAGCGCGCCCTTGAACAGATAGTCCTGCGCTCCGTGTCTCAGCAATTCGACCGCCAGTTGCTCGTCGTCCACGCCGGCGACCACGATGAGGGGAATGCCGGGGGCGCGCTCGCGCAACTGGAGGAGAACACCCAGGCCGGTGCCTTGAGAGAGGTCCAGATCGAGCAAGACGAGGTCCACCGCGCCGACAGCGATGCGCTCCAGCGCATCCGAGAGCCGTGGAGTAGACTCGATGGAAAACTCGCTCGACGTGTCCTCGTCCAGCAACCGCCGAAATTGCGAATTGCTCCCCGGAGCATCGGAGATGAGAAGGACCTGGATTAGATTGCGGCGGATCATCTCATTCACGATTTCTGGCGGGGACAACTACCGAATTCGCGCGGTTTCGTTCCAAAGGGTGAGTAAAGAGATCAGTTTTGGCGACGATTGCAAGAAGCAATGCGGGAGAATTTGCCGTGAAAAAAGTGTTGCTTTCAATCGGCATTGCGCGCCGAATGTCGTTGGTAGGCGACGGATAGGAGATTCAACGCCATGCTTACGACGCCAAAATTTAGAACGAGCGGAGCGCCCATCGGCTCCGGGGCCCCAGAGATGCGCCCGGACCCAGAGCAAAAGCAGGAAAGTCTTATGCAAGTAGAACGTATCCGAGTACTTCTGGTGGAAGACGATCCAGGTCAGATAGCGGTGATCAAGGTTCTGCTGGCGAGAGCCCAGGGAGTCGAGTTCCAACTCAAAATCGCTGATCGCCTGCAGACCGCTTTGGAAGAACTGATGGCTGGCGGATTCGATATCGTGCTGCTCGATCTTTCCTTACCGGAATCAAGCGGAGTGGATACGTTCGCCACGGTACGCCAGGCCGCGCCCCGGGCGCCGATCGTCATCCTGACAGGCACCGATGACGAACAATTGGCGAGCGAGCTTCTGAAGCGCGGAGCCCAGGACTATCTGTTTAAGGGAACCATCGATGGCCGTAGCTTGGTGCGGGCGATTCGCTACTCAATCCAGCGGGTGCTCAGCGAGCAAGCACTCGATGAGCAGCGGCACCGACATCGCCTGCTCATGGAAGGCATTCCCGATGTTCGAATCTATTTCAAAGATCAGGAGGGCCGATTTCTCGAGGTGAATCATGCGGTGGCAAAGGTGCACGGCTTTAGCGATCCGCAGCAGGCCGTCGGTTTGACGGATTATGATTTGTTTACGCGAGAATATGCCGAGCAGGCGGTGCGCGATGAGCAGGAAATCATGCGCACGGGCCGGCCCATCCTGGGGCGGGTCGAGAAAGAGACCGTGCTGGATGGAAAGGTCTCGTGGGCGCTGACCACGAAGATGCCCCTCCAGGATCGCCACGGCGTGACGACGGGTATCATTGGGATATCGCGCGACATCACGGATTTGAAGACGACCGAGGAGCGGCTGACGGACGCTTTGGGAGACCTCATGAAATCGCACGAGGCGCTCAAGGAAACGCAATTACTATTGATCCAGGCGGAAAAGTTAAAGTCTCTCGGGCAGATGGCGGCCAGCGTCGCTCATGAAGTCAAGAATCCGCTGGCCATCCTGCACATGGGCATCGAGTGCCTCGACGAATTCTTCTTCGAGGGAAACGAGCAGATGAATGACGTCGTGGTGGAAATGAAAGGGGCCGTTCGCCGGGCGGAGGCGATCATCCGGGACATGCTCGATTACTCCTCGGCGCGGGAACTGGAGCTGCGCGAAGTCTCCGTCAATACTCTCATCGGCCAGACCCTCGGGTTCGTGCGGCACGAATTGGTCAAAGCGAAGGTACGGGTCACGACCAATTTTGCGGAAGGCCTGCCCCCCTGCCGGCTGGACACGGCAAAGATTGAACAGGTCTTCGTCAATGTCTTCATCAATGCGTGCCAGGCGATGCCAGGCGGAGGCGAGCTGATCATCACGACGTCCGAAAAGACGATCGAGTCCGATGATCCGGCGGCCGAGCGCGATGACGCCGAGGGCGTCCGGTTTCGCCGGGGAGACAAAGTGGCGGTCGTGGAGATCTGCGACACTGGCTCCGGAATACCGGAAGAAAAGCTCCACAAGGTTTTTGACCCGTTCTTCACGACGAAAACCTCGGGCAACGGCACCGGCCTGGGATTGGTGGTGGTGAAAAAGATCGTCGACCTGCACGAAGGAAGAATCCGTATTGCGAACGCCGCCGCCGGCGGCGCCCTGGTCACCATCTCATTGAAGTCGATGCCGAAGTGCTAGATTGGCGAACCCCTCCTGAAACTTGATGCCTGGCGAGGCCGAAGAGGGCAAATGTGGCGGCACCGGTGCCTGGCACCCTCTGCGTTCGTTCATCGACCTACGCCACTTTGAACGTCAGCGGACTGGTCATCACCGTGTTAATCTTCATCTCCATCGGCGCGGAGAGATTTAGATTGCCCCATTGCGCCATGGGTGTCTCGCTCGGCTAAGAGTAAGATTAAGAACGAGAACTCCGCCGCCATTCATCCCGCCTGACTCCGCTACTCATCCCCATCCGCCTCGCGGGCGCGGTTTTCGAAGCGGGTGAATTCCTTGAGGAAGGTGAGCGGCACTTCGCCGACCGGGCCGTTGCGTTGCTTGGCCAGGATGAGGGTCGCTTTGCCTTCGGATTCGCGTTTGTCCTCGTCAGTATCGGCGTAATATTCCTCGCGCACGAGCAGGCCGACGACATCGGCGTCCTGTTCGATGCTGCCGGATTCGCGAAGGTCGCTCAAGCGCGGCCGGCCCCGGCTCTCGCCGCTGCGGGATTCGGGATTTCGGTTGAGCTGGGCGAGGACGACGATCGGGACGTTGAGCTCCTTGGCGAGACCTTTGATGCCCGAGGAGATTTCGGCGATCTCGAGCTGACGATTGTCCTGGGCGCGCCGCGTCGTGCTGCGCAGAAGCTGGAGGTAATCGATAAAAACGGCCTGGATCTGGTGCTGGGCCTTGAGCCGCCGGCACTTGGCCTTCAACTCGAGGATCGAGAGATCGTGCGAATCGTCGATGAACATCTTGCTCTCGGCCAGTTTGGAGGCGGCCGAAGTGAGCGTGTTGAAATCCGAGTTCTGAAGGAAACCATTGCGCACGCTGGCCAGGTTTACCCGGGCGCGCGAACACAACATGCGCTGGACGAGTTGCGAGCTGCTCATCTCCAGCGAGAACACGGCGACGGGCTGTTTGGCCTCGAGGGCAATATGCTCGGCGATGTTCATGCACAGCGCGGTTTTGCCCATGGACGGTCGGGCGGCGATGATGATCATCTCGCCCTTGTGCAGGCCGTCGGTCATTTTATCCAGTTCGGCGAAGCCGGTGGGCAGGCCGGTGATCCCGCCGCGGCGCTTGTAGAGTTCCTCGATGGATTGGATGGCCTGCAACAGTTGCGCCTGCAAGTCGACGGTTTTCTCTTTGAGACGATCCTGGGCGATGCCGAAGATCTTCGCCTCGACGTCGTTGAGGAGACTGGCCACATCGTCCTGCTCGTCGTAGCTGCGGGAGGCAAATTCGGTGCAGACCTTGATGATCTCGCGAAGGGTAAACTTCTCCTCAAGGATCCCCAGGTAATAGCCGACATTCGCGGCCGTGGGGAGGAATGTGAATAAGTGGGTGATAAAGGCCCCGCCGCCCACCTGATCGAGCTGCTTTCGGTCGCGCAGGACCTGCGTCAAGGTGATGAAATCGATCGGCTGATTCCCATTCCACAACTCCAGCAACGTCGCGTAGATTTGCGCATGTGCCGGGAGGTGAAAATACTCGGGCTTGATCTGCCTTTCCACGCATTTCCCGCCAATTTCGCGCGGCGCGAGCAGGAAGGACGAGAGGACGCCCTGCTCCGCGTCCGGCGCCTGTGGGAGCAACCTGTGAATATCCGGCAAATAACTGACCTTTTGGTGCAGGTCGGCGCCGGGGTTGTCCCCGCTTTTTTTGGCGGGCTTCCCAGACTTGCCGGAAGCCTCGTTTGGCATGGCCGGTTACTTGGTAGAGTGTTTGGCCTTGGGTTTCGCCTTGAACCCTTTTTCCTTTTCCTCGGACTTCTTCTCCTCAGCTTCGTCGGGTTTGGCCTCCTCGGCGCCTCTGGCCTTGACGTTCACGCTGAGCTTGGCCGTGACTTCGTGGTGCAGCTTGATGGAGATTTCGTGCTCGCCGGTGTCCTTAATCGGCTTTTCGAGGTGGATCTTGTGGCGATCGATCTCGATCTGGCCACCCAGTTCCTTCTTGATGCGCTCCGCGAGGTCCGCGGCAGTGATCGAGCCAAAGGCCTTGCCGGTTTCACCAGTCTCGAGTTCCAGGGTGATCTTGAGCTTGTTGATGCGGCGGGAGAGATCTTCCGCTTCGTTGAGTTCCCGGGCTTCGCGCTCGGCGCGCTTGGCCTTCAGCAGGTTCAAGCGCTTGAGGGTCGCGGGCGTCACTTCGAGCGCCAGCCCGCGGGGAACGAGAAAATTGCGGGCGTAGCCGCGCTTGACCTTCACAACATCGGCTTCAACGCCGAGATTCGCGATCTTTTCGGTGAGGATGATTTCAGTCGTGGACATGGGAAAAAGCAATGATCCCGCCGGATGCGGGGCGGTTTTGTAAGCCCACTCGGTGCCGTTGTCAATTTCAGAGTTTCTCCGGCTCTTGCAAAAGCGTGCTCACGCGTTGCAGCAGTCGGCCCGCGCCGCCGCCGTCGAGAACGCGATGGTCGAAGCTCAGCGTGAAATGAGCCTCGGTAACCGGAACGAATTGGCGGTTCGCCTTGTCCCAGCGCGGGTTGATCCGGCCGGCGCCCATGCCGAGGACGAGGGTCTGCTCGGGCAGGGGAATCGGCGTGGCCCATTCCAGGCCGAAAGTGCCGAAATTGGTGACCGTGGCGATGCTGCCGCCCTGGGCATTGGCGGGAAGCCGGCGCTGACGAGCCAGTTCGACCAGTTCGCTGTAGCGCGCGACGATCCGTTCCAACGGTGTTTTGTCGGCGCCGCGCAAGACCGGTACCAGGACGCCGTCTTCGGCTTCCACGGCGAAGCCCACATCGATGGCTTTGGGGTGAACGATCTTGTCGCCGATGAGGCGGCCTGCCGGGGCGCTGTTTTCCCCGAGGGCGATGGCGAGGGCGCGCAAGGCGTAAAGCGCCGGGCCCGGCTTGGGAACGGCGGCTTTGCGGTGGCGGAGCAAGGCGTCGATGGGAACACTCATTCCGACGGTGGCGAGCGGGCGGGTCCAGGAGCGGCGCATGGCGTCAGCCACGGCGACCCGCATGGTTGATGCCTGGCTGAGCTGGTGCTCATCGAGTTTGGCAATGAATTTCTCGAAATCCTCGATGGTCACGCGGCCGGCGGCGCCGCTGCCGGCAATGCCGGCGAGATCCGCCGCGTGCATCCCCAATTCGTTCATCCGCGCCTTCAAGCGGGGAGAGAGATAGCTGGCCCCGGCCGCATGGGCAGGCACTGGCAGGCCGCGGACGGTCGGTTCCACGGTGGTTCGGGCCACATGCGTGGCGGGTGTCGGGGAGACCGGCGCCGCTTCCGTGGTGGACCCCGCAGAGGCGGGCGCAGCGACGTCGATGCCCAGGCGAGCCGCTTCGTCCTCGCTGACCTCCAGCCAGCCGAGAGTCGCGCCCACGGGATAGCTTTGCTGCAATTCGACGAGCAATTCCGCGACGCGGCCGGAGCAAGGCGCGGTGACACCCATGGTGGCCTTATTGGTCTCCACCTCAATGATCTCGGAATCTCCCTCGACCTGATCGCCCACGGCAAACGGCAGCCGAACCACGGTGGCCTCGGCAATGCTCTCACCGAGCTGCGGCATGATGATAGGAACGCGAGCGATACCGGGAAACATGGGAAAGGCGAAGGGCGAAGGGCGAAGGGCGAAAGGCGATGGCGTGGGGTGAGGCGGCGGTGACTAGCGGGTTAGGGTCGCCGTTTGGTGCGGCGGGCGATGGTGATGAAAATGGCAAGCAGTTGTGTGGCCTCGTCGTGCAATGGCGCGAGACGGCGCTTCGGAAGGATGCCTGCTTCCCCAAGCAATTCGAGCCAATAGCGCGTCTCTTCCAATTCCTGTGAAGCGCCCTCGATCTTGCTGACGAAATCCGGAAATGATTTCGCGCGTTGCGCTTCCCGGTACTGCGCGCCGACCGAAGTGCCGCTGCGCAGCAGTTGGCGTCCGAGCACCCGCGCCGCTTCCTCGCGCGGCAATGCTCGAAACGCGGTAATAATTCGCAGCGCAAATTGCTTGGTTCGATTGAGAAGTTCCGGTGGGGCATTGTGTTTGGCCATACTTTGATCCTTTCGCTTTAGAGGGTGTTGAGCCGAAACCATGCGATCTCAAAGGTCGCCCCGGCAGGTCCGGCGTGATGTTTGATTCTGTCGAGAGGTTCTGGAAACGCATGTGGATTGGACATCGCCTTTCGCCCTTCGCCTTCCGCCCTAGGCAGAGAGCAGTCGTCGCAGCGCCACGGCGATCGTTTTCGCCGTTGGGCGATGGGTCCCCCACAGATTCGGGTGGTACGGCACCGGTGAATCCTTGGCGTTCAAGCGCATGGGCGGGGCGTCGAGCAGCCCGAAGCCTTCGGTGGCGACGCGGGCGATGACTTCGGCGGTGACGCCGCCCCAGGGCCACGCTTCGCCGACGGCGAGCAGCCGTCCGGTGCGCGCAACGCTCGCCAGGACGGTGTCGGTGTCGAGCGGCTTGATGGACCGAAGGTCAATCACTTCGGTTTCCCAGCCGTCGCTCGCCATTTCCTCGGCGCAGGCGAGCGATTCGTGGAGCATGGCGGAGTAGGTGACGATGGTGGCGTCCCGTCCCTGGCGGGCGATGCGCGCTTTCCCGGTCGGGACCGCCTCCGTCGGCAAGGCCTCGGCTTTCAGGTGGTAATAGAGGTATTTGTGCTCACAAAAAATCACCGGATCGTCGATGGCAACGGCTTCGAGCAGCATCGAATAGGCATCCTCGACGGTGGCCGGCGTCATGACGATGAGGCCGGGGTAATGCGCATAGAGCGCTTCCATACTCTGGGAATGGAACGGCCCGGCTCCCGCGGTGCCGCCGCTCGGCAGGCGAATGGTAATGGGGCAGGGGATCTGAGTACGCCAGTGCAAGGTGGCGGCCTGGTTGACGATCTGGTTGAAGCCCACCGTCGAGAAATCGGCGAACTGCATCTCAATAATCGGCCGCATCCCTTCGATGGCCGCCCCGATGGCCGAACCGACGATGGCGTCTTCACTGATGGGCGAATCGAGCACACGTCCCGGAAATTCTTTGGCCAACCCTTTGGTCGCCTTGAACGCGCCGCCGAACTGTCCGACATCCTGCCCGTAAATATAGACGCGGGGATCGTCAGCAAGGGCTTTCGCCTGCGCCGCGCGAATCGCCTCAAGATACGTAATCATTCATTTCCTTCGCAAAGATGTCGCGCCGCCAACGGGCACCACTCTTCCGTATTCGGATCCGGCAGGGGTTCCCGGACGGTGGTGGCCACGGCGTCATCAACCTGGCGCTGGGCCTCTTCCTGAAATTCGCGCAGGGTCCTGGCGTTGGCCCATTTTTCCCGCAGGAGACGGCGCCCGGCCAGTTCGAGGCAATCCGCGCCGAGCGGCGACTGGCGCAGCTTGGGATCGACGTAACCGGCGTCGTCGTGCTCGCCGTGCCCGACCAGGCGCAACAGCGAAGCGACCACGAGTTGGGGTCCGCCGCCAGCGCGCGCGGCGGCGACGGCTCGTTGGAGGACCTGCAGGCAGGCTGCCAGGTCCGTGCCATCGACGCTGTGGCCTGCGACTCCATAGCCGACGGCCTTGTCGACGAGATCCTCGCAGGCAAATTGGCGGGAAGTGGGCGTCGAGTAGGCGTATTGATTGTTGGCGACGACCAGAACCAGGGGAAGCTTCTCGACGGCTGCGAGGTTCAGGCCCTCATGAAACGCGCCGGTCGAGGTGGCGCCATCGCCCAGGCTGACGGCCCCGACCGCATCCTCGAGGCCGCGAAAACGCCGGGCGAGCAGCGCACCGGCGACCACCGGGAGCATGGCCCCGAGGTGGCTGATCATGGCCATGAGCCCTTCGCGTGGGCGACCCCGGTGGACGTTGCCGTCCCGGCCGCGCATTGGCCCGAGGCGCGAGCCCATGTAGGTGCGGGTGCAATCGAGAAGCGTTTCCCCAAAGGCCAGGCGCCCGGCCTGGTCACGGATGAGCGGGGCAAAAATGTCCCCCTTGCGCAAGGCCATGCCGGTGGCGGCGCTGAGCGCCTCCTGGCCCTTGCCGAGAAAAACGCCCCCAGTGATCTTGCCACCCCGATAGAGGGCCGCGATCTTTTCCTCCGCTACCCGCGCGAGAAGCATCCAGCGGTAGGCCGCGAGGAACGTGGCTTTTAAATCGGAGATGTCGGCACTGGCGGCCAGAACCGCGGTGGCTTGAACCATGCGCGCAAGTTTAGGCAGCGCTTCGCCTTTGGCGCAACGGTTTCTTCGCGAGTCCCTTTTTCGCCCTTTTTGGTGTTTCTGCTCATTTTCTCCTTCTTCCGGTGGACAGGGGACAAAGAACAAGAGTCAGCAGAAGAAAAGGAAATAGGTTGGGCCGGCCGTGCTATCCCTTGGCCACGGTGTTGTACCGGTCGCTGACGAAATCCCAATTGATCACACTCTGAAATGCTTTGATGTACTCCGGACGGCGGTTTTGGTACTTGAGGTAGTAGGCGTGTTCCCACACGTCGATCCCGAGGAGCGGGACACCGCCCGAGGAGTAGAGGCTGTCCTGGTTCGGGGTCGAATCGATGGCGAGCTTTTTGTCTTTCCAGACGAGCCAGGCCCACCCGCTGCCGAAGACTTTGGTCGCCGCAGCGGCAAAACCCTCCTGAAATTTATCGAAGCTGCCAAACGCCGCGTCGACGGCCTTGGCCAATTCGCCCGTGGGTTTGCCGTTTTCATTCTTCTTCAGGACCTGCCAGAACAGCGAGTGATTCGCGTGTCCACCGCCTTGATTGCGAATGTCCTTGCGCACGGCTTCCGGCACGGCGTCGAGATTGGTGAGAATTTCCTCGATCGGCTTCTTTTCGAAGCCGGGCGCGCCAGCGATAGCGATGTTCAGCTTGCTCACGTACGCGGCGTGATGTTTGTCGTGGTGAATCTTCATGGTCTCCGCATCGATATAGGGTTCGAGCGCATCGTAGTCGTAGCCGAGTGGAGGCAGCTTGAAGACGCCCTCGACGGGCGCGGTGGCGGCTGGGGGTGCAGCGGAAGCCTGTGCATGGACGAGATGGGGCACGAGGGCCAACGAACCGGTGACGAAGGCGAGGTTTTTGAAGGCGTGACGACGGGTGATCATAGGAATGCGCTTGGTGAGTTAGAGATTCTTGAGAAAAATGTCCTTGAATTCGACGAGCATCGGTGGCCCGACATGGATTTGCAGGGCAAGAATGCCTTCGAGGCTGCGTCCTTTGGCGTCGTTGTCAATCACGTCCACGGTTTGGACACCGTTGATGTAATGCTCGAGATGATTGCCGCGGGCGACGATGAGATAGTCGTTCCAGGCCTGCGGCTTGTAATAGTCCCTGGCCAGCAGGTCTTTCCGCGGCGCAAGCACGCCCACGAGCTGCGGCCTCGCCTGCGCGTCGACTTCCACCTTTTCGCCGATGAGCGCGAGAAACTTGCGTCCCCGCTCCTCGTAAAGGAAACCCGAGTTTCCGGGGCCATTGTCGATTTCGGCCTGGTACCCGGCCACGTTCCATTGGCCAAGATCGCGGCTGCGGTATTGCACGCCGGAATTGCCGTTGCGTAAGCGGAATTTCAGCTTCAACTCGAAATCCTTCAGGACGCTGCCGCGCCAGATGAGAAAGGTATTGGTGGTGGGCATCCGCTCCAGTGACGTTTCGCCCCGGATGGCGCCGCCAGCCACCGACCAATAGCGCTTGTCTCCGTCCCAGTTTTCGAGGTCGTGGCCATTGAAGATCGCCTTGGGCTCTTCGTCCGCGGCATACGCGGTGAAGTACATCAGGAGGACGGCGGGAAATACACAGGATATCCGGATGCGAGGCATGGCGGCCATGAGACAAGCAGAGATTCGGATTACTGGACAGGCAGAGATTCAGACCATGAGACGATGAGACGGCTGAGCGCGCCGAGCTGAGAGCGAGCGGGGCTTCTCGATTGGGAGAAATAATGCGTCGTTTCCACCGTATCTGGCGTGCTGATTTTCTGAGTCTCACATGGTCTGATTGTCTCCCGTTCCCCGGGATCGGAACGACCCACCTCAGAGATCACCCGCCGCCGCTTTCTCCATAAGCGCGCGCTGGCGGCAGATGGGACAATTGTCGCCTGGTTTGGTGTGCAGCAACTGTCCCAGATCCGGGGGGATGGCGCCATCACCCAGGCTGAGGCCATAGATCTGCATCGCCTTGACCCGGCACCATGGATTGCGGAGGGCGCGCAATTTCAACTCCGAGTCGCTGGCGATGGCAAACGATTGCTGGGGAGCGAGCTGGCGCAGGAGGCCGAGCACGTCCACCGCTTGGGTGATCTCCGCTGGGGTCGGGTGAGTGGTCGTGGCAGGAGCGGCTCCCGGCGGGTCGGCCAGCGTCTGGAGCCACTGCCCGTAGGTCATGTTCTCGAGCAGACAGAAAATGGCGAGTTGCGCCGTGCTGCGGGGAGCATCCGGCTGGCCGGCGAGATAGTCGAGCAGCGGACCGAGCTTGGGTTCACTCGCGGCGGTCAGGGTGAAGGGTTGCGTGGAGGTGGCATTCTTCGAAGACAACGCCGCGACCGGCAAGGCGACCTCGACCGCGCCCTTCGGGGGCACGCTGGTTTCGGCTTTCCGCAGGACGACTACGCGACCGGTCTTGTCGCGGGCCTCGGCGATGAGCCCGGCGGGAATTGTCACCGCCACGCCTGCGGACGATGGATTGCGCAGGGTCAGGGACAATTGGTCGCGGCCATTGCCGCTGGCCTCGGCGACAAGCTGCTTGCCTTCCAGTGCGGCCGTCAGGGCCAGCGGAGTCTCGACGGTTTCCGCCATGGCCGGGGTACGGCCCAGCAGGAGCGCGGCGCAAAGGAGGTTGGAAAACAGCTTCAAAACGGGCATTGGCTCTTTTCCTCTCTTCTCACGGCAGTGGGGAATGTCAAAGGAGAGTGGGGGGAGGAATGACGAATGACGAATGACGAATGACAATGGGACGATGGGACGATGGGACAATGGGACAATGGGACAATGGGACAATGGGACAATGGGACAATGGGACAATGGGACGATGGGACAATGGGACGATGGGGAGAATGGACCGATCGGAAGGTCAGACAGCAGAGCGCGGCGGAGATTCGAAAATAGGCGATTGAGAACCGCGCGGCACTGCTCGCCGGCAAGGCCGGCCCGCCAGTGACTCAGCGGTGGCCACGGCGCGGCCCTGCGTGAGGCCGCCCCACCAGCGCAGTAGCCTCTCCGGAAATGAATGGGCATGGAAAAATAAACCGTTAAACTGGACGGATAAATTTCCATGAACTCGACCCTCCGCCGGTATTCCACGTTCATCCTGGCCTGCCTGGCCGGCAGCGCGATGGCAGGCTGCGCCACGATGCAGCCGATCCGTTCGACACCGCCGATGGCAAAGTTCGTCCTGCCCGCTCCATTTATTGCTCACGCCGGGTTTACGGAGGTTGTCCTGCCCGCCGGGGAATACCACCCACTCTACGAGGATGAACGGTTTTTTTACTATCAAGCGCCGGCCAAGGTCGTGGTCAACCGCCTGTTTAGCAGAATGTTCGACGGCGGCATCTATGTGAAACGCGACGGCACGGCGCTGCGAGGATGGTACTACATCGCCGAAGACGGCACGCAGAACTACGGGCGGTTTGAAGCGGAGCCGCCGCACCGGTAAAGGGTTGCCTTACCGCGCGGCAGCCTTCGAAGCGGGCGCGGCCGCTTGAATCCGTTTCGGGTCCTGCAACCGCGTGGCGGCGGCGGCCAGCCAGGCGCTATCCGGCGTGGCGTACGGGCGGAAGGTTTCCAGCGTGCCAGCGTGTTCGTTGTAGTAAAGTGCGCGGTGCAGCCCCAGATTGCTCGCCTTCGGTGAGTCAATCAGGCTGGCGGAATCGTTGGCGCTCATTTGGAAGACGACGCGCATTTCGAATTCCGTCAGCGCCTTGCGGCTCATGCTGCGGTTGACGTTATTAAAGGTATCGATGGTGACGAGCATGTGAATGCCGAAACTGCTGCCTTCGGTGGTTAGCTCGGAAAACTGCGCGCCCGGATTGCCGGCGGCATCGTCGCCGCTCGTGGAGAAACTGAAATCGTCTTCCTGCCGCAGTTTCTTGAAGCGATGCAGCCCGTGGATGAGCACGAACGTTGTCGGGGCGCCGGCCGGCGCCTCGCCGCTGGAGCGCGCCTTCAGCTCCGCGGTCAGGTCGGCCATGATCTGCGGAATCTCCGGCCCGCGGCTGACGGTAATCGGATGCGGCACGGCGGCGACGATGCGATCGAGCAGTTCGGCTTCGGAGGAACCGGGCGTGGTGCTCTGGATGAGCACGAATTTCGCGGTGCCGACGGGGTATTGCGCGGCGATAGCGAGCAGGGAAATCGCCAGCATGTTGAGGGCCGCTTCGTCGCGCTGACCGACGATGAGGAGATGGTTGCCGCTTTGTCGCTGGAAGCTGGCTTCGGTCGGACCCTTGATGGAATTGGGCGCGCCCAGCCAGGCGCGCGCCACCGGCGGCACCGCCAATGGCGCATTTTCGAGGACCTGTTCGAGCGGGTCGTTTTCGGCGATGGCGGCGGGAGCGTTGCCCTCGAAGACGATCGGACTCGGGTAGTGGAGGTGCCGTTGCGCGACGAGCGTATGGATTTCTTCGAGCCGGTTGTCGCGTTCCTGGTCGGAAAGCCACACGACCTGGAAGGGGCTATTGCCTTCCACCGCGCCGGCCGCGTCGTTGTAAATGCCTTCACCGGGCCGCGAGAGCAGACGGGGCGCGGAGTTGCTGTCGTCCATGATCAAGTAGGCGTCGGCCTCGTTGCACTGGAGGGCGACGCGGATGACCATCTGGCCGAGCGTGGCCCGGGCGAGCGAGTAGGCGCCGCCCAACGTCTGCGACCCGAGCAGCACGTGAATGCCAAAGGCGCGCCCCTGGCGGACGATGCGGTCGAAAAGGAGCGAGGCAGTCTGCGCGATGGTATCGTCCTCGACGAAGAATTCCTGGAACTCATCGATGATGAGCAGCGCGCGCGGCATCGGCTCGGCGCCGCCTTCGCGCTTGTAGCCGGCGACGTCCTGCACGCCCAGTTTGCGGAACATATCACCGCGCCGTTTTAGTTCGTCGTCCACTTTCTGGAGGACGCTGAGGGCGAATTCGCGGTCGGACTCGATGGCCACGACGCGCGCGTGCGGCAGGCGCTTTTCCGCGTAGCACTTGAACTCGACGCCTTTCTTGAAGTCGATCAGGTAAAACTCGACCTGCTCCGGCGAACAAAAGAGCGCGAGGTTGGTGATGATGACGTGGAAGAGGGTCGATTTGCCGGAACCGGTTTTGCCCGCGAAAAGCGCGTGCTGGCGCGTGCCCTTGCCGATGGACAGGAGTTGGTGCTTGGTCGCGCCGGTGCGGCCAATGGCGACCTTGAGTTCGCTGGTCGTGTCGCTGGTCCACAACTCCCCGGGTGGCGGGGCAATTTGCGAAAAGGGCACCTGGACGCGGTTCGAATCGATGCTGGCCTTGCCGATCTTGTGGACGAATTGCGCGGCCAGCTCGTCGGGAGGCGGGCCGTCGAAGGTGAGGCGGGCGGCGGCCTCGGGCGGCGCGCCGGCGATCACGAAATCGCTGCCCGAGCGCTTGAGCAGGAGGCTGCTCTTGCGCAACTCCTCCGGGACAAAGCCATCGGGCATCTCCTGCCGGGTATCCCAATGGATGAGTGTGAAGACACCGCAGCGCGCGCCACTGGTGGCGATGCTTTGCAGCCGTTTGGCCGCCGTTTCGCTGAAGTTCGCCGGGAAATCGGCGACGACGAGGAAGTGATATTTTTCCGCTACGCTGCCGGCCTGCTCGTTGTACTCGCTGATGGTCGCGTACTCGTTGCGCAGGTACATCTGGATGACCTTCTCGATGTGCTCATTGAGCTCGGAAAGGCGTTCGTCGATCTGGTCGCGCTGCGTCCAGATGCGCCGGTTGATGAGCGCCTCCTCGTAGTCGGAGAAGTGCATGAGTCCCGCGAAGCTCTGGCCGAGCCCGACAGGGTCGATAATGCTGAAGGCAATTTTTCCAGGTGGACTGGTCGTGAAGAGCCGCAGGATGATGTCATTGAGCGTGCCGTTGATGGTCGCATTGCCGGACTCGCGGGTTTCAAAAAGCAGCGAGCCCTCCTGCGGATAAGCCAGGGCCAGCGGCAGTGAGATTGCGGGCGGACCGGGCAATGGAAGGCGCGGGTCTTGCGGGTGCGCGGTGAGAGTCGTGTCGAGCTGCCCAAAGCGCGTAATCTGCGTGAAGGTCTTTGGGATGGTCCACGATTCCAGAAATGACTCCGTCCACGCGGGGAAATTCGCCGCGACCTCCTCCTGGATCGCGCGCACCCTTTCATACAGCGGGGTAATGGTGCGCTGCCATTCGGTGGCCAGCGTGTCCCAGCGGGTGATTTCCTCCGTCGTGAGGGCGTTTGATTCGGCGGTGTACGTGTCGTTGAGCGTTTGCGTTCTACTTTCCGATTCGCTCTGATATTTGGCCTGGCGGCGATCGCGCGCGGTGGCGAGGTCCGCGAGCTTCGGGCGCGAATACTGGTCCACCTTGGCCGCGATCCGCGGCACCTGCGCCTCGATCTTTTCCCGCATGTGCTGCTCGAACTCGACTTCGACCTGGTCGGAGCGGTTCCATTGTTCGGCGATAATCTCCCGGGTCGCGTCGCATTCCTCCTGGGCGCGGGTGCGTTCCTGCTGATTTTGCGCGGTCGCGGAGGCGGTCGCGGCGGCATGGTGCACGGAACTGTAATTGAGGGCATTGCCGATGCCGGCCACGAATGGCCGGGCCTGCTGGGCCCCGACGGCATACAGGATGATCAGGAGCACCAGGACCGCCCCAACGATCGCCGCCAGGATGGCCCCGCCGGGGACCATCGCCCCGAGGAGAAAGGCGCCAATGACCATCACCGGGAACAGAATGGCCGGCATCAAGTAGCTGAACATCACTGCGACCGGCCGCTTGAGCAATCCGGCCAGATTCTGCTCGGCCACGGCCAGACCATTTTGCATTTCCTGCACGCTTTCCATGGCGTGCGCGGGGATGGGCACAGCGTTCGCCACCGGGCGGAGAAAACGCTGGAGATGGTAAAAGCCCGAAGAGGCGCGGCGCGTGCGCTGGCGCACTTTGTCGATCCGCTCTTTGCCGTCCTCGAGTTGTTTCGTGACCTCCTTGAGGATGCCGTCCGACGCCTTTTGATCGGCCTCCAGTTTCTTCTCGGCCTGGAATTGTTTCAGTTGCAGATCGCCCATCCAGCGCTCCTTGTGCTGGCGGGCGCGCAGCGGCAGCTTGCGCAGGGCCGCGGCCCCGGCGCGATTGGCCCGCATGCGGCGGCCTTCGTAACGGGTCGTGAGGCGTTCCCGGCCACTCTGGCAGGTGGCGTTCGATTCTTCGATTTGCGCGGCCAACCGGGCCTCCGTCTTGTCCAGGGCCTCGCGGTGCTGGCGGTTGAGCGAGTGCCGGCGGCTGGAGAAGTCGCGGGTGAGGTCTGCCTCCTGTTGGGCAAAAGCCGCCGTGGTTTTTTGCAGCGTGGCGAGCAGTTCGAGAACGTGGCTGGGGCGGAGGTCGGAATTACTCACATTCACTTCTTACTCTTTTGATCAAAGCATCGATTTCCTGCATCACGCTCATCGTGCGCTGCACGTGGTCGGGGATTTCCTCGAGATAGTCATGCTCGAACTGCTGTGCCTTGAAATCATGCCAGTGCGACTTGGTTTCCCCCCATTTGAGGTTCAACTCCTTCAATGCCTGCACCAGGTTTCCCGCGCTTTCCTTGGCACTCACGAAGGGGGCGCCTCCAGCGTGGTTTCCGGAGCGACCGCGGCTGGGTCGGCCGGTGCATCCGCGGCCGCGGTGGCCGCAGCGGGCGCGGGCGCCGTGGGAATTTGGTGCGTCTCCGCGTACTCTTCGATGATCCGCGACGCCTGGACGAGAAAAGAGATGCCTTTCGGAAGATTGAAATCGAGGAATTGCCGCAAGCCCTCGAGCCGTTTGCCGAGCGGGTCCGCGATGGCATCGAAGTTCTGGTTCCACTTTTTGACGTGGCGCTGTTTTTCCTCCGCGTGGGCGAGCGCAGCCTGGGCCTTGCGCACGGCGTTCACTTGAAAGGTAATATTGTCCCGCAGGCCGGAAAGTTTGGCGCTCAAGAGCTCCTGCTCGGCGCGCGCGAGTTTCTGCCGGCACGTCTTCAACTCGTTTTCCCAGCGCACCCGTTGGTCGTGCTGGAGCCACATCCGCGTGCGGCGCAACTCGTCGGCGGCATCGTCGAGCGAACGGCGGGCCTTGCCTTGAAAGATGATCAGGTTTGCCCGGAAGAAATCGAGCGCTTCGGAGGAGGTGACTTTGGCCTGGTTGGAGGGCATGCGTTAGCGCTGGCCGAGGTACTCTTCGATGCGCTGGGCCTTGCGCAGGAGGAAGGGGGTATGCTTGTCCGAGATTTCGGTGAACTTCTTGATGACTTTCATCGTCATGATGAATTCCTCGGCGAATTTTTCGTGCTCCTGGTCCTGCCAGGTCGCGGAGAGGGCGGCGAAGCGGGCCTGAAGCGCGCCGGCCTTGGTCTGCACGTCGTCATTGAAGCGCTTCAATTCCTTGGCGAAGCGCCGCACTTCCTCGGGATCCATGATTGCTTGAGCCATAATCGTGTAGGGAAAAAATGAGCGGCTGGGTGGCTGCACTGACGTGCAATGCCAGAAACTGTAGCGGGGTTCCCGCGACAATTCAATGCGGCTGTTGCGGGAGTGGCAAGGCCCGGTGGGGCCGACCTTTTCTGACACTGATTCGTGTTCTTTTTCTGCCGGCAAACGGAAAGATCAAGAAAAAGAACCTGATCCAGAAAATGGAGCCGTGCCGGCCGCCACCTGGCCGCGACCGCCCCCCGATCCTTACCCCCTCTTCGGACCCAGAGTCGCTGCGCTCGCCGATGGATGCCCCTGGACGGCCTGAATCGGGGTGGGGCTCGCGCCAGAAGGCCGTAGAGTGGCGTGGCTGGACGGGACCGGGAACGGCGTGGGCGCACCGGTTGGCACGGCTGGCCTTGCCTGCATGGTGTAGTGCTCGGCGAGCGGCATTTCTCCGGAGCCCTCGAGAAGCTCGGCTGGGAAGTGGCTGTCCGTGATCTCGACGCGCGTGCCCTCGCCGATGCGGTCGAAGAGCTGCAGGATGTCGTGGGAACGCATCCGGATACACCCGTAGCTCGCCGGCGTCCCGATGCTCCACTCCTCGGCCGTGCCGTGGATGTAGATCCCTCGCCCATAGGCCAGCCGGTTCTGCGGTTCGAGCCCGCGCAGCCAAAGAATGCGGGAGACGATCGGGTCGCGCCCCGGGGTGTTCGGCCTGACGATTTCGCCCGTCGGCCGGCGGCTCTTGAACTTCATGCCGCTGGGTTGCCCGGCGCCGATTTTCTCCTTCACTTCGAGCGCGCCCAAAGGAGTCTGGAAGCTGCCGGGACGGTCGCCCACGCCGAATTTCGACGTCGACACATCGTAGCGCGCAATTTCCACGCCCTGCTCGAAGACGAGCATTTTCTGATCGGGGACGCTGATGCGGATCAGATGCGGACTTGGCCGGTGCGCGCAGGAAGCGAGGCCAAAGGCGATGGTGGTCAGCAGGCCAAAGGCAATGATCTTCTTGAACACGCGCGCTATTTACCCGGCTTCCGCCCAAGTCTCAAGTGGCGAGCGCGAGCCGAAAGTTGTAGCGTGGGTTCCCGCGATCGGCCAAAAACGCTGATTTCAGTGGTTTGCGGGCTTGGTCGGAGTTGGCGGCGCGGGGTTGGCTCCGGCCTTGGACTGGGCCATCGGTGGCCGCTTGAAGGCCACGAGCTGATAGACAGTCAGCGGGATCAAAAGATTCATCGGAATGACCAGCAGACTGGCCACCGCAACCGCCGCGACCGCCACCCCGCGTTCGCCACTGCGTCCCGGTCGGTCGGAACGGGCGACCGCATAGATGGCCAAACCGAGCGCAATCAAATTGATTCCTGGAAAAATGGAGAGGATGAGCGCCAGGATGGCCATCCCGCGTTTGGTCACCGGCGCGGCTGCCGGTGCGGCCGAGGCCGCCACCGCGACCTTCATGGCCACCGCCCGCACCGTGGGGGGCACTGCTTCCGTCTTCGGTCCGGCATCGGCCGGGGCGGGGACGACGAACTTTTGTTGGCAGGAGGGGCAGCCGCCGAGCGTCCCGACATCCTCCAGCGCGGCTCCGATGCGTTGACCGCAGTGCGGACAGGCAAATTTGAAACTCATGGTTGGACTCCTCTCTGCCCGGACCAAGCCGGGTGCAGCGGAGCGGCTCCGCGAGGCGCAGGTGCGTTCATGGGGAAGGCGCGTTATGTGCACCGGAAGCGCGGCGCGCGTCAAGCTCCCGCCGTCCGGTCGCATGGCGCAATCAACGAAGCACTTCCAGTCGCCCGAAGGGCAGACGAATGAGTGGCAGGAGCGATGAGCCAGGAGCCAGGTGTTCGCCGTGGAGTCCTTTCCGGGCTCCTGGCACTGATGCCGCGAACCAGGGTCGAGTCCGCGAAACGCTCATGGCGCCATGGGGGCAAACCGGTAACCCTACGGTAGATGGAACGTCTGCCCGATTTCCGTCAACGCGACGCGCTCCGGCGCAGCCCGCAGCGCCGCGACCAGGCGCTGGATGGGTTCGTCCATCGGTTCCCAGCTGAGCTTGAAGGTTTGATGATGCACCGGCACCACGTACTGCGCCTTCGCTTCGTCGGCCATGGCCACGGCCTCCTCGGGCGTGCAGTGGGCGTGGATCCAGGGTTGGTACGCGCCGATCGGGACGATCAGCACGTAGATCGGGCCACGCGAGCCGAGATGCTGCGCCGGGGTTCGCGCGGTGTCCCCGAGATAGCCGAGGCGTTTGCCGCCGCGCTCGAAGACATAGGCATTGTACTGCCGAAAGTCATCGTGTTGCATCCGCGCGCCCC
>Ga0302326_10006444_pt1 | contig 26348 bp, 23 predicted proteins | sample Palsa_T0_3_FD_202264 | JGI IMG/M metagenome (GOLD analysis project Ga0302326, IMG submission 202264) | Peat permafrost microbial communities from Stordalen Mire near Abisko, Sweden - Palsa_T0_3 | ecosystem: Environmental > Terrestrial > Soil > Palsa > Peat permafrost | place: Sweden: Abisko... | reverse complement strand
TAGCCAGGCCTGAATATGGCCTAGACGACAATGACCAACAGCGTCGGCCGGTGGATCGCAGCGACGTTCGATTTTCGCTTCACAGGATTGGCGAGTTTGGCTGTCGTTGCGATTTTTGTTCTGCTGAGGTTCCGTCGCGACCCGGCGCGGTTTCCACGACGAGTTGCCTGGGCCTTGCGTTCTCGGTGTTCACCGTCATTAGCGCAACGAACGCCGGTGCGGTGTTCCTGCTTACGACGCCGCCAGCGGTCGATCTCCTTTCGAGGGATAGCTTGGCTCTGGTAGGCGTTGTGACCGTGGTCACGGTCTATCTGCAGTCTGGCGGGGACATAATTGCCCGCTTCCGTTCCCCAGGACCTCCCGAGGATGAACAGCCCAGCGAGCACTCTGAATGAGCGAGTTCGCACCTGGCGCGGACGTCACCGCGCGGCGCTGCGGCCTTTCTTGGGCCAATTCTCGCGCCGCCTGTGTGCAATGAAGATCGCCACGCCCACGACGCCGAGGAACATAAACAGGACCGGACCGATGCACTGGCCCTCCAACTCGGCAAAACTAGTGAGGGCGTTCATCGCGGGATCATGGGGGATCGTAGTATACGAGCACCTGTTTGCCCATGCGAGGCGCCTGCTTCTCCGAGCCGTCCCACCCACGGTAGGTCTTGCCATTCACTGAGAAGGCATAGCCGTACCGATTGTGATTCGCCGGTTCGTGCGCGGCGATCGTTCCGCGAGCGGTCTTCTCTCTTCCGGCGACCGCTCTGTCAACGGCAGATTCGTGGATTAGCCACCCCGAGCCCAAGGCCCAAGGCACAAAAATCAGCAGGTTCCACCAAGAGGGGTGACGCCACTTCTCAAGGTTTACCCAATCAAGCATGGCGACCGCCGACTGTCTTGCCATTCCACAACACGCTGCGCGCTGGCAAGACTACCGCGCGGCACTACGGCCCTTCTTGGGCCAATTCTCCGGTGCCTGCAGGTCTTCCGGCAGTCTGGTGTGGGCATCGCCGTGCGTGTGGCGGAGTTGCTCTTCGGTCAGATCCTCGGCAGTGGAAAGATCCGCGCCGCAGATATTGGCATGCGCCAGGTCCGCGCCCATCAGGCGGGCGGCCACCAGGTTGGCGTTGCGCAGGTCGGCGTGGCGCAGGTCCGCGCCGCGCAGGTTGGCCAGCACCAGGTCGGCTTCCGAAAGCAGCGCGCCGGAGAGATTGGCCATCATCAGATCCGCGCCGCGCATCACGGCGTAAGACAGATCCGGCTTTTCCTTGGGATTCTGTTCGCGCCATTTGTTCCAGGCGTTGACGTCGCGCATCACCATCTCGAAATGATCGTTGTCGGCCATCGGCTTTTATTGTATCGCCCTGGCCATCAGGAAACCATCGCCGCCGTCTTCGTAGTAGCGCGGCGCCAGGCGCACGCGGCGGAAACCCAGCGCGCGGTACAGTTGCGCGCCCGCGATGTTGCCGGTGCGCACCATCAACTCCACGCGGCGGACGCCGGCCGCGCCCAGCTCGCGCAGCGTGTGTTGCATGAGCGCATCGGCCACGCCGCGCCGCCGATAATCCGGATGGACGGCCAGCGAGGCGATCTCGGCATTGCCCTTTTCGGCGCAGGCCACGGCATAGCCGGCGATGCGTCCGTCCACTTTGGCGACCACGAAGAAATCCCGGCAATCGGCGCACAGCTCCAGAAAGTAGCGCCGCGGCCAGGCCTCCCGGCCGAAGCTGGCGCGTTCGATGCGCAGGACGCGCGGCAGGTGGCGCAGCCGGAAGGGAACGATTTGGATCGTGCGGGTCAGAGAGCGTTGGCGGTGGAAAGGCCGCAATCGATGTGAATCACCTGGCCGGTGATCTTGCGCGAGTAGTCGCTGCCCAGGAACAGCGCGGAATCGGCCACATCCTCCTTGGATACGGTTTCCTCGATGGCGCAGCGCTTGGCGGCCAGCCCTTGGAAATGCTTCCAGGCGGCGCTGGCGACGGCCAGGGGGTCGGGGTGGCTTTCCGCCTGGGCCATCTGGATAGCCTCCTGGAAGGCGCGCGCGCGCTGGCGTTCCAAGGCTTCCGGGTTGCGCAGAAAGGCGCCCATGATGCCGGTAGCGGCCACGGTCTCGATGGGTCCGGGCGAAAGCGCGTTGACGCGGATCTTCTGCGGGCCGAGCTCCAGCGCCAGGTAGCGTACGGCGCTTTCGAGCGCGGACTTGGAAACGCCCATCAAGCCGTAGGAAGCCTCGGCGCGTTCCGACGCCTGGTAGGTGAGGGTGATCACGCTGCCCCACTGTTTCAAGTTCGGCTTGGCGAAGCGCACGGTCTTGCAGAGCGAGTGCGCGGAGATGGTCAAGCTCTGGCAAAAGGCGTCCGCGCTGCAATTTGACGCCGGCTCGGTGAATAATTCGTTCGGCGCGAAGGCGATGGCATGCACCAGCACTTCGATCGGATTGTCCTGGAAGCGGGCGAAGAAGGTGGTGAGCTCGGCGTCGTTGAGGACATCGCAGCGATCACCCTGCACGCCGGGATTTTGCAAGAGCAGCAGGCGTACGCGGCTGAAGAATTTTTGCTGGTAGCCAATAAACACGCGCGCGCCGTGCTCCGCAAAGCGCTTGGCGATTGCCCATGCCAGGCTGGACTCATCGGCCACGCCCAGCACGACTACATTCTTGCCTTCCAGCCCCATTCCACGGTGGTCCGCTGCCATCATCGCTCCTCGCCTAATTAAAGTAGCGCAGTTTACAGAGAGAGCGGGGATATCGCGAAACGTGCGACATTGGTGTTCCTTCTATGCGAAAGCTGTTCTACTGGAAGCTCAGAGCCCGCGAGATCAAGCTGGGCGAGCGCACGGTGATTCTCGGCGTGCTGAACGTGACGCCGGACTCCTTCTCCGACGGCGGCAAATATCTGGACCCCGACCGCGCATTCGCGCGCGCGCTGGAGATGGAAGAGCAGGGCGCCGACATCGTCGATATTGGGGCGGAGTCTACGCGGCCGGAGTCGGCGCGCATCTCCGGCGCGGAGGAGTTGCGGCGCCTCATCCCGGTATTGAAGCGGCTGCACGGCCAACTGACGATTCCGATCTCCGTGGATACCTACAAAGCGGAAGTGGCCGAGCGCGCCCTGGAGCACGGCGCCGAGATTATCAACGATCCCACCGGCCTGACGTTTGAAGCGCAACTGGCGCGCACGGTTTCGAACCAGGACGCCGGATTGATCCTAAATCATATGCGGGGCCGTCCCGAGACGTGGGCCAAGCTGCCGCCGTTACCCGACGTGATGGGATCGATCGTGCGCGACCTGGAGGCCACCGTCAGCCGCGCGCGGCACACCGGCATCGACCGCTCCCGCATCGTGGTGGATCCGGGTCTGGGCTTCGGCAAACGGAAAGAACAGAACGCCGCGATCCTGGCGCGCTTGCATGAGCTGGCCGGCCTGGACCTGCCCATTCTGGCGGGCCCATCCCACAAATCGTTTCTGGCGCATGCGACGGGCAAAGAGACGCAGTTCGCTACGGCCGCCGCGGTGACGGCGGCGATCCTGGGGGGCGCGCACTTGGTGCGCGTGCATGATGTACTCGAGATGCGCGCGGTGGCGGATGTGGCGGACGAGATCCTGCGGCAGAGCGGGGCTTAAGGCCGGATCGAGCCTCAAATAGGCCCTCGGTTATGGACAACGTTTCAAGAGCCGTCCGCAGCAGAATAATGGCGGCGATCCACGCCCAAGGCAACGCTACTACTGAACTGGCCATGGGCAAACTGCTTACAGCAGCAGGCCTCCGGGGTTACCGAAAGCATTGGCCAATTGAGGGCAGGCCCGATTTCGCGTGGCCCAAGCGTAAGGTCGCGCTCTTTGTGGATGGCTGTTTCTGGCACGCCTGTCCCTATTGCCACAATCCGCCCCAGTCGAATCTAAGATACTGGCGATCCAAGCTCGGTCGAAATAAGGCGAGGGATAAGAGGGTGTCGAGGAAACTTCGCTCCCGTGGCTGGAGCGTTTTAAGGATTTGGGAGTGCCAGGTCCGTCGTGGCGTGGGCGCGTCCAAGGTAGCCAGGAGCCTCAATCGCCGCCGGCGTCTTGATCGCTAAGCCGGCGGAGCGTCACGTCTTGCTGACGCGACCGTTGCGGCTGCCGGCTTCGCTACGATTCTCGCCTTTCGCCGGTTCTCTCGAATCTCACTATCGACTCGACGAGTATTCGCCCAAAAGTTGGCGGAACGGCGTTTCCAACGACCTTGTGCTTGAACGGCAGGCTACCGATGGGCGTCAGCGATCCGGGGAGGCCTTGAATCCGGGCACACTCTTTCCAAGAAAGCCGGCGGTTCTGACTTCCCTGCAATTTCCAGCGGTCCTTCTCGACAAACACCATTGGCTCGCCCATCGGGTGGAGCGGCACGTGGTGGTGGTCCGCAACGATCGTAAAGCTCGGCTGGTTCCACGGGCGCTTCCGGTTACGAGTTAGGTAGTGACCGTGGAAGCAGTAGTCGAAGAACTCGCCGTCCGGCCACTCCCTCATTCCCGAGATGACGCTCCTGAGGGTGAGCCGCGGCCGTCCACCCTGCCCGTGGGTCGGCTCGGGGAACACGTACTCAAAAGGCACGTCCCGACGGACACCGACCAGAAAGAGCCTGCGCCTCGTCTGAGCGACCCCATAGTCGGACGCGTTGAGTACGCAGTCTTTAACTAGATACCCCAGGCTGGCGAATCCGCGCAGTTGGCGTTCGAAGAACCATCCGTCAGCGGCGCTGGACATGCCGCCCACGTTCTCGACGAAAAAGTACCTTGGATTGACGATCTTTAGGGCGCGGATGAACTCTCTGAAAAGAAAGTTGCCCTCGTCGGCCTTGAGGTTTCTGGTCTTGTTCTTCTTCCACCGGCGGCGCGCTGCTAGGCTGAACCCGGTGCAAGGGTAGCAGCCAATCAACGCGTCTGCCTTCGGAAAGGACTTGACCTCGGCGATGTCCTGATGAAGAAGTTCGACGTCTGGCAGAATGGACCGATAGGCGGCAACCGCATAGGGGTCGACATCGTTGGCCCAGATAATCTCCATGCCGCCTTGGGTTGCACCCCAGTCAAACCCGCCGCACCCAGAAAAAAGCGAAACCGCCTTCAGCGAACGCTTGTTGCCGAGAGGGTCAGAATACCGGCTCATGGTTCGAAAGTGTCACCTCGACAATTTTGCTCGATTCCTTTGAAAGACGCACCGCGCCTCCCTTCTCCAGTAATTTTACGAGCCTGATACGGTCAATCATCACGGTCTGGCTGATCTCGTGCTGCTGGTACCACCTACCAGAACTCTCCCGAAGGCAGTACGGAACGAACAGCATGTTTTGCGGCGGCACATTGAAATCAAGAATGTTGCCCCACCTTGCCGGACCGGACGAGTATTGCTTGGTCTTCCATGCCGGGGTACACGCGCATTGGCCAAAAACAACCAGAAGGTGGGAGGCACCGTCACCGAAATTGGTGTAGGCAACGAGATCCAGGCCGCTATCTCCGACGTCATGCTTGGAAAACTCATGCTCCTTCGCCTTGACCTCGACACACAAATCTGCAGCAAGTGCGCGGATTCGTTTCCACTTGTTGCCGGAATAGTCGCATTTCGTTGTTCCGCTACCGAAGAGCCTGACCTCCAAACCTGGCAGCATCCAGCGCAAGGCCTCGCGGCTAACCTGCTCAAACTGCCTGAGAATGGGCGGCCCGTTGGTCCCCAGGCGTTCGTGGCACGCCGACAACAGGAAGAAAATGTAGAGTTTGTGCTTCTGGGTGAGATTGCTCCTCAACCCAAGCGCGTCGCAGCGGCTGTTGATTTCGAACGGGTAAGCCGACTGGAAACTCGCAGCTCGGTATTGCAGGTGTTCGAATAACCCGCGAACGAACGATTCGTCTCCTTGATCTGGCACGAAGCTTTCGGCCTGCCGTTGTTCGCCGTTCGACGCTTCGTCGTCGTCGGCAGAGTCTCGCTGGGGGGTTTCGCCCAGGTCCCGCCGGGCCTTTAACCTGCTCAAAAGATCTCCCTGGGTGAAGTACCGGTCAGAGCTGGCGATGCACAATGTCTCAACGTAGTCTGCCCAAAGGTGAGTGTCACATTCTGGCGGGAGGGTCTCCACGGCTAATCGGCCGGAGACGCTTGAGCGAGACGCTCTCGATTTAGTCGTCGCTGGCATCGTCGCGCTGGGCTCTTAGGGCGCCCGTTAGGGTCTTGGCAATGCCGGCGATCTCTTGTAGCGTTTCAAAATGGACGTCGTTTGGTCTCTGCACAAGGTGAACATTGGCCTGAGCCGCCTGGAGCTTGGTCTTCGCCTGCACGAGAGAGCTAGTGAAAAACTCGGTTGGCTCCTCCGTGTAGACAGCGGCCTGCTCCAGGCTCTCCCCATTCCGGAAGTGCAGAAGCGCGGGCGGTGTGCTTACGACGGCCGCCAGGATTCGTAGGTTTCTCGATTCCCCAAGCCGCGTGCGATTCTCCGGATTCTTCTCGGAAAGCCACCGAATAAACTCCTTCAGCGCCGGCCCCTTCAGGCCTTTTAGCGATGGGTCCGAAGTGTCATTGAGTCCGAGAAAGGAGGCGATCTTGCTGTAGCTGAGCGCCGTGGTGAGCAGCGAGAAGTTGAAGGTTGTGTCCTTCAATCCGTCGATGCGGTAGAAGTCGTGGTCTTCGACAATCTTGTAGATATTGTAGCTTGCCAGCAGACGCCTCACATAATCGGACCTGGTGCCGATGGCCTTGGCCAACTCTTGAAACGTCCGGCCATCGTTCTTGCCTCCGAGCGATACCCAGAGTTTTTCTAAATAGCGGGCCTTGGCAAGCGAGTCCCAAGCCTTAACGCCGGTCACATGTCGGAAGCCAAGATAGAGAAGAATGTCCTTCCTATGCGGAAATTCTATTACCGGAAGCCTGGTCGGCTTGTACCGTGCCGCTCCGCTAGCCTCCTTGACGGCATTCCTCTTCACCGTGGCAAGGCCCGGGTTTTCCAGGAGTTTGACGGCGGCGAGTCGCCGGTTCCCCTCTACCACCACAAAACTGCCCCGCGTGCTAGAAGGTATGACGAAAAGAGGCTCGCCGGCGAAATAGCCCTGCGCACCAATCGACCCCATCAACTCCACGATTGTCGCGTCTGACAGCATGTATTCTATCACCGCTGCCTCGTCCTTTCGATCAAGGGAGCGCGGAAGGCGTGGGTTCTCGCTATCAAATTCGAGATTGCGAAGCTCGACGGAGGTGATCTCCTTCTCATCTGCGACGGATGCCGCCTGTTTCATAACGCTATGCTCATCGTCCTTTTTCAAAACTGGCTGGAAACCGCATGTGTTCATTCTAAAGCATTCTGTATCATTGTAAAAGGAGGGACGGCGGAACAGCGGAGAGCCTGTCCCCTGGGCAATGGTGCGGGATGTGCGGCTCCTGCCCGGCGTGTGGCCGGCGCCCCTGCAGGGCCGACGGTGCATTTCCGTTGGCGAACTGGCGACAGAAACCGGCAACCAAAAGCTGTGAAGAAATTGGGCCGCACGTTGATTTTCCGGGATACGGCGCTGTGGGAAGTTGGGGCCGAACGGGGCCGCGCCTTGATCGGGTAGCCGGGGTCATCAAGGCAATGTGCATTATATTAGCGCCTCTGTGCCTAGCCCCGCGCCGGGCAACTAAGATTGGCTGCCCCACGAGCTAGAGGCCGCGGAAGATGTTGATCACATCCTGGGCCAGGCCTTTCACCACGTCGGCTATGGCCTTGCCCGCGGCTTCCGCATCGGTGGCTATCTCTTGCCCAACCGGCGTGCATAGGAATACGAATAAGTTGGCGGCCGCGAATGCGGCGGCGCTGGCAGGATCGGATGGAACCGCCACGATGAGGGCCGCCGTGGGACTGACGCTGGGAGCCGGGGCCGGAATCGGAACAGGGATAGTTGCCATTCTTTTTTCTCCTTATCGATTTGTGTTTACTGCTTCGCTGCGAGCGTGTTCAAGGTCGTTTGGATGGCGGCCAGCAGGGCCTTCACGTCGGCGAACTGCTGCGCGTCGGTTTCCGGCGGCTGCGGCTGCGGCAGATCGGTGCGCTCGACTACCCAATTGCCGGCGTCGAATAGGGAACCCGGCAGATCTACGAACTGTTCATTGGGCAGAAGCGGACGAATGGGCACGGGAATGGTTACCGCATTGGCGGGCGCCACCGTCACGGGCGTGTCGCTGACCCAGTTCAAGGTCCCGGCAGTCAGCGTCCACTCGCCGGGCGCACCGACGCCGTGGCTGTTTTGCGCCTCGATCAAATTCTGTGCGACGATCGCGGCGTTGCCGATTTGGATGAACCATTGGCGGCGCGGATCGAGGCCGTAGACGAAGTGAAAAACACCGCCGTTCTGCTGCACCACGGAGAGAGTTTGCCCCGGATACAGGGGGGCGAGCTGGTTGGCGATCTCCTGCGCATCGGCTTGCAGGCAGACCACATCGGGGCTCACCGGACCAAGCGGCCCAAAAGGGCCCACTTCAACTGCGTCGGTGGGAGCCGAGACGTAGGGCGGGTAATTATAGACGCCGGGCAAGTTAATCTGGGCCGCTTGCGCGGGGGTAAGGGCTATCTGGCTGACGTAGCCGGTGGCCACGGCCGTGGAATCGAACACCAGATAGGGTTGCCCGGTCGGCGCCGGGTCGGCCCATCCCTTGATCGGCTGCGTGGCATCGAATGGCGGCGCCTGCTGTCCGGTGGCCTGCTGATACGCGGCGCGGGTGGCATAGACCGGGAACAGGTCCAGCGCCGAAATCTGATACTGCGGTTGATTCGGTTGTGTTGGTTGTGCTTGTGACATAGGCAACTTCTCTACTTTCAGGGAAGCATGCCAATCTTAGAGTGGGGGCGGGTCGAGCGGGGCAAGCTATTGAAAGGAAAGGGCGGCTCCAATTTTGAAAACGTGTGAACGATATCGAGGCTTGGGCGGCCTGAGAGGCCACCCGGCAGGCCACGGGGCCTGCGCCAAGACTTGACATTGTGGCGAATAAAAGGCGAAACTGAGAGGTATGCCTGAATTGATCGGCATCGCCAAAATGGCATCCCAAAGCGAACTGCTGGAGGCCAAGCAGCAAGTCGAATACTTCGAGATCGGCGCGCGCAGCATCCTCAACCGCACCAAGCCCAACATGCCCTTCCAGTGGACCATCAACCCCTATCGCGGCTGTGAGTTTGGCTGCCAATACTGTTACGCCCGCTACACGCACGAGTTCATGGGGATGGAAGACGGGCGCGACTTCGAATCGAAGATCTACGCCAAAGCCGCCGCGCCGGAGATCCTGCGCCGGGAGTTGCGCAAGCTGGATCGCGCCGACCATATCGCCATTGGCACGGCCACCGATCCGTATCAACCCGCCGAGCGGCGTTTCACGCGCACCCGCGCGATCCTGGAAGTCTTCGCGGAAGAGAAGGGCCGGCGCCTGTCGATCACCACGAAGTCGGACCTGGTGGCGCGCGACGTCGATCTGCTGCGCGAGGTGGCGCGCCGCAACGTGGTGTCGGTCAACATCACGATCACCACGCCCAACCGCCGCCTGGCGCGGCTGATGGAGCCGCGCGCGCCGCGGCCCGACTTGCGGTTGGCTGCGGTCCGCGCGCTCTCGGAAGCCGGGATCGCCGCCGGCGTCTTCCCGAATCCGATTCTGCCGATGATCACCGACTCCGAAGAATCGCTTGACGCTCTGGCGGCCGCCGCGCGCCAGGCGGGCGCGGGGTATTTCGGCGGCGGACCGCTGTTCCTGATGCCCTCGGCGCAGAAGATCTTCTTCCCGTTCCTGGAGAAGCGCTTTCCGAAGCTGGCCGGCGCATACAGACAGCTTTACGCGCACAGTGCGTACCTGGGCCCCGTCTACAAGTCCCGCTTGCGGGAACGCATCGCGGGCATTCGCGAGCGGCACGGCCTGGGTTCCGCGCCGGTGGAGTACCGCCCCGAACTTTGGGAGGGGGAGGAGCAGGGGACGCTGTTTCCTATACAGTGAAGACTGGCCCCCGATGGATCTCGCCGAGTTCGATTACACGCTGCCGCCGGAGTCGATCGCGCAGACGCCGCTGGCGGACCGGGCCGGTTCGCGCATGCTGGTGGTCGATCGCGCGCGCGGCTCTTGGGAAGACCGGCAGTTCCGCGATCTGCCGGATTACCTGGGGACGGGCGACTGCCTGGTGTTGAACGATTCGCGCGTGTTTCCAGCGCGGTTGTTCGGGCATCGCGCGGGCCGCACCGGCGAGTTGGAAGTTCTGCTGCTGCGGCCCGTGGACAGCGCGGCCAGGGAATGGGAGGCGCTGGTGCATCCCGGCAAAAAGATGCGGTTGGGCGAGAGGGTGCGGTTCGCGGACGGACTGGAGGCGGAAGTGATCGCGCGCCGCGAGTTTGGCGAGCGCACGCTACGCTTCGAGGCGGAGGGCAATCTGTACGATCGGTTCGAGAAGATCGGGCACGTGCCGTTGCCTCCTTATATCAAGCGGGCGGACGAGGCCGCCGACCGCGAGCGATATCAGACCGTATTCGCGCGCGAGAAAGGTTCGGCGGCCGCGCCCACGGCCGGTCTGCACTTTACGGCGGAAGTGCTGGATGCCTGCCGTGCGCGCGGCGCGGCGATCGCGTTTGTAACGCTGCATGTGGGTCTCGGCACTTTCCAGCCGCTTCATGACGATCGCATTGACGGACATCGTCTGCACAGCGAACATTACCGCATCACGCCGGAAAACGCCGCGCGCATGTCGGCGGCCCGGCGCCTGGTGGCTGTGGGCACCACCAGCGTACGGACGATGGAGAGCGCGATGCTTGACGGCGGTTTGCGGGAAATCAGCGGTGAGACGGACCTGTTCATCTATCCGGGCTTCGAGTTTCGGGCTACCGGAGCGATGCTGACGAATTTTCATTTGCCGCGCACCAGCCTGCTGCTGCTGGTGTGCGCATTCGCGGGCAAGGATCTGGCGCTGGCTGCATACCGGCACGCAGTGGAGCGGGGATACCGGTTTTATTCGTACGGCGATTGCATGTTGATTACGTGACCCGGCGACGCTCCACACGGGCCTGCACCAGGACGCGCGTGGTAAGCTGATGCAGAGGGTGCCATGAAGACTTTCGGCGCAGTTTTCGTCGCGTTTCTAGCCGTTGGACCGCTCTCCGCCCAATACTGGTCCGTGGGCGGTTTTGGCAACGTTGTGTTTCCGGGCTTGGGACACGCTCCGGCGGGCGGCAATCCTTGGGGCAACGTCGTCTCCCCGGCCCTACCCCAGGGCGCCAGCGCAGTGGCGTCCAATCGTTACGGCAGCCTGGTTTCCGGCTTCCGCTCCTACGGTGGGACGGGCCAAGGGCGCCGCCACGGCGGCAGCAGCGGCATTTATGCTTACCCAGTCTTTGTAGGCGGGTATGGCTACGGCTATACGCAGCCCGATCAGGCGCCCGCAAACACTGCCGGGGACTCCGCCCCTGCGCCACCGCCGGTGGTGATCAACCAGTATTTCGGCACGGCGCCCGCCGATGAGGCGCCGCCGGGACCGCCCTCCAACGCGGCGGATTCGAATTTCCATTACTACCAGGCGCCCGCGAACGACGAGGCCGCCGCCCCGAGCGATACCTACTACCTGATCGCGTTTAAGGACCACACCATCTATTCGGCCGTGGCCTATTACACCGAAGGCGACACGCTGCACTATTTCACTTCAGGCAACGTCCACAACCAGGCGTCCTTGTCGCTGGTGGACCGGCAGTTGACCGAGCAATTGAATCGCGACCGGAACGTGGCCGTGCGGTTGCCGCAGTAAGATGCAGTAAGGTAAGGTTACATCGTTCGTGCCAGGCGTTTCACGAAGTCCACGTCTCCTTCCAGGAAATCGAAATGCGGCAGATCGCCGGGCGCCACCCAGCGCATCTCTTCGAACATGCAGTTGCGCGGCTCGCCAGTGAAGACGGCGACGGCGTAGAAGATCAGCAGAATCGGACTCTTGCCGGGGTAGCTGAACTCGTAGCGCTCGACCTCATCCCCGATTTGCGCGTGCACGGCCAATTCTTCCCGCAGCTCGCGGCGCAGCGCTTCGGGCGGGCTTTCGCCGGCTTCCACCTTGCCGCCTGGAAACTCCCATTTCAGGGCATGCTCCTGGGCGGCGGTCCGGCGGCAGATCAAAATGCGGCCGCTGCGCTGAATGACGGCCGCGACTACGGTAGTCAAGTCAGGCCAACTCCAACGCCTTGAACCGCGCCAGTTCGGATGCCGGCAGATCCGGAAGCTTGTGGATGCGCTGCCGGAACCACGCCCATGGAATATGGAAAAGCTGCACGCTGGGCTGGAACTTGGAGCTCTCCTGGATGAAGCAGCTATGCGTACACCAGCAGTTCGCTTCGGGGATGGCGCCGACCTCCGCGCGCATGGCCTGCGACTGCAGGGCGCGCCGTACGTCGAAATCGAATTCCGCCAGATCGCCGACGATGCCGCGCATCTCGCAGGCGCGGAAGCGGCCGTTGTGGTCGATCACGATGGAGGTTTCGCCGGCGGTGCATGGCATCGGCCATTTCTTGGGGGATTCCAAGCACTGCTCGTGCAGGTCGAAGTGGAAGCGCAGGTTGCCCAGGTAATACATTTTCGCGAAATGCCGCACGCCCGGCGGCAGGTGCGCGAAGAGCTTGTCCGCATAATGGCGATGGAACGGCATCAGGCGGCGGTGCAGCGCGGCCACGCCCGCTTGGGTGAGTTGCTTCAGAGTGGGATCTGGTGCGGCGCCGCGCACGACTTCGAAATACTGCCCGTCGATTTTGGCGCCCTCCATCAGATGCAGGCCCAGCGCCACGATTTCGTTGTAGTTCTCGCGCGTGATCACGGTGAGAACGTTGCGCCGCAGGCGGCGGACGCCCGCATAGCGCCGCTCGGCCTCTTTCATGGTGGACAGCGTGCGGACGAAATTGTTCGGCACGCCGCGGATGGAATCGTGCGTGTTGGCGAGGCCGTCGAGGGAGAAATTCAGGTCGATGGCGGCGTCCGGACAAAGCTCCAGCATGCGGTCCATGGTACGGAAGATCTTTTCGGGCAGCAGCCCGTTGGTGGGCAAATTGATATTGCGGACGCCATTTTGGCGGACGAACGTGGCCACGATTTCGGCCAGATCCTCGCGCAGGAAGGGCTCTCCACCGGAGAGCCACAGCTTGCGGAAAGGCGGAGCGGTGGCCGAGATGCGCTCGATCTGGGGCGTCGAGAGATCGTCGAGGCTGTTAAGCTTGTCAAAGTAGAAGCAAGTGCGGCAGAGCGAATTGCAGCGCGAGGTGACGAACAGGAAGAGCGAGTTGAACTCGCGCGCGCGGACGCGTTCCTGAAGGATCGGGAAATACTGCCGCATTAGAATTATTGGAGCATAAAGTGTACTCGGAGCGTCTGCTCGATCACTTTCAGAATCCGCGCAATGTAGGCGAGCTGCCGCCGCCGGCGGTAACGGTGGAGGTGTCGAATCCGGCGTGCGGCGACATTTTGCGGCTGTCGGTGGAGTTTCGGGAGGGGCGCGTGGCGGAGGCGCGCTATAAGACGCGCGGATGCACGGCATCGATCGCGGCGGGTTCGGCGTTGACCGGGCTGCTCGTCGGCAAGACGGCGGCGGAGATCGTGGCGCTGGGGACGGCGGATGTGGAGGAGGCGGTGGGGGGGCTAGGCGCGGAATCGAAGCATGCGGCGCGGCTGGCGGTGGATGGGGCGCGGGCGGTGGCGCGGGGCGTTGCGATCGGGTGAGGTGCTGCCTCGATCAGGCGGAGCGGCGCATGCGGCGCGATTTCGCGAGAAGCTGGGGAAACGGCTTCGATCCGGCGCATTGCCTCAGGGTCGAAGAGATGTTAGTGACTAGCCCCGGTGACCGGGCTTCGACGTCTGGTACAGAGAATCGGGAGGCCAAATTGGAAGTCCTGGTTCAAAATGTGATATTATCCGGGCGTGGCTTTTGATATTGGCGTCGCAGTCGTGTTGGCGGTGACTCTTGCGGGCATGACTATTCTTGGCGGGCTTCTATCGGCGAAAACAACTTTACATAGAAGGGTGTTTTGGGTGTTGGGCCTGCTGGGTGTGCTTCTGGCGATTACCCAAGCGATACGGCAAGCACAATCTCAGGAGGCCGCCTTTAAGACCATCACGGGGGGCGACTCTTTCTGCTTTGTCCGCTTGCAGGTAGGCAGCGGAGGTGTATACCCGGTTGTTCTTAGCTCGGGCCAGTACCCGCTATATGATCTGAGCATGCGGCTGTGGGAGCCCGAAGAGTGGAGGACTACGTCACCGATCTCGGCCGATACCGCATGGCCTAAAGTTGCTTCGGAAACGTCGCAATTGGGGACTCTTCCAAACGACGATTATAGGAACGCCGCAAAGCTTCGGTTGCCAGCGATCGAGAAGACTTACATAACTTATGCTGTAGAATTTTCAGCGCGCAACGGGAGCTGGTCCCAAACCTTATGGCTTCGCCGATCGCCCCAAGGGTGGAAGACCGCGTCTCTTGTGCGCCGTAGTCAAAGGGTGGCAAAAGGTACGCCCGTGCTTGGATCAAAGATGTGTTATTTCGTAGATCAGGATTTCCCCCTTCAATCACCTGATGAGGTGAAGAGCTGGGCGCAGGATGCCCCGGTTTGCGTGGTGGGGCCGCATACTTAACCGGTTAGTGCGCGGCTGTGTTTCACAAAGGCAAGTTTTGCAACATCACCGCAGGGCCCGTAAAGCACGGGGCCTTGAATGTTGGAAATGTCCGTTCCTGGCAGGCTGGGCACTCATAGAACTCAAGCGCGGGAACGGTGTACGACTTCCCTTCGAATTCGTCGGTCCAATTCCGGCGGACCCTTTGATCCTATTGCTCCCGCAACTCGGACAACGTGTGATCTCGATCATCGGTGGGCTCCGGTCCCTGCTCGCCCACCCCTCCGCGGGACGAGATTCAGGCGGACGATCTTGGGCCGGGAGCGTTCGTCGAAGTGGCAAACGATCGAATCCCGCACCATCCAGGTCAACTCGTGGAGCGTCTCCGCAACCGTGAAAATCGCGTGGCCGAGAGCCTCCGCCGCATAACCGCCCTCGGGCGGCTCGTGCACCAAGAAGACGATTTCGTTCGCCACAGGCGGTCAGGCGGATCGCGCCATGAGCTGCGACTCGACGACAGCCGGGGCGCTGGCCTTGATGCGCCGCAACGCCTCACGGTCGAGAACCCGTTCCCAGCAGGCCGGGCATTGGTGGAATTCGAGGTCGGGGATGGTATAGGTCTTCCCTTGGAATTCGCCGGTCCAATTCCGGCGGACCTTCTTAATCTCATCGCTACCGCATGTCGGACAAAATGTGATGTCTTGCATATATATTTGGACGCGGCGCCACGGGGCGCCGCTACGTTCAAAATTCACAGGCTAAAGCCTGTGCTACCAACCTATTCCGCCAACGTATCGTCGCCGGAGTTTTCGGTCAAACCGCCCGCGTACTGAATGCGGGCCTCTTCGTCGTAGCCCGGGATCGATTCGAGCGACGGCTCGACCACCGGTTCTTCGACCACGTCTTCGCCGGCGATCTTGACGCGCCGGTAGTATTCCATGCCGGTCCCCGCGGGAACCAGGCGGCCCATGATGACGTTCTCCTTCAGGCCGCGCAGGTAATCCACCTTGCCGTTGATGGCGGCTTCGGTGAGCACGCGGGTAGTCTCCTGGAAGGAGGCCGCCGAGATGAACGAATCGGTGGAAAGCGACGCCTTGGTAATGCCCAGCAGCACCGCCCGGCCCTTCGCCGGACGCCCACCGGAATCGATCGTAAGCTGGTTGATGGCCCGGAAGCGGAACTTATCCACGACTTCTTCGGGCAGAAATTCCGTATCGCCGATATCTTCGACCTTCACCCAGCGCATCATCTGGCGGACGACTACTTCCAGGTGCTTGTCGTTGATGTTCACACCCTGCAACCGGTAGACTTCCTGGATCTCGTTGACCAGATACTTTTGCAGTTCCTTCTCGCCGAGCACGTCCAGGATGTCGTGCGGGTTGCGGGGACCATCCATGAGGGGATCGCCGGCTTTCACCTTCTCGCCCTCCTGCACGTTGATGTGGACGCCGCGCGGCAGCGAGTATTCGCGCTGCTCGCCGTCCTCGCCGACCACGTAGATCTTGCGCTGTCCCTTAGTGACTTCGCCGTACCGCACCGCGCCGTTGATTTCGGCCATGATGGCCGTCTCGCGCGGCTTGCGGGCTTCGAACAATTCCACCACGCGCGGCAGACCGCCGGTGATGTCCTTGGTCTTGGTGGTTTCACGCGGGATCTTGGCCAGCACGTCGCCCGCGTGGACTTCTTCGCCGTCGCGCGCCATCAAGTGCGCGTGCGTCGGCATCAGGTACTTCTTGGCTTCGGATTTGCTGCCTTGCGCGGTATCGGGCCGCACGATCACCATGGGCTGGCGCTTCTCGTCCGGCGAATCCACCACCACAAGCTGGGACATGCCGGTGACTTCATCCAACTGCTCCTGCATGGTCATGCCTTCCAGCAGGTCTTTGAAGTGTACCGTGCCGGTGACCTCGGTCAGGATGGAGAAGGTGTAGGGATCCCACTCGAGCAGGATCTGGTTGGCCTTGATAGGACCGCCGTCTTCCACCATGATCTTGGCGCCATAGACCATCTGATAGCGCTCCTTCTCGCGGCCTTTATCGTCGACCAAGGCCATGATGCCGTTGCGGTTCATGGCGATCAGCTCGCCGGCCTTGCTGCGCACGGATTGCACGCCGATGTAGCGGGCGAAACCGTCGGATTTGGCGTCCTGCGTGGATTGCTCCGAAATACGGGAAGCCGTGCCGCCGATGTGGAAGGTACGCATGGTGAGCTGCGTGCCGGGCTCGCCGATGGATTGCGCCGCGATGACGCCCACCGCTTCGCCCCGCTCGACCAGCCGTCCGGAGGCGAGGTTGCGGCCGTAGCACATGACGCAGACGCCGCGTTTCGATTCGCAAGTGAGCACCGAGCGGATCTTGACGCGCTCGATACCGGCAGCCTGAATGGCGGCGGCCAGGTCTTCGGTGATCTCCTGGTTCACGGCCACGATGACGTTGCCTTCGTAGTCCTTCTGATCTTCGAGCGCCACACGGCCGACGATGCGATCGCGCAACGGCTCGATGATTTCGCCGGATTCGATGATCGGCTCCACGTAGATGCCTTCGGTGGTGCCGCAATCCGTCTCGGCAATGATGACGTCCTGGGAGACATCCACCAGGCGGCGGGTGAGGTAGCCGGAATCGGCCGTCTTCAAAGCCGTATCGGCCAGACCCTTGCGCGCGCCGTGCGTGGAGATGAAGTACTGCAGGACGTTGAGGCCTTCGCGGAAGTTGGCGGTGATGGGGGTCTCGATGATCTCACCGGAGGGCTTGGCCATCAAGCCGCGCATACCGGAAAGCTGGCGGATCTGCTGCTTGGATCCGCGCGCGCCGGAATCGGCCATGATGTAAATCGGATTGAGGTACCGGCCGGTGCGGTCGTCCTCTTCCATGGCCTGGAACATTTCGTCGGAAACCTTTTCGGTGACCTTCGACCAGATTTCGATGATCTTGTTATAGCGCTCGCCGTGGGTGATGGCGCCGTCCTGGTATTGGTTCTCGACGGCCACCACGTCTTTTTCAGCTTCGCGCACGAGGCCGGCCTTTTCGGAAGGCACCACCATGTCGTCGATGCCGATCGAGATGCCGGCGCGGGTGGCGTAGAGGAAGCCCAGGGACTTGACCTGGTCGAGCATCTGGACGGTGACTACCAACCCGAATTTCAGGTAGCAATACTGCACAAGCTGGGCCAGACCTTTTTTCTTGAGCAGGCCGTTGATGAAGGGCATATCCTGCGGCAGTTGATCGTTCAGGATCACGCGGCCGACGGTTGTTTCCATGTACTGCTTGACGAACTCGATCGGCTCGGTATGCAGCATGTTCTGGTTGTCGAAGGCGTGCACCAGATCGATAACCTTGCCTGTGTAGCGCAGCTTAATGGGGGTGAGGGTTTCGACCTCGCCCATTTCGAGCGCGATCAGCACGTCTTCGACGGAGGCGAAAGTGCGGCCTTCGCCCTTGGTGCCGGGACGGGCTTTGGTGAGGTAGTAGCAGCCCAGGACCATATCCTGGGTGGGCACGGCGATGGGCGCGCCATGCGCCGGCGAAAGAATATTATTGGAAGACAGCATCAGCGTGGAAGCTTCGATCTGGGCTTCCGGCGATAGCGGGATGTGGACGGCCATCTGGTCGCCGTCGAAATCCGCGTTGAATGCGGTGCAAACCAGCGGGTGGATCTTGATGGCTTTGCCTTCCACCAGGACCGGCTCGAAGGCCTGGATACCCAGGCGGTGCAGCGTGGGAGCGCGGTTTAGCAGGATGGGGTGATCCTTGATGACTTCTTCGAGGATGTCCCAAACCACGGGGTCCTGCTGCTCGACGAGTTCCTTGGCTTGCTTGATGGTGGTGCAATGGCCGCGCTGTTCCAGGCGGTGATAGATGAAGGGCTTGAACAGCTCGAGCGCCATTTTCTTGGGCAAGCCGCACTGGTTCAGCTTGAGCTCGGGGCCTACCACGATGACGGAGCGGCCGGAATAATCGACGCGCTTGCCGAGCAGATTCTGGCGGAAGCGGCCCTGCTTGCCCTTGAGCGTATCGGAGAGCGATTTGAGCGGCCGGTTGTTGGCGCCGCGCAGCACGCGGCCGCGGCGGCCGTTATCGAAGAGCGCATCCACGGCTTCCTGGAGCATGCGCTTTTCATTGCGCACGATGACGTCGGGCGCGTGCAGCTCGATCAGCTTTTTCAGGCGGTTGTTGCGGTTGATGACGCGGCGGTACAGATCGTTGAGATCGGAGGTGGCAAAGCGGCCGCCATCGAGCGGCACCAGCGGACGCAGCTCCGGCGGAATGACCGGGATCACATCGAGAATCATCCACTCCGGCTTGTTGCCGGATTTGCGGAAAGATTCCACCACGCGCAGGCGCTTGGCGAATTTCAGCTTTTTCTGCTGGGAGGTTTCGGTCTTCATCTTCGCGCGAATGTCTTCGCTGAGGAATTCGACGTCAACCTTCTTCAAGAGCTCTTTGATGCCTTCGGCACCCATCATGGCGATGAACTTGCCGGGGAAGTCCTGGTCGAGTTGGCGCTTGCGCTCGTCGGTGATGACTTCGCCCTTGCCGATCTCGGGAACCTCGCCGGGATCGACGACCACGAAAGCTTCGAAATACAGCACGCGCTCCAGCTCGCGTAGAGTGATATCCAGCAGGTGACCGATGCGGCTGGGCAGGCCCTTGAAGAACCAGACGTGCGAGCAGGGGCTGGCCAGCTCGATGTGGCCCAGGCGTTCGCGGCGGACGCGGGCGAGCGTGACTTCGACGCCGCACTTGTCGCAGATGACGCCGCGATGCTTCATGCGCTTGTACTTGCCGCACAAGCATTCCCAATCCTGGGTAGGCCCGAAGATGCGCGCGCAGAACAGGCCGTCGCGCTCCGGCTTGAAGGTCCGGTAGTTGATGGTCTCCGGCTTGGTAACTTCCCCGTGGGACCAGCTCCGGATCTTTTCGGGAGACGCCAAGCTGATTCGGATGGAATCGAAATCGGCGATCAAGTTTGCGCGATCGTAGGGTGAAGATCTCATTAAGCCTCCAAAAGAAAGGAGTCAGAAGTCAGAAGTCAGAAGACAGAATGCCTGCTTCCGACTGTGACCGCGCTCCAAAGTTAACCACACACCCAAGTTTCGGAAACCAGGAATTCTGACTCCCGACTCCTGACTTCTGCTAGTCTGCTGCGGGCGCCATATCCAACACCTCGTGCGGCGCTTTTTTCATCAACTCCACGTCCAGGCACAACGACTGCAACTCGCGGATGAGCACGTTGAACGACTCCGGCACACCCGGTTCAATGGCGGCTTCGCCCTTGACGATAGCCTCGTAGATCTTGGCGCGGCCGTATACGTCGTCGGACTTGGCCGTGAGCAACTCTTGCAGGATGTATGCCGCGCCATAGGCTTCGAGCGCCCATACTTCCATTTCGCCGAAGCGCTGTCCGCCGAACTGCGCCTTGCCGCCCAGCGGCTGCTGCGTGATCAGCGAGTACGGCCCGATGGAACGCGCGTGAATCTTGTCGTCCACCAGGTGCGAGAGCTTCAGCATGTAGATGTAGCCAACCGTGACCGGCTGCTCGAAGGGTTGGCCGGTAAGGCCGTCGTAGAGCGCCGTCTTGCCGTCCTTCGGCAGGTGCGCGTCGGTGAGCGCCTTCTTGATTTCGCGCTCGGTGGCGCCGTCGAATACCGGGGTGGCGTAGTGCAGGCCCAGCGCCTTGGCGGCCCAGCCGAGGTGGGTCTCCAGGATCTGGCCGACGTTCATACGGGAAGGCACGCCCAACGGATTCAGGACGATTTCGACCGGCGTTCCATCCGGCAGGTACGGCATATCCTCGTCGGGAAGGATGCGCGCGATCACACCCTTGTTTCCGTGGCGGCCGGCCATCTTGTCGCCCACCGAAAGCTTGCGCTTCATGGCGATGTAAACCTTGACCAGCTTGATGACGCCGGGTGGCAATTCGTCTCCCTTGCGGAGCTTGCCGACCTTCTCGTCGGTGATTTTTTCGAGCACCGCGATCTGGCGCGAGGTCATCTCCTCGATTTCATCGATTTGTTCGTTGACGCGCGGGTCTTTATCCTTGAAGCGCATGCGCTTCAAGTCGCGCGATTTCATCTTCTCGATAAGATCGCGGCTCAGATCGGTATCTTTGGCCAGCAGGCGCTTGTTGGTCTTCTCGTCGTGCAGGTCGGCCAGCAGCCGCTTGCCTTCCAGAAGATTGCCCAGGCGCTTGGCGCGCTCGTCGGTGAGGATGCGGATTTCATCCTGCAGGTTGCGCTGCAAGCGGGCGATCTGGGATTCCTCGATGGCCCGCGAGCGTTCGTCCTTCTCCTGCCCCTTGCGTGAGAAGATCTTGCAATCGACCACCGTGCCCTCGATGCCGGGCGGGCAGTAGAGCGAGGCGTCTTTCACGTCGCCGGCCTTTTCGCCGAAGATGGCGCGCAGGAGTTTCTCTTCGGGAGTAAGCTGGGTTTCTCCCTTGGGAGTCACTTTGCCTACCAGGATGTCGCCGGGCTTCACGTTAGCGCCGATGCGGATGACGCCGCTTTCATCCAGGTTGCGCAGGAAGGAATCCGCGATGTTGGGGATGTCGCGCGTGATCTCCTCCGGACCCAGCTTGGTGTCGCGGCCCTCGATTTCGAACTCTTCAATGTGGATCGAGGTGTAGTAATCTTCTTTGACCAGCTTCTCGCTGACCAGGATGGCGTCTTCAAAGTTGCAGCCGCGCCAGGGCATGAAGGCCACCAGCACGTTGCGGCCGAGCGCCAGCTCGCCCATGTCGGTGCAGGGGCCGTCGGCCAGCACGGTGCCCTTGGTGACGCGCTGCCCCATGGCCACGATGGGCTTCTGGTTGATGCAGGTGTTCTGGTTGGAGCGCTTGAACTTGGTGAGCTGGTAGATGTCCGCGCCCACTTCGCGCGAGAGCTGCCCTTCATGGGCCGCGCCGCCTTCCACGCGCACGATGATGCGCTCGGAGTCGACCGAATCGACGATGCCGGCGCGCTTGCAGAGCACTACCGCGCCCGAATCGCGGGCGGTGACGCGCTCCATGCCGGTGCCCACGTAAGGAGCGTCGGCGCGCAGCAACGGCACAGCCTGGCGTTGCATGTTGGAACCCATCAGGGCGCGGTTGGCGTCGTCGTTCTCGAGGAACGGAATCAAGCTGGCGGCCACCGAGACGAGCTGTTTGGGGCTGACGTCGATGTATTCGATTTCGTCGCGGTGTTTCAGCACGAAATTACCCGCCTGGCGGGCGTTGCAGAGGTCGGCCACGATGCGGCCGGTCTCATCCAGCTCCACGTTGGCCTGGGCGACGGTCCACTTGTCTTCTTCCCAGGCGGAGAGATATTCGCAATGCGCCTCGAATTCGGCCGGCTGCTTCTTCGAGCCGAGCGCGGCATTGGCCTTTTCCATATCGGCGCGGCGGACGATGTCGCCCACCTTGTACTGCGTGTCGCCGGGATTGAGGATTTTGATCTCATCCACCACCACGCCCTTCTGCACTTTGCGGTAAGGGCTTTCGATAAAGCCGTACTCGTTGATGCAAGCGAAGCAGGACAGCGACGAGATCAGCCCGATGTTGGGCCCTTCGGGCGTCTCGATGGGGCAGATGCGGCCGTAATGCGTGGGGTGCACGTCGCGCACTTCGAATCCGGCGCGCTCGCGGGACAAACCGCCGGGACCCAGCGCGGATAGGCGCCGTTTGTGCGTGATCTCCGAAAGCGGATTGGTCTGATCCATGAACTGCGAGAGTTGGCTCGAACCGAAAAACTCGCGGATGGCCGCCATGACGGGCTTAGCGTTCACCAGATCGTGCGGCATGGCCGTGGACATTTCCTGGTATACGGACATCTTTTCCTTTATGGCGCGCTCCATGCGCACCAAGCCGATGCGGAACTGGTTTTCGAGCAGTTCGCCCACGGCGCGCACGCGGCGGTTGCCCAGGTGATCGATATCGTCTACAGCGCCGATGCCTTTGCGCAGCTTTAGCAGGTACTTGATGGTGGCGCGGAAATCCTCGGGATCGAGGGTGCGCTTATCGAGCGGCGTGGCCTCGGCCTTGTCGTGCAGCTTGATATTGAACTTCATGCGGCCCACGCGCGAGAAATCGTACTTGCGCGGGTCGAAGAACATGCCCTGAAACAATTGCGTCGCGGTGTCGAGGGTGGGCGGGTCGCCGGGACGCAGCTTGCGATAGATTTCGATGAGCGCTTCGTTCTGGGCTTTAACGCTGTCCTTGCGCAGCGTAGCGGAGATTACGGTGCCCACGTCGTCGCGTTCGGGGAAGAAGACTTCGAATCCCTCGATGCCGGCTTCCATCAACTTCTGGACGCCGGTGGTGGTCAACTCGTTGTTGGCGTCGATGAGGACTTCGCCGGTGGCCATATCCACCACGTCGGCGGCGATGTATGCGCCTTCCAGGTCGTTGGGTGCGATCTCGGTCTGCTGGATCTTGGATGCTTGGATGTTCTTCAGCAGCGTACCGGTGATCTTCTTGCCCTGGCCGACTATGGTCTCGCCGCTCTTGGTCGAGATGGCATGCGACAGCTTCAAATTGGTGAGGCCGCTGGTGAAGGCGCCCTCTTTGCTATAGAGGTTCCAGTAGAGCTTATTGTCCTTGATGGAGATGCGGTCGACGGTATAGAAGGCGTGCAACACCTGTTCGTCGGATTTGAATCCCAAGGCGCGCAGGAAGACCGAACCGTAGAACTTGCGCTTTCGGTCGATACGGACATAGAGCAGGTTCTTGGTGTCGTATTCGAATTCGACCCAGCTTCCGCGGTAGGGAATGATCTTGCCTAGGAAATAGCCCTGCGCCGGCACGCGTTCGAAGAACACGCCGGGCGAGCGATGCAACTGGGACACGATGACGCGCTCGGTGCCGTTGATGATGAAGGTGCCGTTATCGGTCATCAGCGGGATTTCGCCGAAGAAGACTTCCTGTTCCTTGATGTCGCGGACGCTTTTCACGCCGGTGGTGGGATCTTTGGCGTAAACCGTGAGCCGGATGGTGACCTTGAGGGGCGCGGCATAGGTCATACCGCGTTCCTGGCACTCGACCATGTCGTATTTCAGTTGCAGTCCGACGGGGTCGCCGCACTTGTTGCAGAAGGTGACCACGTTCTTGTTGAAGGTGCCGCAATGATGGCAAAGCACGTCGCCCGCGTGGAACGGATCGGTGCGGATGGTCGAGCCGCAGTTCCGGCAGGTGGAGCGCAGGTGGTGCAAGCCTTTGAGATTGCCGCACTTACATTCCCAGTTACCGATCGAGTAGTCGACGAACTCCAGTTCGCTGACGCCGCGGAAGTCGGAGATCGGGAACACCGAGCTGAAAACCGTCTGCAAGCCGGTGTCTTCCCGTTCATTGGGAAGCAGGTCCATCTGCAGAAATCGCTCGTACGAATTCTTTTGAACCTCGATGAGGTTCGGAATCGGGATGGAAGTCTTGATTTTGGAAAAATCAACTCGCTCGGGGGCGGCGCCGCTGTTTTGAATATCCATGTCTTCTTTTAAACTCCTGAGGGCCGAACAACCTAAGCAAAAAGGCTACGAACAGCAAAAACCCGGCCAAACCGACGGAGGGTCGCTCCTGGGAGAGGCCATGTAATCAGGCAGCAGAAACCGGACGGAAGCCGGGACGGCGGTGGCTGCAAGAGCCGGGTCGAAGTCGTCAGCGAGAGCTGCTGAGAAGGGCGGGGGAAAGTGCCCCGGAGGGCACACGAATCCTGAACAGGAAGTGCGGACGCAAAACGGCGCGCAAATCCACGCGTTGCAGTTGCGAACCAACTGCAATTTAACTGCCAGGATCCAAAATTCACAGTCACCAATGGGATCAAGATCGGTTGGAAGAAGGAGATCCCAACCGATAATCCTACCAGAGTCCCACCCCCGTCGTCAACAGCAACTCCAGAACTATTAGAATTGCCAATAGTTCCAGCAACTTGCAGGCATTGAAGCCCGCACTCTACTTCACTTCAACGGTCGCGCCGGCATCGGTGAACTTCTTTTTGATGGTTTCGGCCTCGTCCTTGCTGACGCCTTCTTTGATCGGCTTGGGGGCGCCGTCGACCAGATCCTTGGCTTCTTTCAAGCCGAGACTGGTGACTTCGCGAACCGCTTTGATGACGTTGATCTTGTTGGCGCCGACGACAGTGAGAACCACGGAGAATTCGGTCTTCTCCTCGGCCGCGGGCGCTGCCGCTGCCGCCGCGCCGCCGGCCACCATGACCGGAGCCGCCGCCGCAGCCGATACGCCCAGTTTCTCTTCGAGCAGCTTGACGAGTTGGGAAGCTTCGAGCAGCGTCAAGCCTTGAATTTGATCCGCAATTGTGTTGATTTCCGCCATTGTGCTAAATACTCCCTATCTTGAAAATAGCTTTCAGCTTTCAGCTATCCGCTTTCAGCTTTGAAACTTGTTCTCCTTCGCCGCTTGGTCGATGACTACTGCCAAGTTCCGGCCCACCGCGCCTAGCGCCGAAACCAGGCGCTGCGCTGGGGAATTGATCAGGAACAGCAGTTTGGCGAAGATTTCCTCTTTCGGCGGCATGCTCGCCAGATCGCCGATGGCTTTGATGTCGATGACCCGGCCCTCGACTAGGCCGGCCTTGAATGTGAACGCCGGATTGATCTTGGCGTAGGCGGTGAGGGCTTTAGCGAGCGCCACCGGATCGCCGGACGTGAAGGCCAAAGAGGTCATGCCGCGCAGGTTTTTCAAAAGCTCTTCTGCGGCCGTGCCTTCGGAAGCCTTCTCGGCGACGTTGTTCTTGATGACGCGGTACTTACCGCCCGCGGCCCGTATGGTTTTGCGCAATTCGAAGTCCTGGGCCACGCGCAATTTTTCGTAGCCCGTCACAAACAGGTTCCGGGACGCCTGCAAATCCTGGCGCAGGGCTTCGAGGTCCTTTTTCTTTTCTTCTCTCTTCTTCATTTCGACACCCGCGAGGGAACTAGACGGCCGCCTTGGCGCTGAATATGGTCACATCCAGGGATACGCCCGGCCCCATGGTGGAGCATAAAGTCGCGCTCTTCACATACTTGCCTTTGGCGGCGGCCGGCTTGGCTTTGACCACGGCGCTGATCAGGCTGGAAGCGTTTTCGACCAGCTTTTCCGATGTGAAACTGATCTTGCCGACCGGCGCATGAATGATTCCTGTTTTGTCCACGCGGAACTCGACTTTGCCGGCCTTGATCTCCCTGATGGCTTTGGCTACGTCCTGGGTGACCGTACCGGTCTTGGGATTGGGCATCAGCCCGCGCGGGCCGAGGATCTTGCCGAGTTTGCCGACCGAGCGCATCATATCGGGCGTGGCGATGACGGCGTCGTAATCCGTCCAGCTTTCGGATTGGATCTTGTTGACCATATTCTCGCCGCCCACGAAATCGGCGCCGGCTTCTTCGGCTTCCTTTTGCTTGTCGCCGCCGGCTATGACCAATACTTTCTTAGACTTACCCAAGCCGTTGGGCATGACGACCGTACCGCGGACCATCTGGTCGGCGTGTTTGGGGTCTACACCCAGCCGCAAGTGGACCTCGACGGTTTCATCGAACTTGGCGTACTTGATCTTCTGGAGCAGCGGCACGGCCTCTTCGAGCGGATAATCGCGCGCTTGGACCTGTTTGGCCGCGGCTTGGTATTGTTTTCCTGGTTGATGTGCCATAAATCCTCACTGGTGCAAGCGGTCCGGCCTAGAAGCGCGGACCTCCCATTGAGCGTCTTTGAGGGACATTAGAAAGATTAGCATATTCGGGATGGAGTTGTCCAATCGCTTTCTTGGGGGGGCGGCAACGTACCAGTTTTGCCAGGGCAGTTTCGCGTGGCG
>Ga0302326_10006440_pt1 | contig 26354 bp, 20 predicted proteins | sample Palsa_T0_3_FD_202264 | JGI IMG/M metagenome (GOLD analysis project Ga0302326, IMG submission 202264) | Peat permafrost microbial communities from Stordalen Mire near Abisko, Sweden - Palsa_T0_3 | ecosystem: Environmental > Terrestrial > Soil > Palsa > Peat permafrost | place: Sweden: Abisko... | reverse complement strand
AAATCCGATGCCGCGACCCCTCAAGATGCGAAGGCCGCGACGGTCACTCTGGAGGCCAAACCCCAATGACACCTCTGCGCCGATGTTGTCCCTGCCTGGGTTGAGCAAATACCGCGATAGCCGCTCGATATGGCCAGCGTCCACGATGGAATGACTAACACTGCTCTTGTTTTCGGGAGTGCTAACAAGAAAAAAGGATCGACCATGAATCGACGCAATCTAAACGCTCTCTTACTGCTTGCCGTTCTCATTGTTTCGCTTACACCTGCGGCAAGGTCACAGAACATTTCAGCCACCCTGCGCGGCACCGTGCATGATGCCACAGGTTCGGTTGTCTCCGGGGCAACTGTAACCGTGCAGAACAATGGCACAGACATCACCCATACCACTACGACGAATAACAATGGCGACTATGTTGTACTGCAATTGCCTCCTGCCACGTATACCGTAACCGTGAGCCAGAATGGATTTGAGCCGAGCAAGTTCACCGGCATCATTCTGAACGTAGACCAGGAAGCCCGTGTCGATGTCGCGTTGGGCGTCGGCAGCGTGGCGCAGCAGGTCGAGGTCAATTCGACAGCGATCCTGTTGCAGACCGAGGACTCGGTCAACGGATCTCTTCTCGACAGCCAGAAGTTGAAAGAGTTGCCTACGAACAGCCGTAACTTCTGGCAGATGGCTCAACTCGATCCCAACGTGAGCCCAACGGCGACAGGCGACAGCTTGGCAAATCGCGGTGGTTTTGTCGTCGCGGGTATTCCCTCTGCAAATAACAACTACCTGCTGGATGGCTCGGACGACAACGACTGGACGACGGGGCAGCCGACCGTAAGGCCATCTCTGGATGCTATCCAGGAATTTCGGATTGTTACCGGCGAGGCGCCAGCCGAGTTCGGCCGAAGGAATGGCGGCCAAGTAGTGCTGACGACGCGGTCAGGCAGCAATCAATTTCATGGTGGAGCGTTTATCTTCTATCGCGACGGTAAGTGGAACGCGCCGCAATATAACTTCAATTATGTTCCGGGCGTTTCCGCCATCGCTCCGGCGGGCACCTCCAAGCTGTTTGGCGGCTCGTTTGGCGGCCCTATTCGCAAGGAGAAGACGTTCTTCTTTGCCACTTATGAAGGGACGCGCTTGTCTGCAGATCCAGCGGTCTCCGGCACAACTCCGCTGGATGCCTGGAAGGGCGGCAGCTTGACATCCGATGGAAACGCGCAGTTTACCGCCAAGATCATTGATCCCACCACGGGCTTGCCATTTGTCCAGAATGCAGCTGGGCTATATGAGATACCGGCCGCGAGATTGTCCTCCGCTTCGCAACTCTTGGTGAAGTATTTCCCCGAATCAACCTCTCAAACAGGCGCCGTCGGTACGTTTGCCAACCACGTACCTAATACGCAGGATGAAGACCAGGGAACCTTTCGGGTAGATCAGGTACTTACGTCGAAAGACACTCTCAATGGTATCTATACGCTGCTTGACGGCTTCGATACGGGCACGATCGGCGATCTGGTTGTAGCCAATGCCGTTGTGCCGGGGTTTGGCGGCGCCGGACCGCACATCTATCAACATGCGTCGATCTCCGAGCAGCACATCTTTAGTCCTACATTGTTCAATGAGATTCGTGCCGGCTTTAACCGCATGGACGCAGGCTACGGCAACCAGGACGCTTCGCAGGGAAATGTGGTGGCGGCGCTGGGTCTTCCCCAGGGAGGCAATTTCATGGAGCCTGCAACCAGCGGCAACGTGGGCGTGCCCAGCATTAACATCTCCGGCATCAGCTCGATTGGCACATCCAACAATCCTCAGTGGCGGGGCGATAACTCCGTTCAGGTGTCGGATGGTTTGACGTGGGTGCATGGAAGCCACACCGCGAAGGCAGGCTTTGATGCGCTGGACTTCTTCAAGCACTCCTTCTTCGTATCGACCGGCCGAGGAAGCTTCACCTTCAATGGCCTGTACACGGGCGGCCAGGGAAATGTGCAGAATGAGTTTGCAGACTTCCTGCTTGGTTACATCCAATCGGACACCTACGGAAACGGCAACGAAAATCAATATCCCATTCAGCACAGTGGTGCGCTCTACGCGCAGGACGAGTGGAAGGCGACTCGTTCGCTCACCGTCAATTACGGCCTGCGCTGGGAGTATCTTGGTCCAGTTCGCGAAGCGTACAACCTGATCAACCACTTCGATCTGGTGAATAACGATATCGTCACCGGCCAGGGTCAGATATATACCCTCGATAACAGCACCGGCCTCTTGCAGCAGTCCGGCACGGCTCCTTCGTACCGCGACAACTATGCCGCAAAGTACACAACATTCGCGCCGCGCTTCGGCTTCGCTTATCGCGTATTCGGGCGCGACGATACTGTAATTCGCGGCGGATTTGGTACGTACTACGGTATTCCTGCGATCCAGACCTGGAACTCCGCGAATGGCCTGGGCGCGCCGTTCTTGCTCTCCAAGTCTTTCACTGCACCTACACCGTCGAAGACAACAGGAATTACGACCAATCCCTATCTGCTGGGTCCTACTGCATTTGGCACATCCGGCACGCAGACGCCTAACAGCATCTCAGTTACCACCATCAACCCGCATATTCGCGCTCTGTACACGAACCAGTGGAGCTTCGGTATTCAGCATGAATTTGGCAAGGCTGCGCTCGTCGAGGTCTCGTATCAGGCGTCGCGCACATTCCATAATGTGAGCACGCAGAACCTCAACATTCCTACCCTGCAAACGCGCCTGGCAAACCCTGCTGCGAGCGTATCGGTAAATTCGCTCCGCCCCTACAACAACATCGGCACCGGCTCCGAATGGAGTTCGGTCAGCTATCTCAGCGACGGCTTTTCGTCAAACTACAACAGCCTTTTGCTGAGAGCGGAGCGCCGATTCGCGAATGGGCTCAATTTCCAAACGTATCTTGTCTATGCAAAGTCGCTGGAGATCAGCAGCCTGCAAAATCCTTACGGTTTTGCGTCCAACTATGGGCCATCCGCTTACGATCAGAAATTTCGCTCGGTCACCAACGGAGTCTACAATCTACCGTTTGGCGAGGGACAGAAGTGGTTGAGCGCGAGCAATCCAGCCGTACGATACGCAGTGAGCGGCTGGCAGGTTTCGCCCATAGTCACCTTCCAAAGTGGACGCCCGGTGGGTACTTCCACCACAGATACGCTTGCATCTTATACCGGGACGTCCGACCGTGCATTCGTGGTGGCCGGCGTCAGCCAGACAGCTAGAATCGACGGCAATACCGGGCTGAAAACGCACACTCCGCGGAACTGGTTCAACACGGCGGCCTATCGTGGGAACGACCCTGCCAACGGGACAAACGTCAACAAGAATGCAGCAGCCGGGTACGTGTACAACTACGGAACTGCGAGCTTCGACAGCATTCGCGGGCCAGGGCTGCAGGATGTGGACTTCAGCCTCATCAAGCAGGTGAGAATCAACGAGCACAATTCAGTCGAGTTTCGCGCGGAAGTATTCAACATTCTCAACCATCCCAATTTCTCCAATCCATCGGCGACCTACGGCGGAGCTACTGGCACGGGCATCACGCCAGGAAGTACAGCTGTCATCACCTCGACGGTCAATTCCAGCGTGCCAACTGCAACCGGCGGTCCGCGCCAGTTGCAGCTCGCACTGAGGTATTCATTCTAGTTGAGTTTTTGCCGCAATCCGTCCGTCACCTCATGCGACGGGTAGAGATAGCCATTCGTAAATGCATCTGAAACGGAGACGGAAGATCATGTATCGAAAATCAGCAAAGATAAAGGGCGCGAGCAGAGAGATTGCAAGCCTTGTTATCCTACTAAGTGCGCTTGTGTTGACCGCGAGCGTCGTGGACGCAGCCGCTATAGGGACAGGCAAGAAGACGGAAGACTTGCCCGGCGCGCAGGCTGATCCGGTCGTGGACATTGAGTTGCTCACCTGGCCGGAGATTTACAAAGCCATCCACGAACAGGGTAAGACCACTGCGATCATCTTCAACGGAGGCACAGAGCAGCGCGGCCCGCAGGGCGTCACGGGCGCGCATAACTTCATCGCCCACGCCACAGCGGACGCCATCGCCCGAAAGCTCGGTAATGCTCTCGTCGCGCCGGTTATCCCTTACTCGGTAAACAAGGCAAATCCTGAACTGCCGGGTACGATCGGCATCACTGGTCCCGTATTCGCGGAGATCAACGAGCAGGTGTCGGAGCAGTTGATTGCCAACGGCTTCAAGAATGTAGTGCTGATCGGCGATCACGGCGGCGGACAGAAAGAGATCAAGGATGTGGCCGCCAAGCTCGATGCCAAGTACGCAAGCCAGGGTATTCGCGTGGTGTACTCCGATGGTCCGTATACCAAGGCCAACGATGAGTTTTTTGCGTGGCTGGACAAGAATGGCTATCCGGCCAGCACCCATGCCGGCATTCCCGATACCTCGGAAATGCTTTATCTGGAAGGCGACCAGAAGTGGATTCGCAAGGAGCTACTACCCACGGCACTTGGCGACCCGCCACGCAAACCGGGCGAGCACCCTGATCCGAATGCCAAGCGCATCAACAACGGTATCAGCGGCGACGCGCGAAGGTCCTCTTACGAACTAGGCAAGCACTTCATCGATCTGAAGATTGACGACGGCGTCGCCCAGATACAGGAACTGCTCAAGACTCCCGCAGCGAGCGGGGGAGCACAATGAAAATCAAAACTCTTTCAAGGGAGGGTCGTTCGAGAGACCCTGCCCTTGTACCATATTGTTAGCAAGGCATCGATTTTTACAGAGGACATAGCCATGAGCGTTACCACCATTGAATCTCCCGTAACTGCCGTCACGAGTGCCGCTGCGGTTGCCGCACCGCTTGCATTTTTCTATGAACACCCGCAGTGGTTCAATCCCATCTTTGCGGAACTGGATCGCCGCGGAGTCTCCTACACAAAGATTCATGCGCCTGAACACTTCTATGCCTCCGGCGAAGCCGCGCCGGAGTTTCGCGTTCTCTTCAATCGCATGAGCCCTTCCGCCGATCGGCGTGGGCATGGGTCGGCGATTTTTCACACGCTCGCGTGGCTCGGCCAGCTTGAGTTGCAGGGCGTGCGGGTTCTCAATGGCACAACGGCATTTCGATATGAGGTTTCAAAGGCGCTCCAGCTTTCATTGCTTTCCTCCCTCGGCATTCCTTATCCAAAGTCGCGGGTGATTCACGATCCGCGTCATGCAGTGACGGCCGCAGAGGGCTTGCGCTATCCGGTTGTCGTCAAGCCCAATGTGGGCGGCAGCGGTGCAGGCATCGTTCGCTTCGACACGCCACAGGTTCTACAAGCTGCCATTGATGCGGGTACGCTCGCGCTGGGCTTCGATCACATCGGCCTGGTACAGGAGTTCATCCCCGCGCGGGGCGGTCACATTACGCGCGTTGAAACACTGGGCGGCAAGTATCTTTACGCCATCAACGTACACCTCACGGGCGAGACCTTCGATCTCTGTCCTGCAGATATTTGCCAGACGGCGCGTGGGGAAGCCCTGGCCAACGCCTGCGTGATCGAAGGCGCCAAGGCCGGCCTCAAAGTGGAGGGCTACACTCCTCCCGCTGAAGTGATCGAAGCAGTAGAACGCATTGTTAGCGCGGCGAAGATCGATGTTGGCGGCATTGAGTATGTAATCGACGACCGCGATGGCCAGATCTACTACTACGACGTCAATGCGCTATCGAACTTTGTTGCCGATGCACAGCGCGTCATCGGGTTCAATCCCTTTGTGAACCTTGCCGACTTTCTTGAGGCAGAGGTGGCCCATGCCCAAAGGTAGGCTTCGCTACGGATACTGGATGCCTGTTTTCGGCGGTTGGCTACGCAATATCGAAGATGAGCAGATGCAAGCGGACTGGGCTTATGTGAGCAGGCTCGCGCGGCGCAGCGAAGAGATCGGCTTCGACCTCTCGCTGATCGCCGAGCTGAATCTCAACGACATCAAGGGTATCGGCGCTCCCAGTCTCGATGCCTGGTCCACCTCAGCCGCACTTGCCGCTGTCACCGAGCGGCTCGAACTGATGGTGGCGGTGCGGCCGACCTTCCACGCGCCAGCGCTGTTGGCCAAACAGGCCGCGAACATCGACCGCATCAGCAATGGCAGGCTCTCGCTCAACGTTGTCTCGTCATGGTGGGAGCAGGAAGCGCGCATGTATGGTGTCAATTTTGAAAAGCACGACGATCGTTATGCGCGCACGTCGGAGTGGCTCGATGTGTTGAACGGTGCGTGGACCGAGCCGAAGTTCAGTTATTCCGGCAAGTACTATTCCGTGGAGAACACGGTGCTTGAGCCGAAGCCGGTACGCAAGCCTCGGCCTACACTCTATGCCGGTGGCGAGTCCGAAGCTGCGAAGAATCTTATCGCCCAAAAATGCGATGCCTACGTGATGCACGGAGATTCGCCCGAATATGTCGCGGCCAAAGTTGCCGACATGCGCGAGCGCCGCGAGCGATTCGGCCTGCCGCCGATGCACTTCGGCGTCGCCGGCTACGCCATTGTGCGCGAGACGGAAGCGGCAGCACAACTTGAACTGGAACGGATTACAGACGTGAAGCAGAATGCCTCCGGTTTCGCCAACTACCAGCAATGGCTCAATGGCACACAGCTCGAACAGCGCATGTCCATTGAGGAGTATTCCGTTTCGAATCGCGGGCTGCGCTCGGGGCTCGTCGGCACTCCGGCAAAGGTTCAAGATCAGCTAGGCAAGTTCGAAGAGGCAGGCGTCGATCTGGTCTTGCTACAGTTCAGCCCTCAGTACGAGGAAATGGAGCGCTTCGGGGAAACCGTCATCTCTGAGCTGGTTCAGGTGTAGTTGATGACAGTTAGAACGCTTATCTTCAGATAAGCGATTCTTCAGTCCATCCATCCGCGCCATTGTGCCCAAAGCATGCCTGGGGGCATTCATTTTCGCAATGGTGGGATGCACTTCCCATCCGGTGAAGTGGTGCGCACCGGCGTAACGCCCGGCCCCGCGGAGGAGATTCTTCATTCCGTAGAGCCGGCATTGGCGCAGCAGGGTATTGCGATCAAGATCGTTCATTTCTCCGACTACATTCAGCCAGATATGGCGCTGGCGAGTCATGATCTGGACGCGAATCTATACCAGAATGCCGCTTTTCTTAATCAGTTCAACCGCGATCATCAGACAAACTTCATCGCACTGAGCCGCGTCTACCTGCCTCTTATGGCTATCTATCCAGGTCACAGCAAGAGCCTTGCTGCACTGGGAAATGGAGCGCGCATCGCCATTCCGAACGATCCTGTGAATCACGACCGCGCCCTGCTATTGCTGCAGAAGGCAGGCCTCATACAGCTGACCCGGGATGCGAGCGGGGCTGCTGTACACATCGCTGCCAATCCGCGTCAGTTGAAGTTCGTGGAACTGGATGCGGCTCAGTTTCCACGCAGTCTCGACGATGCCGATGCGGCGGTGATCAATGCCAACTTCGCGCTCGATGCTGGATTGAATCCGGGCACCGGTTCACTGTTTAGCGAGACCCGCGATTCACCCTACGCCAATGTGCTTTCCGTAAATGCAGCGGCACAGCCGGAGGTTCCGATCCAAGCACTCGCAAAGGCGCTGACTTCTTCCGAGACCCGCAGCTTCATTACAGTCCATTATGGAGGCGCGGTTTATCCAGCGGAATAATCGAGTCATGCCTGCGGAACCACCAGCAATCGATGTCCGTGCAGTCACCAAGCGTTTTGCGCAGGGTGCTTTGCCGGCCCTCGACAAGGTAAGCTTGCACGTATCGGAAGGCGAGATACACGGCGTGCTTGGCCTTAGTGGCGCGGGCAAAACAACGCTGCTGCGGTGCATCGCGCGCCTGGAGCTACCTGACTCCGGCAAGATTCTGATCTCTGGCAGTGATTGGACTTCCCTGACTGCCGCTGAGCTGCGCAGCGAACGCGGCAAAATGGGCATCCTCTTCCAGCAGCTTCACCTGTTGTCGTCGCGCACAGTAAGTGCAAATATCTCTCTTCCGCTTGAATTGAGCGGGACGCCGCGTGCCGCGATCGCCCCTCGCGTTATGGAACTCTTGGATTGGTTTGGGATATTGGATAAGGCGAAAGATTATCCCTCCCAACTTTCTGGCGGTCAACGGCAGCGTGTGGCCTTGGCGCGGGCACTGGCCTCCAACCCACGCGTTCTGCTTGCCGATGAACCTGCCTCCGCGCTCGACGCGGAGACGCGAGCATCTGTATTGAACACGTTGCGCAGCATTCGTGAGCAGTTCGGTGTAACCATCCCGATCATTACGCACGATCTGCACTCAGCCGCGACAATTTGCGACATGATCACGGTCCTCGATGCCGGCCGTGTCGCCGAGTCTGGGACAGCGCGGCAGATACTTGAGTCTTCGGCGGCCGGGATTACACAACGGCTCATGGCGCGTGCGGCTTCGCCTGAAAGCAGAACCGCGACGCTTCATCGAACGCACTTCGAGGAGATCGGCCAGCCATGAACAGCCTGCCGGAACTCGGCCCCGCTTCGAGAGGAGCAAGAGCGCCTGCTCCTGAAAGTGCTACGAGTTGGAGAAATTTCCTGCGAATCATCGTTTCCTCATTTCTTGGCGCGCCGGTGTTGTAGCGAATGACGGCGTCACTTCGCGGTGGCAATGCCAGGTTCATATCTCCAGGATGTTTGCGTGCCGGCGTTATCGGAAAAGCGGGTGTCGGTGTACTCGCTGAATTCAAGTTTCTTGTTCAAGACGCCCGTTTCAATCATCAGGTCGCGCACCATATCGAAGTCTGCTTTGCGCGGAGCAAGTGGACTGTATGTCACTCTGTCCAGCGGCTTGGTGAGTGCCCAGCGCAGCAGACCTGGTTTTTGGTTGTAATAGAAGCGCCCAACAAAGTCGGCGGCATCTTCGCGATGCGGTTTGCTGGTGTCGAGCCAGAGGCCGGAGCGCGCGATGCCATCGACCAGCACTTGCACAACATCGGGCCGCTTATCGATCAGGTCCTGGCGAACTACGAGGATACAGGACATGTAATCAGGCCAATACTCCCGCGCTTGAAAAAGTACCCTCCCAAAGCCGCCGATCTCTGCCTGCGATGGAAACGGCTCGCCCATGGCAAAGCCGTCGATGGCGTGGGCAGCGAGCGCGCCAGAGACGTCGGGAGGAGCCATCTCAACCATCTTGATCTCGCCTGGCTTGATGCCCCAAACCTTCATGGCGCGAAACAACAGCAATCGCTCATCGGAGAACCGGCTGGGAATGGCAACCGTCTTGCCTCGCATATCGGCAAAGGTCTTGATGGGACCGTTCTTTTGCACCACCACTGAACTTCCGTACCGATGACCGAGATAGACAACCTTGATTGGAACGCCTTGCGCCTTAAGCGCGAGAGCCATTGGCGCAACGATGAATGCGGCCTGCACGCGATTGGAGATGAGCGCTTCTTTCATCTCCGGGAATCCTTGAAACATGCGCGGCATGAATTCTTCGCCCGAGGTTGAGTATTTCGAGATGTAATCGGTCACCGGACACGTCAACTGGCATGTCACAGGCAGGTAGGCTACTGTGATTTTTCGTTTCTCGACCGGCTGGTAATCGTTGAGAACGGCTGCCCAATTTACATTGAGATAGGCGTGAGCTGCCGAAATGAGAACCAGCCACCCTACTGCGAAAAGCGTGACCTTGGTTTTAAGAAGCATCTCGGAACCCCCAGCGAACAGACTTGATTTTCTCCAGCCTGCGGAAGCAAAAGTCCAGCGTCAGGCCGATGACGCCGATCATCAGCATGGCCGCCACTACCAGATCGTAGCGCTTGCCGGAATTGCGCGAATCGATGACCAGATAGCCAAGGCCGGAATCGACCGCGATCATCTCTCCGGCTACGACAACCAGCCATGCAATGCCGAGAGCGAGGCGCGCGCCGATCAATATCTGGGGGAGAGCAGCCGGAAAGACCACGCGCGCCAGCAATTGTGGTGTCGACAATCCAAAGTTGCGCCCAGCGCTACGAAAGATCGGCGGCACACTTGAGACTCCACTGACACATGCAACCAGGATAGGAAAGAACGATCCGAGGAAGACGAGGAAAATCGCGGCGCGATCGCCCACTCCAAAAAAGATGATCGCGACGGGTATCCATGCGATTGGACTGATGGGCCGGACGATCTGGATCACAGGATTGACGACCTGATTTGCCGACGGGTACCAGCCGAGCGATAAACCAAGCGGAACTCCAATGACAACAGCCAGGCCGAAGCCGATCGCGACACGGCGGAGCGAGTCTTCGATATCGGCCCACAAGACATGTTTGTGGAAGAGCTCGACAATTCCCTTTTCTACGCTCATGGGGGAGGGGAAGACTTTCGTTGCAGTCCAGACCACGGAGTAATGCCACAGAGCCAACAGCAGCGCAGCCGCGATCAGCGGCCAGAAGAATCTTTCCCATGTGCGCGGCTTGATCATCGAGCTCATATTTCGTAGGCCAGGCCGATCTGTTTGAGGAGCTCGTCGCGGAGTTCCAAGTAACGAGGTGAACTGATGTTGCGGGGATGGGCAATGTCGATGGTGAGAACGTCCTGGATCCGAGCGGGGCGTGAGCTCAGGACGACGACTCGATCGGCCAACTGCACTGCTTCATCGATGTCGTGGGTGACGAAGAGGATCGTCCTGCGCTCGGCCTGCCAGATGCGCAGCAGTTCGCCGCGCATAATGACGCGGGTAATGGAATCGAGCGCGCCGAAGGGTTCGTCGAGAAACAAAATGTCGGGATTGACGGCCAGTGCTCGCGCCACCTGGAGTCGCTGCTTCATACCGCCGGAAAGATCCGACGGATAGGAGTTCTCGAATCCTTCCAGGCGCACGGTCTTTACATAATGAGCAATGCGCTGCTCGCGTTCGGCTCGGGGCAGCTTCGATAAACCGAAGCCTATATTTCCTTCTACTGTCAGCCAGGGGAAAACACCTCGCTCTTGAAATACCAGGATGCGCCGCGGATCGGGTCCGGTAACCGTTTCGCCATCGATAGCGACAGAACCACTTGCCGGGGAAAGAAAGCCAGCCATCGCGTTGAGCAGCGTTGACTTTCCGCAACCGGAAGGACCAACAAGACAAATAAACTCGCCGTCGCTTACTTGCAAATTGATATCATCGAGCACGGGCATCGATTGGCCATCGCGGTCATAGACCACGCCCAGGTGCTCTGCCTGCAACTTCGGCGCGCTCTTGATTCCGGGAACAACTTCTTGCGTTTGCGACACTAACCCTCCGAATATCTCCAGCGAAACGACTTGATTTGCTCAAGAGAGCGCATCCCGATGTCGAGCAACAATCCGATGGCTCCAATGATTACCATGCCCGCAATCACCAGGTCGTAGCGATTCCCAGCATTTCTGGCGTCCACGATCAGGAAGCCAAGGCCAGAGTTCACCGAGATCATTTCGGCAGCAACCACGACCAGCCAGGCTACACCGAGGGTGATTCTCAGACCCACGAGCAACTGCGGAATGACAGCGGGATACAAGACGCGAGAGACAAATGCGCTGGGACTCAAGCCAAAGTTACGACCAGCGTTGATGTAGACATCCGGAATATTATGCACGGCGCTCATAGCGGTAAGCAGAAGCGGGAAAAAGCAGCCCACAAAGATCAGAAAAATTGCAGCAAGATCGCCAACACCAAACCAAAGAATTGCAATGGGAATCCAGGCGAGCGGCGAAATAGGACGAAATATCTGCACGAGAGGATTGAAGGCCATCTCTCCGCGGCGATACCAGCCAAGAGTCAGACCGATCGGGATCGCAAGAACGGCTGCAAGAACAAATCCCCAGGTGACCCGAAAGAGTGATGCGACGACATATTTCAGGAGAAGTCCGTGCTGGAGCAAATCCACAATGCCGCCTGCAACACTGACCGGACCGGGCAGAATTTGTCCGGGATGGAAGTCGACAGCGATCTCCCAAATGGCCAGAAGCGCAGCAATGAACAGCGCCGGCCTAAGCCATCGTGGAAATCTCAACGCCGTTCTCTCCTGATTTTGGTCTCAATAGGGAATCCGCCGGGTACAGGCCATTAGCTTAACGATGCAGCGAAGGATTTCCCTCCATCCAAAGGTGGAGGAAAATGCCCACGTATGGTTGGTTGTGAGTGCAAGTTGGATTCGAAGAAGATTCGCTATGATCAAATTCCCGTCCATACCTTCCCGATGCCAGACAGTTCAAGGTCCATAGAGGTGATCGCAGTCGCTGGCGGCCTGGCAGGGATGTCGGCGGCCATCCATTTCGGCTCGCGAACAATCGATGCTTCCGGGTTGCCATCTGTTACGGTAGACCCGCAAAATCAGTATTGAATGAAAGCTGTCGACTATTCTGCCACCCTCTCCGCCAAACGGCGAACTTATCGCCTCAAGAATTCTCTCCTTTGGGCTTTGATTCCGGCTATGTTGATGGGGTGCCATTCCGCGGAGCGGTTGCCAGACAAATCTTCAAAGACATATTCGGACTTCGTTTCCATATTCTATGTCGGCCTGGCAGCCTTGCAAGTGGGAGACGACGTTCGCGCGGAAAGCAGCCTTACCGACGCCACGAAACTGGTGCCTGCTGAACCCGCAGGATGGGCAAACTGGGGCATTCTGGCGCTGCGGCAGCGCAGCTTCGACGCGGCTGCGCAAAGACTTGATCGTGCCGTGGCGCTCGACCGCAGCGACGATCGATTGTTCTATCTCCAGGGCCTTCTCGAAAGCGATCGCGGCAACTCGGCAGAGGCTATCGGAAAGCTGCGCCAGGCAGTCAAGCTCAACCCACGGAACCTTCGTGCGATCTATCAGCTTGCCTCGGAGGTGGAGCGCCAAGGCGACGAGCATAGTGAAGCAGATTTTCAGCAGTTGATTCAGCAAGTGCTGGCTGTGCAGCCGGACAATCTAGCCGCCATGCTCGAACTGAGCCGCATCTCTGCCAAGCGCGGAGATACGGCAACGCTGCGTTCTACCGTGAGTAAGCTTGAGAGCCAATCCGACTCTTGGCCGGCAGAAGTGAAACAACAGCTCGTCGCACTGCAAACCGCTGCCAACGGTCCGGAACCACGGTTGGCGGCGACCCGGTCGATTTTCCTGAAAAATGTGCTCATGCGTGTTCCCGAATTTCGCGCCAGCCTCAGCCAATTGAAAGCCCAGCCGGGCGAAGAAGCTCAACCATTCACCCACTTCGTGAAGCTGGAGACACCGAACTTTACTCCAGCGCCCGCGGATCAGGCTCTGACCTTCTCTTCTCAGCCTCTTGCAAGTTTTCCCAAGGGGCCGTGGAACTGGACTGGGGCCATCTCTCTTAATGGCGAAGGCGCGCCAACCGTCGCCGTCGCAAACGGCCGCGAAGTTCGTCTTGCGACCGGGGCCTCATTTCCCTTCCCCGGCGGCAAGGCGGCCTCAGCCCCTGCGCCCGAGGGTATCCTCCCCGTCGATTTCAATTACGACTTCAAGACCGACCTGGTGCTCGCTGGCGCCGGCGGTTTGCGCTTTCTACGACAGGATTCCCCTCGGCAATTCACGGATGTAACGAGGCTGACCAAGCTTCCGGCAACGCTGCTCAGCGCCGCATACACCGGCGCATGGGCCGTGGACATCGAAGCCGACGGCGATCTGGATATTGTGGTTGGCACGGCGACTGGCGTGCCCTTCGTGTTGCGAAACAACGGCGATGGCACGTTCACGCCTATACATCCATTTCCGGCAATTTCAGGCGTACAACAATTCGTCTGGGCGGACTTCAACGGCGATGGCAATCCCGACGCGGCACTCATCGATGGCTCGGGCAGGCTTCACGTCTTTCTCAACGAGCGTTCTGCCAAATTTCGAGAGCTGGCTGTTCCTGCCTCTCTCAGCGCGGTAAAGGCGATCGCGGCGGGAGACATGGACCATTCCAGCCCCATAGCCTTGGTGGCAGTCGGACCCGATGGTGCAATCCTGAGCCTCAACCTACCCGAGGAAAGCGAACAATGGAAGGTCACGAAGCTTGCCGACGTTCCTGATGCGTCCAACAAACTTGCAGGCGATGTTCGACTCCACATCGCCGATCTGGACAATAACGGCGCGCTGGATCTGATGATGACATCGGCCCAGGCCAACCCAATGATCTGGCTACAAGGAACCGATGGCAGCTTTCAGATTTTGAGCAACGCTCTGCATGCACCAAACGTCTTCGATCTCGCCGATTTAAACGGCAATGGCAGGCTCGATCTCCTGGGGCTTTCTGCGGACGGTCAGCCGATCTATTTCGCCAATCAAACAACCAAAGGCTATCACTGGCAGACCATTCGGCCGCGAGCCCGACAAACCACGGGAGACCAGCGCGTCAACTCTTTTGGCATCGGAGGCGAGATCGAAATTCGTTCTGGATTGCTGGTGCAGAAGCAGACTATTCGAACTCCCGAGCTTCACTTCGGTCTCGGATTGGGGCCTGCCGTCGATGTCGCGCGTATCGTATGGCCCAATGGCTCGGTGCGCGCGGAATTTGCACTCAAGCCAGACCAGCCGGTGATAACCGAGCAACGCCTCAAAGGCTCGTGTCCTTTCCTGTTCGCATACAACGGCAAGGAGATGCAGTTCGTGAAGGACGCTGTGCCGTGGGGTTCAGCCATCGGTCTGCGCATCAACGCGATTGGAGCCGCGCGCGTGGAGGCGACAGAAGAGTGGTACAAGATCGGCCGCGATCAACTGGTTGCAAAGGATGGCTTCTACGATCTGCGCATCACCGGCGAGCTTTGGGAGACCTACTACTACGATTCCTTGCACTTGATGGCTGTCGATCATCCGGTTGGAACTGAAGTTTTCACCGACGAACGATTTGCGGTCCCGGCGGTCAAACTGGCGGTGACTGCTGTCGGCGAGCCCCAACCCATTGCACACGCTGTCGACGATAACGGGCAGGATGTGACCGAAACTCTTCGCACTCTGGACGGCAAGTATCTGGATACTTTCGGGCGCGGCCAGTACCAGGGCGTTACGCGCGATCACTATGTCGAGATCGACCTTGGAGACAAGGTTCCCGCCGACAGACCGCTGTGGCTGATCGCCAAGGGCTGGCTTCATCCCTCGGACTCTTCAATCAACATCGCGATGAGCCAGGGCCAGCATGAGCGCCCGCGACCGCTCAGCCTTGAAGTTCCCGATGGCCTTGGCGGCTGGAAAGTAGCGAAGGCGAACCTCGGCTTTCCCGCTGGCCGCAAGAAGATTTGCCTGATTGATTTGACGAATGTCTTTGTTCCAGGCACGCCGCGACGATTGCGATTGCGCACCAATCTTGAGATCTATTGGGACTCCATTGAATGGGCCCAAGGCGCCCCCGACACAAAGCTCACGACCACGCAATTGGCACCTGTCACGGCGGATCTGCACTATCGCGGATATTCCGTAATCCACCAGGACAATACCTCGTCTCCGGAGATTCCCGACTACAACCATCTTGCTGCGACTACCCAAATCTGGCGCGACCTTTCCGGCTATTACACGCGCTACGGCGATGTCCGCGAACTGCTCGCTGGCATTGACGATCGATACGTGATCATGAACGCCGGCGACGAATTGTCTCTGCGCTTTGCCGCGCCGCCTCCGCCGTCCGCGGGATGGGTTCGCGACTACGTGATTGCTGGCGATGGTTGGATCAAAGACGGCGACTATAACTCGACCTATTCTCAGACTGTTCTGCCGTATCCCCACCACGCCAGGAAGGACTACAATACTCCGCCGAGCAAGCTCGAAGAAGAGTGGGTCTATCGGCATCACCCGGAAGACTGGCAGACATTCCAGACTCGCTACGTCACGCCGCAAATCTTCACCGACGCATTGAAGAGCGAAGGAAACAAATGAAGAAGGCACTCCTCGCTCGCATTCTGGTGAGCCTGTTTTTTGTCGGATTACTGATGACTCCCGCGATCCTGCGTTGGCGATTCTCATCTCGAACGGCATCTTCGAATTCGAGACTGGACAGACAAGCGGCGTTGGCTCGTCATGGATTCTATCTCGAAGATGTGACGCACGATGCTGGCATCGACTTCGTCCACCAGGCCCCCACGCTCGATCCGAAACTGGCGCAGATCATGCCGGAGGTTGCGTCGATGGGTGCATCCGCATCCATCGTTGATTTCGACCGGGATGGATGGCCCGATATCTATGTTACGAACAGCGCCGAGGGGAGCCGCAATCGTCTCTATCGGAATATGCACGACGGCACCTTCAAGGATGTCGCCGGGGAGCTGGGCATCGCCGATGTCAACCGGCCCGATACCGGAGTCTCCATGGGCGCGGTCTGGGGCGATTATGACAATGACGGTTATGAGGATCTCTTTCTGATCAAGTGGGGCCGTCCGGAGCTATTTCATAACGACCATGGCAAGGGCTTCACGCGCGTCAGTGTGCGGGCAGGCCTGCCGAGCTGGATCAATGCCAACACCGCCGTCTGGTTTGATTACGACGGCGACGGGCTCTTAGACTTGTTTGTCGGTGGCTATTATCCAGAGGATGTTGACCTATGGCATTTGAAATCGACCCGCATGATGCCGGATAGTTTTGAGTATGCAAAAAACGGCGGGCGAAAATATCTGTTTCATAATCTGGGTGGTGGCAAGTTTGAAGAAGTAAGCGCGAAGTTAGGCATAGATAGCCGTCGCTGGGCACTTGCCTCCTCTGCCGCGGACCTGGGTGGCACGGGACATCCGGATCTTTTTGTTGCCAATGATTATGGCGTATCGGAGCTCTATCGGAATGACGGCAAGCGCTTTCATGAAGTTGGTGAGCAGGCAGGCGTGGGCTTTGCGCCCAAGAGCGGGATGAGCGTTTCCTTCGGCGATGTTTTTAATCAGGGCAAATATGCGGTCTATGTCTCCAACATTTCTGAAGATGGAACGCTCATTCAAGGAAACAATCTGTGGGTACCAAAAGAGGGGACAGAAGGCAGCTCGACCCAGTACGAAAACCTGGCGCGCGATATGGGAGTCGAGTTAGGCGGATGGAGTTTCGGATCGCAGTTTGGCGATTTGAATAACGATGGGACGCTCGATCTCTACGTGACCAACGGCTATGTGTCGCTCGATCATAAACGAAGCTACTGGTACGACTTCACCAAGATTGCAGGTGGGAACTCGGCAATCATCGGCGATGCGAAAGACTGGCCTGCCATGGATGGAAGAAGTCTTTCCGGGTACCAACAAAAACATGTCTGGCTCAACGATGGCGCTGGCAAGTTTGTCGACGTTGCCCAGTCTATTGGCGTAACGGACACATACGACGGTCGCGCGATAGCGTTGGCTGATCTTTGGAACACCGGTGCTCTGGATGTGGTCGAAGCAAACCAGCGCGGACCTTTGCTGGTTTACAAGAACACAGTGTCACCGGAGAATCAATGGATCGAGTTTGCACTCGAAGGTACAAAAAGCAACCGCAGTGCGATCGGAGCACAGGTAACCTTGTCATGGAACGATAAGACGCAGATTCAACAAGTCTCGGGAGGAGGAGGGTTTTCTGCACAAAATGACCGTAGGCTGCATTTCGGCCTTGGTAGGAACGCTCATATTCAGAGCGCGATGGTGCGTTGGCCCAGCGGCAAAGTACAAACGTTGGTTGATCTTGTACCAGGCAAGTTGTATAAGGTTGAGGAGCCAAAATGACCCAACATACCATAGTGCAACCCGCTCCTGTCTCCAAAGCGGCTCAAAGCAAACGTTGGCTTAGCCTCGACAATCGTTTCGTGCCGCCGGTGTTTATCACCCTCATTCTACTTGTTGGCCACTTCTCTTTTGGTATTCTGGAGAGCTATCAGCGGACATTGCTCGCCATCGCAACCAGCATCCTCGCAGAGTTGATCCTAGGCCGCATCTTCTTCCACCAGTGGCCGCACCTTGCCAGTGCTTATATCACCGGCATCAGCGTCGGCATTCTGGTGCGCTCGCCTGCATTCTGGCCATATGCTCTTTGCAGTCTGCTCGCGATCACTTCCAAGTACGTTCTGCGCGTGAATGGACGTCATATCTGGAATCCATCCAACTTCGGCATCTGCGCGATGCTCTTTCTCGCGTCGGATTCGGTAGCCACACTCAGCATTCAGTGGGGCAACAATCTCTGGGCCATGCTGGTTATCTGGCTGCTTGGATCGGCAATCATCTGGAGACTTCGCCGCTTCCATATCTGTGTGGTTTATGTTGTTTCCTTCTTCGCACTGTCTTTCTTGCGCTCCTGGATCACCGGCGACCCGTGGCTGTCCGAAGTTTCACCTATCACGGGTCCTGAGTATCAGCTCTTTATTTTTTTCATGATCACCGATCCCAAGACCACGGTGAAATCCAAGCTCGGCCAATGCGTGGTTGCTTTCTCCGTTGCCGCCGTCGAGATGTTCTTTCGTCTGGATCAGAGCATTTATGCGCCACTTTATGCGCTGTTCTTTGTAGGACCTACGGCTTTGCTGATCGAGATGTGGAGAGACTCCCGCCGGTCCGCAGCCAATTCTCCAACGACGTTGAGCGCAGACGCCAGTCGATCCTAGTCGGCACGAATTGCAATCAAGTGAAGGAAACAAATTGATCCTGTTGAGAAAACGGCCTTTCCTTTGTGCATCCGCGTTCTTATTGATTCTGCTGCCGGCATGTCATCAGACGCAGTCAACCCTGTCCAACGAAAAACCACAGCCATCGGCGGCCAATCCAGCTTCTGGGCCAGCCCCTTCGACTTCAAACACGGTTGCGGAGGCCATTCGGCCGACCGGGCCGATTCGCTTCGCGGATGTTACAGCACAGGCGGGCATTCACTTTCGCCACAACTCCGGGGCCTTTGGCAAGAAGTATCTTCCTGAGACCATGGGCAGCGGCGTCTGCGTGATCGACTACGACAACGATGGGTGGCAGGACATCTTCTTCGTCAACTCAAAGAATTGGCCTGGCCATGGCGATACAAAGTCCTACTCGGCCCTCTATCACAACAATCGGGATGGCACATTCACTGACGTAACCAAACAGGCTGGACTGGCTATCGAGTTGTATGGCCTCGGCTGTGCGGTTGGCGACTACGACAACGATGGCAATGACGACATTTATGTCACGGCGCTTGACGGCAACCATCTGTTTCGAAATCTCGGCAATGGCAAGTTTGCGGACGTGACAGCCAGAGCCGGTGTTAGAGATCCAGGCTTTGCCACCGGAGCCGTCTGGTTCGATTACGACAACGACGGCAAGCTGGACCTGTATGTTTCCCATTACGTTGAGTGGTCCGTGGCGACGGATCAGTCTTGCTCGCTAGATACCAAAAGCAAATCCTACTGCACGCCTGAACTTTACAAAGGGAAGTCAGGAACCCTCTTCCACAACAAGGGCAATGGAGTCTTTGAAGACGTAACGAAAAAGGCCGGACTCTATGACCCAACAAGCAAGTCGCTTGGCATCGCATTGATTGACGTGGACAATGACGGCTGGATGGACTTGTTTGTAGCCAACGATACGCAGGCCAACAAGCTCTATCGCAACAACCATAACGGCACCTTTACAGAGATGGCGTTAGAGGCTGGAATCGCCTATAGCGACGCTGGCAAAAAGCGCGCCGGCATGGGCGCCGACGCCGAGGACTATGACCTAACCGGCAGGCAGAGCCTGGTAATCGGCAACTTCACCAACGAAAGTCTTTCGCTTTACCACAATGATGGTTCAGGCCTCTTCTCCGATACCTCCGTAGCCTCGGGTATTGCCTCCCCCTCCGCAAGCTCGCTTACATTCAGTACGTTCTTCTTCGACTATGATCTGGACGGACATCCAGACATTTTTGCATTGAACGGCCATGTGGCGGATGACGTAAGCGTCGTACAGCCGACCATCCACTATGCTGAGTCTCCCTTGCTCTTTCACAACAAAGGCAATGGTAAGTTTGACGATGTCACGAGCCGAGTCGGCCCGGCGCTCGGCCAGGCGATTGTTGGACGAGGCGCAGCGTACCTCGACTTTGACAATGACGGCGATCTGGATCTGGTCCTTACAACCAGCAACGGACTGGCAAAGCTGCTGCGCAACGACAACGGCAATCAAAATGACATGCTGCGAATCAAGACGGTCGGCACGAGGTCGAATCGCGACGGCATCGGCGCCAAGATCACCGTCACAACCCGCGAAGGGTTGCATCTCTTCAAGATGGTGAAGAGCGGCTCCAGTTACTTATCGCAGAGCGAACTGCCAGTCACATTCGGCCTCGGAAAACCGCAAACCAACAAGGTCGTAAACCTTGACATCGTATGGCCAAGCGGAAAGAAGGAGTCGGCGCGGAACATTCAACCCAATCAATTCCTCACGCTCTATGAAGGAAAAGGCATTGTGTCGCAATACCCCATCCATTTGAATGGACCGAAGCATTAGCAGACAAATTGACTTTTGGTACCAGTTCATGCCTGCTCGGTGCGATAGAAGCCGCACCTTTGCAGCAGACACTCGATCTCGCCGCGAGTGGATTGCACTTTAGCCGCGGACCGCAGCAAGTCCTCCGCGTCGACGGGATACCAGCTTCTGCGATTGGGATTCCCTAGTCCCGCTACATCGAATGGCTCGATCGCGCAAAGAATATCCTCTATCAATAGTGTTGATTCCTGCTCAGAAGTGAGATGTCTGGCTCGCTCAAAAATATTCTTGCAAGCTGGACGGAATACACGATTGTCCTGCAAGAGGAACGACTTCGCCAGGTGCGGCTTGCCAAGCCTCCTCGCGGTTTCGGAGTAGCTTGCGGCAGCGAAGTACAAAAGCGAAATCGCCTTGAAGACCCTGAAGTTGTTCATGTTCGCGTAGAGGCTGCCGATCAGTTGCGAAGTCGCGAGCAACTCCGCACGCGTCATCCTGGCATAAGATTCGAGTTTCGAAGAGAAGCTCGACGAGTTCCAATCGTCGTCGAGTATTTCGGCAAGCCGGCCAACGCCCAGAAGCGTGAGCGGAAAGCCCGTCGAAAGCAAAGGATCGACGAACCCTGCCGCAGACGGCAGCATGGCCCATCGATAACCGCAAATGCGACCACTCAGAAAAGCTAGTTGTGGCACAAATGTGAAGGGCACTTCTGCCCGCGCCATCGCGAACTGTTCTTGTAGCGTTGGGATCGAATCGATCAATCGCCGCCACGCAGCCTCGCCTTCGCGTAGATTGAGGCGAATCGATGCCTCCTCCGTCGCTGCAACACCGGCGCTGGTCATGCCATTGTTGAAGCGAAGCACCCAAATCCATCCGCCATCAAAGACATGATGCACGGCGGCATTCTCAGCCGGATACGGCGGCAGTTCCTGGCCATTTGCCTCCCGGGAAGCATCGGGCAATGTTACGTTCGAGAAGTGGCTATAAAGAGCCTGCGTTACGGGATAGTCCGGCAAAGACGCTTCCGGCAGTTGCAGCGCGCGGTGCAGCAAGCCTCGCGGCCCTGTAGCATCGACCGCAAACCCTGCTCGAAACTGGATTGCCTCGCCGTTCTTTAAAACATCGAAGGTGACTCCGTCCTGACCCGCGACGAAACGGTCGATCCTCGCCTCATCCAGATAGTCCACGCCCAGTCCCTGAGCCTGATCAACAAGAACCGAATCAAAATCAGCTCGATACCAATGCGTATCGGCAATCTCGTCATGCGGACTGGCAGCTACCAGAAGTTGGTGCAAGTGATCAGGATCGAGCTTGTCCTTGATCCCAAGGTCGTGACGATAAAAAGTGAATCCTCGTTTCAACCCGCATGCCACACGCGGATAAGCGCGCTGCCAACTTCCCCACTTCGCGAGAGGTCGAATCGCAGGCAAATCGTAGCGAACGGCTAGTTGTTCGAGAAGTAAATTCGCAAGCGGAGTCGAGGACTCACCGATCGCCATTCGTGGATGTTTGCCTCGTTCCAGAAGAAGGACAGAATATCCCTGGCGCTTCGCAATCATAGCCATCAAAGAGCCGGCAAAGCCCGATCCGAAGACTGCTATGTCGTAAGCTCTTCTCAACTCAGCGCCTCGCAGTGTGAGCACTCGATGGAAGGAAAGACTTGCTGAGAGAGATTCATGCGATGGAGGCGATCGGCACGATCGGCCAGACAGAACTGGCAAGCATTCGGACGATTGTTCATCTCCCAGAGATCGACGAAAACGCGTCCCTGTCCAAGGCCCAAACCGTAGCTGGCCGCGTCCTCAACAGTTGCGAGAGCCGGAGGCGTAAACTCCCCAATCTGGGCCAGTGTTTCCATTGCGCCATTTCCTCCGCGAGTAGGAATCAGCGTGGCAGCGGTCGCTCCACAATCGAAAGCGAAATCCAGCGAGCGCTGCGCCCAATGGAGGGACTCCTCCGGGCGCATGAAAGGCGGCTGCACCAGGATGAAAACACGCAGATCGATATTGTTCTCTTTCAAGTACTCCGAGGACCGGGCGAACCGATCTAACGTCATTCGCTTGTTCAAGCGATCGAGCACCGCTGGATGGACCGTTTCCAAGCCCATTGCGATCTCCAAATGATTGCCGATGAGGTCGCGAAAGCCCACGCAGCTCTTGCCGACCAGCGATGGATGGCACTCGACGATCGTGCGTTCAAATCTTCCGACTATCCGTGCGATGGCTGCGTGGTCCTCTTTAGGAATCGCACGCTCGTCAAAGAAGCTGCCGCTATTGTAGAGCTTGATGTTGCGCGCCGCCGGAAGCCGGGCCAATGCGTGCTCGATCTGTTGCGGAATAGCTCCTGCTGGAACAGATTCCGTCAGCGTATTCTTCCACAGATCGCACATGACGCATCGCCAGGGACACTCGCGATTGGTCAGGAAAACTGTAGCGACAGGAACCACCTCCATATCCGCTGAGCATTCATCTTCCACCAGAAACGCATAGGGCCTGTGGGGATCGACCGCATTGCGCGGCGGGCGCTGATTCACTACCCAACTGTTGCGTTCCTGCGATTGCATGGGATATAGAAAATTCAATTCCTTCCTCATTGGTATAGAGACAGGAACTGCTTCCGATACTCGGCTTCTCGCATGGGCATGGTGTGACGCAAGGCTTCTACGGGCAAGGCTCCATGCTGGAAACGGCGTTTGGCGAAAACAGGCATCTTCAAGCCGGTCAGCTTGGCAACACCACGACTGACGATCTCTCCCTTCAACTCATACAGCCTGTCTACGCTGTATTCGGTGAGATCGATGAAAGGAATCGCTTCTGCCACCGCAATTACGCTCGGCCGCGTGAAAGGACTGAAACCGGAAAGCCCGTAATGATGGGTCGGGGCGTAAGTGCGCGTGTACGAGCGGCTGAGACCACCGCTATAGGTCAGCGAATGCTTGATCTTACCAACACCCCAACCTTCCTGATAGAGCATTTGATTGTGAATGACGCTGCGAATCGTCAGTTCCGGGTTCTCTTCTATCGGATAGTCCTTGAGATTCTCATCGCCACCGTCTCCGTCCAACAGGTACTTCCAATCGGGATAGCGAGCGCGAATCCCACGGCACAGCGCCAACGCCATCGCCGCCGACTGAATGTCCAACGGCTTATAGTCCTCGACAATGCGGATGGTTTCACTTATATCGATTCCGCCGGCATCGGTCTCAATTGCTTCAAGAAACAAGCCAAGACCTAAGGCATCGAGGAATGCGCGAGCCTGCGCTGCATCCGGACCGTTGCCGAGATCAAGAACAAACGCCTTGAGCCTGCCCAGATGCATCCCGCGCTTCCGCATCACATGGTATGCCGTTAAGAAGACACTGCCGCTATCGATGCCTCCAGAGAAGCAGACGCCAACCGGTTCTTCCGCTGGCACTCGATCGAGCCATTGGGAAATCTCCTCAGCGAGGGCTGCGATATAGCGCTCGCCGATTCGATCAAGATCGGCAGGGAGTGTGCCGAGCTCCGGCGTAAAGAATCTCGTGTAGACCGGATCTGGGTCGGGGCACCCGATCAGTTGCAACTCAACGACATGGTGGGCGGGAACCATGCGGGTATAACTCGGATGAAATTGAGATCCGAGCCCTTCCTTGTCGAGCCAGTCATAGATCGTATCGATACGCGAAGCCACGATCAACATCGGACCCTCGGAACGTTTGGCGAGAAAGTATCGCATTGGCCGATCGAGCGAGCGGGCCATCCGAACCCTCTTGCCTGATTGCGCTATCAAGGCAAACGAACCGGCGACCTGGAGCATGGATTCTGCAGGTCGATCGCGAAGGCGCTCACGAGCCTCTTCCGTCGAGAGGTTGTAGATCTGGTTGGCGTCCGGATCTAAAAGATCGACGACTCGTTCAACATATGGATGGACTTGGTGGACTCGATTCTGGTGCACGGGTTTCCTCGATTAGACCTCTGATGCAACCAGTTTACCTTCTTTGCTGCAAAGGGCGGTCCAACATACTAGACTCAGCAAATTACTTGTCCAAGCAAATCGGCCGCGACACCAGCAAATTTCCTCCCTGAATTGCCTTCTTCTGGCGGCGTAGGTAGACCCCTCGATACACGATTAAGAGACTGTGTATCCCCTTGAGAGCACACTCTATTCCAGGTTCGTATCATTAGTGAGTCAAGTATATTTATGCCCGGGCGAAGGTGCATGGGTGAGACTGAATTCAAACCAGCCCGGACTGCGCGCCTGTTTCAGATCCCACAAGGCTGCGATCAGCGCATCCACTTCTTCGCTGGTGTTGTAGAGGGCGAATGTAGCGCGAACGGTGCTCTCCTGGCCAAAGCGGCGCAGAATTGGCTGCGCGCAATGATGCCCGCCGCGCACCGCGATTCCCTTGCGGTTGAGATAGTCGCCAATTTCTTCGCTGCGAAAACCTTCGATCACAAAGGAAAGTACGCTGGCTTTTTCTTTTGCCGTACCGATGATGGTGAGGCCGGGAATGCGCTTCAGGGCGGCCGTTGCATAGGTGAGCAACATATGTTCGTGGCGGGCGACGTTGGCCAGTCCGACACGATCGAGGTAATCGATTGCAGCACCGAGGCCGACTGCATCCGCGATGTTGCCGGTACCAGCTTCGAATCGTTGCGGCGGAGGCTGGTAGAGCGTTTTTTCGAAGGTGACATCCTGAATCATGTTGCCTCCGCCTTGCCACGGCGGCATTTGATCCAGAACTTCGGACTTCCCGTACACCACGCCGATGCCCGTCGGTGCAAAGACCTTGTGCCCCGAGAAGACATAGAAGTCGCAATCGATCGCTTGCACGTCGACACGCATGGCGGCGCAAGTCAGGACCAGCGTGCATTGCAGCGAGATCGTCAGCTTATTGAGAATGGCAACGGTTTGCTACGGTGTGATAACGACTGCCTTGCAAAGGGTCTGGGGCCGCGTCTCGACATGCTCCACCGGATTTTTGTCGACGCGCTCGTGCAGGATGCCGACCTTAGCGAGGTGCGCTCGCAACGGCCAGTTTGTGATCGACCTGCGCCTTGGTTACGCTGCTCGATGTCTTCAAATATCGGCATCAGTCCAGATGGGAAGGCTCTCTATCTCACCAACTACACGTCACTCAGTTTGCAAATGATTCAAATTGCGGCAGGCACAAGGTAGCTCGCTTCCGAGAATGCCATGTCCTCAGAGATCTGTGTTTGCGAAGCGGAGGTCTGCTTGGAGGCGCCGTGATTGACACCGTGCTTGTCGCGGCTCTAGGCTGATTTCAATTCAAGGGATTCGAGGAGTGCGCACGGCGCACAAAAATGACCAAGTTCTCGCCAACCCGCTCCTGTTCGCGCTGCTGTTGCTGCTGCGCCAAGCGGGTGTGCGTTCAAGAGGACTGAAGCAGGCTTTCAGCGTTGTTCAGAACCCACCCGCCGCGATCAGGCCGGGTGGGTTTTTGTTTTGTGTCCATTCACCGCTAGATGGGGGATTTCCCCAGGAGGAAACACCGAAATGTCGCTCCGCATCAACATAGCGCCTGATTTCACCGCTGAGATAACCCACGGTCCAATCCACTTTCATGAGTGGATCGGAGACAGCTGGGCTGTCCTCTTCTCGCATCCTAAAGACTTCACGCCGGTGTGCACAACGGAATTGGGCGCGGTCGCTGGCCTGGAAAAGCAATTCGCCGAGCGTGGCGCCAAGGTCATCGGTCTCAGCGTCGATCCCGTATCTAGCCACAGCAAGTGGACTTCGGACATCGAGGAGGTGGGCGGCCATCCTGTGACCTATCCGCTCATCGGCGATCCTGAGCTGAAGATCGCCAAGCTCTATGACATGCTTCAGGCGGATGCAGGCGATAGCTCCGACGGCCGTACGCCTGCACAGAACGCGCCGGTGCGCACTGTCTTCGTCATCGGACCCGACAAACGATAGATCCCTATCGGGACTGCCCCGGCGCGACAGGAGGTCTGTCCCAGAATCTTTTGCCGGGGCAGTTTCGATAGGGCCGTTTGAAGTGAGTCGCTGGCGCGACGGACGCG
>Ga0302326_10006438_pt1 | contig 26360 bp, 23 predicted proteins | sample Palsa_T0_3_FD_202264 | JGI IMG/M metagenome (GOLD analysis project Ga0302326, IMG submission 202264) | Peat permafrost microbial communities from Stordalen Mire near Abisko, Sweden - Palsa_T0_3 | ecosystem: Environmental > Terrestrial > Soil > Palsa > Peat permafrost | place: Sweden: Abisko... | reverse complement strand
AATCGCCGACAGGATCGGAATTCATCACGCATTCTTCTTGCCCGTCGTTTGCTATCTCTACATTCTGTTCTTCGCTCTGAGCGGTTCGAAGCCGAACAGCGAGCGCCACGCCCGGACATAGTCAACCGGGCGTGGACGCTCATAATTCTGGGTCTGAGAGATTCTTGAGGTCAGGAAGGACTGCTGCTCGGTTTGCTGAGGAACGCAACCGAAGCTTCCGCGCAACCGATTACTGTGCGTTCACCTGCACCGAAATCAGCTCAGGATTGCAACGCGAATTCTGCATCGACTTGACGGCATCTTCCGCCGTAAGCCTTCCCATGGCGAGAGCCAGCTTCAGGTTGGTGGTGGTCTGAATGGGGGTTCGATCCATCCGCAGTACGTATTCCGCCGCACGCGCACCGCCGCGGTTCACCTTCACGAGAAACTTGGTATTTTTCATAGGCTGTCCTTTTGGCGCAGAATGAGTAGCACAAAACTGGCCTTCAGTGGGGCTGACTTAAGCTTCCGAAAAGCCTGGAAAGAGTAATGAACTAGTAAATGAATCGGAGATGTATGTTTACTCAAGTACAATATTAGGCTGGTTTGCCCGTCTTGTCAACTGAGAGTGGCAACTCAAGGCAACTCAAGGCTGCAAGATCTGACCAGCCTGGGGATGAACCTGCTCGTTTCTGATTTGACTCGCATCCCAGCCGCCGCCGAGGGCTTTTATCAGATAAACTGCGCTGACCATCTGCTGGCCGAGTAACTGCGTCTGCAGCCGTTGGCTGGTCAACAGAGTGGTCTGCGCCGTGATCACGTCGAGGTAATTTGTGACTCCGCCGACATAGCGATTGTTAGCGATCGCCAGAGCGCGGCGCGCATCTTCTACCGCCGCAGCCTGCGTAGCCAGTGCCTGCGACAGCGTGCTCAGGTTGCTGATGCCGTCCTCAGCCTGCTGAAAGGCTGTAAGTACAGACTGACGATAATTGGCGACGGCCTGGTCGTAGGCGGCGCGTGCGGCGGCGAGATTCGCGCGATTCCTTCCGCCCTCGAGGATGGGCTGAAGAGCGTCCGCACCCAGCGACCAAAACAGACTCGGGGCATTGAGCAGCGACGCGATGTCGGTGCTCTGCCAGCCTCCGGAACCGCTCAAGGTGATGTGGGGATAGAAGGCCGTACGCGCGATTCCGACCTCCGCATTTTGGTAAGCCATCAGGCGTTCGGCATACGCGATGTCAGGCCGGCGCTCCAACACGTCGGAGGGCAATCCCAGCGGAATCGGCGGAGGAGTGGCTTGCAGCGGCGCAACCGGCACGTTCAGGCTGGAAGCCGGTTGACCTATCAGTACCGCGATGGCGTGCTCGTACTGCGCGCGCGATTCCTTCACCAGCGCCAGCTGCGACAAGGTGGAATCGAGCAGAGCGGCCTGCTGGGCCACCTCGAGTCCGCTCGCAATGCCTCCCTGGTGGCGGTTGTTCACCAGGTCCAGACCCTTTCGCTGATAGCCGACGGATTCCTGCACCACTTCCAACTCAGCGTCGAGTTCGCGCAGGTTGAAGTAGTCGGCGGCTAGTTCCGCGGCCAGCACCAACTGCACGTTCTGCAGATCCGCGGCGCTCGATTGCAGAGACGCATTCGCTGCTTCCACATTGCGGCGTACGCGTCCGAAAAGATCAGGCTCATAGCTCAGCGAGAATGGGATGGTGAATACGCTTTCCGTATAGGGCTGCGTCTGTTGGCCCACATGGTTCACGAGGACCGGTGCGGCGCCGTTCAGGGGCCGGTTGCCCGAGCCCCGCTCGCGCAGCGCGCTGGGGTCGGTCGAAAGCTGCGGAAAGAAATCAGCGGTAGCCACTCGCGCCAGCGAACGAGCCTGGGCGAGCCGATCGCGGGCCGCCTCGAGCGACTGGTTCGCCTGGAGCAACTGCTGTTCGTAAGCGTCGAGCGCGGGATCATGAAAGATCTGCCACCACGCACCCTTGGGGATTGCATCCTTAGGCGCAGCCTGCTCCCACGGCGGCTGCGTTTTCCAGGCATCGGGAGCCGGCGTGGGGGCCGAGGGCCGGCTGTAACGGGGGCCAACGGTGCAACCGGCAGCGAACGCCAGCAACGCCAGAGCGGCCGCCCTTGCAGCTCGCTTCACTGCGCTCCGCCTTTTTGCCCCGTCTTCCGCTCGGGCGTCCCGGTCTGTTGTGGCACGCTTGGCTGCTGATCCGGCGAAGTCTGTGCCACGTTCACCTGCTGTCCGTCTTCCAGCGAGTCGGAAGGATTGACCACGATCTGTTCGTCCGGCGATACGCCGCCGAGAACTTCCAGGGTCGCGCCGTAATCCCGTCCAATGTTGATCGGACGCAATTGCACTTTACTGTCAGGACCAACCACGGCGACGCGCGGGCCTTCAGCACGAAACAGCATCGTATTCACCGGAACCGTGACCTTGTTTACGTCAGAGCCCACGGCGAAGTGCACCTCGCCAAACGAACCGGGCAACAGACGTCCATCCCTGTTCGGGACGTCGACTTCCGTCAGAAGAGTTCGAGTGCTGGGATCGATCGCCTCAGCGGTACGGGCGACCGTGCCAACAAACTTCTGCCCGGGAAACTCCTGCAAGGTGACTGCGGTTTTCGCACCAACTTTTATGAACGGCGCATAGGCCTGCGGTACGCTGGTGTAGACGCGCAGAGGATCCACGCGCGCCAGGTCAAACAATTCTCGTCCAGCGGCGCCAGCTCCGGCGTTTATGAGAGCGCCGGGATCGACGTTGCGTCGAGTTAGCACGCCTGTGAAGGGCGCGTATACGTCCTTAAAGCCCTCAAGCTGTTCCAGACGGCGGACGTTGGCATCCGCCGCAGCCAGGTTGGCTTGCGCCTGTCTGTATCCGCTTGTTTGCTGATCCGCTTCCTGGGCAGAGACGGAATCGCTCTTGAGCAAGTTTTCCCAACGTTCGGCGCTGATTCTGGCCAGATCAAGTTGAGCTACAATCTGCTGGCGCGCAGCTCGACTCTGGTTGAGCTCCTGATCGACCTCGGGAGTGTCGATTTTGGCCAGCAGCTCACCCTTCGTGACCCGACTCCCAATATCTTTGTACCAACGGACGAGATAGCCGCTGGTGCGAGCATAGATCGGAGACTCTTCATACGCCTGCAGAGAGCCGGGCAAAACCAGATCCTCATCGGGCTTTTCCGACTGGGGATGAATCACCGCTACCGTGGGAACTGTCTCGCGCTCCGTCTCCTTGGCCAATGCGCGCTCGTGGCTCGCGTGCTCCCACAACGTGAGCCCTCCAGCAACCAGCAACACCAGCAAGGCCACAGCAACGATCGTCAACGCTTTGCGCGGCGGCGCCGGCGGAACCTCTGGCGGCTTCTCGATCCCAGGAGCCTGGTGTCGAGAATGTTGCTGAATCGCTTCAATTTCTTCGTCGCGCTGAGCCTGAGCGCTTTGCGAATGATGTTCCTCGTCCTGGTTCGGGCGCGAAGGATTGCCATCGCGACCGGCCTTGGAGCGAGGAGCATCTACCTGCCTTGCTTCGAATTCGTTCTCTGCACTCATGCTGAACTCCGATTCCTTCGAAACTTGTTCAGTTCTAGCTCAGGCTATTGTTGCGTCCGGCGCGCGCGTATGGCCTCCCGGCGGCCATGGAACATAGCGAACACACTGGGGACAAAAAACAACGTCGCGACGGTGGCAAACAGAAGACCGCCGATTACCGCGCGACCCAGCGGCGCGTTCTGCTCGCCGCCTTCTCCGAAGCCCAGCGCCATCGGAACCATGCCAATAACCATAGCCAATGCGGTCATCAGCACGGGGCGCATACGCGTGTAGCCGGCGGACACGGCGGCCTGCACCGCGGGAATCCCTTCATCGAGCTGCTCGCGCGCGAAGCTCACCATCAGAATTGAGTTGGCGGTGGCAACTCCCATGCACATGACCGCTCCGGTAAGCGACGGCACGCTCAGCGTAGTGTGCGTCAGCAACAGGAACCAGCAGATTCCCGCCAAAGCTCCGGGCAGGGCTGCGATGATGATAAAAGGATCAAGCCACGACTGAAAGTTGACTACGATCAGCAAATAAACCAGCAGGATGGCCCCCACCAAGCCCAGGCCCAGCCCAAAAAATGACGAACGCATGGTCACCACCTGCCCGCGGACCACTATGTGAGTGCCGCGCGGCAAATGGCCATCGAATGTCTTAAGCACTTTGTCCGTATCCGCCGCCACTGCGCCCAGATCACGATCCTGCGTGCTGGCGTAAACATCGATCACGGGCTGCACGTTGTAGTGGTTCACTGTTGCTGGCCGCGCCACCGGATACAACTGCACCAGGTTACCTAACAACTGCGGTCCCTGCTGCGACGTAACAGGGATGGTCATAAGGTCCTGCATGCTGGTCATGCGATATTGCGGCGACTGCACCGCCATCTGATAGGTAACTTCGTTGCGCGGATTCAGCCAGAAATTCGGTGAAGTCTGGAAGCTTCCGCTTAGCGAAACCAGCACACTCTGCGCCACGTCCCGCGCAGTCAGGCCAACCTGTGTCACCCGCGTCCGGTCGATGTCCATATGCAGGGTGGGCAAGGAAAGCAACTGCTGCACATGCACATCAGCGGCGCCTGAAATGTGCCTCATCTTGTTGGCGATCTGCTGCGCGATCACGTAACTGCTGGCCATGTCCGTGCCAACGATCTGCACATCGATGGGTGCGGGCAGTCCGAAGTTCAGAATCTGCGTGACGATATCGGCGGGCTGAAAGAAAAACTCCACTCCGGGGAAACGCTGCGGCAGAACTTCGCGCAAGTGTCGGATGTGCCCCGCGGTGGGATGATGATGCTCGGGGTCAAGCGCGATCAGAATCTCCGCATCACTGGTGCCGATGGTTCCGCTGGAACTGTACGACTGATTGATGCCGGAGTTAGGCAGACCGATATTGTCGAGAACAGTCTGCACTTCACCGTGCGGAATTTCCTCTCGCAACGCGGATTCCACCTCGTCGCAGAGTTTGGCCGTCTCCTCCACGCGCAGACCGGGACGCCCCCGAACATGCAGGCGCAGCAAACCTGCATCCACCTGCGGGAAAAAGTCTTCGCCAAGGAAGCTGAACAGTCCGAGAGAAAGCAGGCAAAAGATGAGAAAGCAAACCACAAAGATACCGCGATGCTCGATGGTAGTCTCGAGCAATTGCTCGTAGCCCCGGCGGAACTCCTCGAACTTGCGCTCGAAACCGCGTTGGAAGCGTCCCAGAGCGGACTTGGGGGCTTCCGCGCGGTGTTCGTGACCGCGCATGATGTACATGACCAGCGTGGGAATTAGCGTCCGTGAAAGCAGGTAGCTGGCCAGCATGGCGAAGCTCACAGCCTCCGCCAGAGGGACGAAAAGGAATTTCGCTACGCCCGTTAGAAAGAACATGGGCACAAACACGATGCAGATGCTCAGCGTGGATACCAAGGCAGGCACGGCGATCTGCTGCGCGCCGTCCAGAATGGCCTGCTTCATCTCCTTTCCCATGGCCAGATTACGCTCGATGTTTTCGATTTCGACGGTCGCGTCATCGACCAGGATCCCGACGGCGAGAGCCAACCCTCCAAGCGTCATGATGTTAATCGTCTGGCCAATCGCACCCAGAACGATGATCGAAACGAAAATCGAAAGCGGAATAGAAATCGAAATGACAATCGTGGGCCGCCAATCACCCAGGAAGATAAGGATCATGACCGCCGTAAGCGCAGCCGCCGTCAAGCCTTCCCGCAAGACGCCTTCGATCGACGCTCGTACAAACAGCGACTGATCGAATAGCGCGGTGACCTTCAATTCCGGGGGCAGCGCTTGCGCCGCCTGCAGAACGATGTTCTTTACGCCCTTAACAATTTCCAGCGTCGAGGCGTTGCCGTTCTTGTAGATCGACATCAATGCGCCGCGGTTACCATCCTGGCGCACAATGTTGGTTTGAGGCGAGAAGCCGTCGCGAATATGCGCGACATCGCGCATATAGAGCGTGGAACCGTTCGCCGTCTTGACCGGGAGATCGTTCAATTCCGCGATGGTCTGCGGAGTTCCATTCATCTCCACGTTGTACTCGAGGGGGCCTAGCTTGACGGTCCCGGTCGGCAGAATCAGGTTCTGCGCATTGACTGCATTGACAATGTCATTGGGGGCGAGTCCGTACGCCTGGAGCCTGGGCAGGTCCAGATCCACCTGAATCTGTCGCATCTTGCCGCCGTAGGGATAAGGCGTAGCGGCTCCCGGCACGGTTGCCAGAAAGTTGCGTAGAAAATTCTGGCCCAAATCGAAGAGTTGCTGCTCGGGCAGCGTCTTGCTGCTCAGGCCAAGCTGGATAATCGGCGTGGTCGACGCACTATAGGAAATGATGAGCGGTGGGGTAGTACCGGCCGGCAAGCTGCGCACGGTGGTTTGTGCGATGGCCGTGATTTGCGCGATTGCTCCCTGAACGTTGGTCCCCGGACGAAAAAAAATCTTGATGACGCCCAGTCCGTTCACCGACTGGGACTCCATGTGTTCGATGTCGTTGACGGTCGTGGTAATGCCGCGTTCGGAGTTGGCCACGATGCGGTCGGCCATATCCAGCGGGGACAGGCCCGAATAGAACCAGACCACCGAAACTACCGGAATATCGATGCTCGGAAAGATGTCGGTGGGCGTTCGCAGAATCGTGATCGGCGTCAGAATCAGGATGACGAGCGCCATTACCACAAACGTGTAAGGACGCCGGAGAGCTAACGCAACAATCCACATCGATCAGATACCAGTCCAGAGGTTCGAAGAGATTAGGGAAACGCCGTCACAAGCCCGAAGCGAGCCCCACCAACTCGATTTTGGATTCGATACTATGCGTATCGGATTCGAAATCCTGGTCATAATTATATGGTAGGGTAAGGTCATGCGCCAGAAGGGTCCAGTTTGGGACAGTCGTGGCGGTCGCGCTCGCAAACGCGCTCCCGGGCGCCCGCGAAGCGAAAAGATTCGCCTCACCATCTTGCGCACCGCCCTGGCGTTGTTGGGGGAAAACGGCTTTTCCGATTTGACCATTGCAAGTGTCGCAGCCGACGCCGGCGTCGGCAAGGCAACGGTCTACCGGTGGTGGCCAAACAAAGCTGCGCTCATCGCGGATGCATTCGCCAGCAGCGCCACTCCCGAACTCCACTTCCCGGATACCGGCTCGATTCGCACCGACATGAGCCAGCAAATGCGTCAGTTGATCAAGATCTTTCGCAGCCCGCGTGGACGCATTGTCTCAGCCATGCTGGGAGGCGGCCAGAGTGACCGCGATCTCATTGCAGCGTTCCGCGAACGCTTTCTCAAGCCTCGCCGCCAGGAAGCCTATGCCACGCTTCGCCGCGCGATTCGTCGAGGTGAACTTCGTCGGGATGTAGACTTGGATCTTCTGCTGGATTCCCTCTACGGCCCTATCTACATGCGGTTCCTCATAAGGCATGACAGTTTGACTTCAGATTTTGTCGACCGCGTTTGCGAACTGGTTCTGGGCGGGGCAAGTCCATTGCGACAGAGGCACAGAGCTCAATCATAAACTCAACCTCATGAAGTTCTAGTCGCGCTCGCGCATCACGCGCTCCGATGTACGCATTCCAGCACCATTCGCCGCCGCCGACTCGGCCTTCTTCTTTTCCCAGTCCGTTTCGGCCGGCACGTTGATGACTTCTAGCTTTTTCTTCTTTAACCCTACATTGATCTGCGGTAGGGCCTTCGAGGTCAACTTTTGGAAGTCGACATTTACGTCTTCCAATTCATGTGCCAATGACTCTGTCCGCGCCACCTGATAATCCGTGGGCTTGCCGTCATAGCCCGACACTGCGCCATAGAGTTGGCCCATCAGTTCGCGAATGCGTTCCTCGCCGGTAACCATGCCGCCTTCTTTGGTAGCCACGATCTTCGAGCGCACCGCGTCACAATCCGTGGCCAACTGCTGCAGGTGTTTGCGCAGAGGATCTTTCTCCGCCATCTTTCTCTGGGCAAGCGACGCATCCCGCACATTGGCCGCGTCGCGCACCGCCTCGATTGCCTCTACCGAATAGGTCATGTGCTCCAGCAGTTTATAGACCTTCATCGAGAGGGCGAATTGCGCCTTGCGTTCTTCGAGCGAATACTTGGCCCTGGGATCCATCGCGATATCCAGTTGCTCGGTGTACGTTTGATCTCCCTTGGTTAGCTTTACGGTGTATGTGCCGGGCAAAACCCGCGGCCCCTGGGATGCTTCAAACAGCGCCGTTGCCGCGGGAGGAACCGCAGGCGGCCTCACTCGCATTGCCCAACTCGCGCGGTTCAGTCCACGATGCTTGCTCCCCGCCACCGTATCCACCAACTTACCCTCCTGATCGAAAATCTCGATCCTCAGGTCACCAAAGATGTGCCGGCTCTTCTGGTAGTAGGTGATCTGTGCATCGGCCGGCCGGCTCCGACCCAAGAAAGCTTCGTCCCCTTCCGGCCAGCCTCCCTGAACATCGAAATACTGGATCGATGGCCGCCCGGGAAGCAACGTAGCATCTTTCGTCATCACGTCTGGCGTCAGGGCACGCAGCGGTGAAATATCGTCGACAATCCAGATACCGCGTCCGTGCGTCGCTAGCACCAGGTCGGATTCCCGCGCCTGCACCGCGATGTCATCCACGGGCACCGCCGGAAAATCCGAGCCTTTGTATTGCGCCCAGCGTTGTCCACCATCCGCGGAAATCCAAAGTCCAAACTCCGTGCCCAGGAAAAGCACGTTGCGGTTCACGGTGTCTTCCTTGATGACGTGAGCAAAACCGCGCACTCCGCTCTCCTGCGCGGGCAGCGCGGTCCAGCTCTGTCCGTGGTCGGTGGTCTTGTAGACGTATGGCTTCATATCGCCGTACGTATGGCGGTCGAAAGTTGCGTACGCCGTGCCCTCGTCAAAGCGGCTGGCCTCGATGGTTGTGACCCAGGAATTTTTCCCCAGCCCGCCGATGTTCGCCACCACATTCGTCCAGGTCTTCGCACCATCGCGGGTGATCTGCACGTTGCCATCGTCCGTGCCTACCCAAATAATCTGGCCGTTCTTCGGCGATTCCGAAATCGAATAGATGGTCGTGTGCATCTCCGCCGAAGAGTTGTCAATCGTAACGCCGCCCGATTCTTCCTGCTTCTGCTTCTCCGCATCGTTGGTGGTAAGGTCGGGAGAAATGCGATCCCAGGACTGTCCATGGTCGCGGGACCGGAACAAGAACTGCGCCCCGATATAAATCGTTCCCTTCTCATTGGGGCTCATGTGAATCGGCGTATTCCAATTGAATCGCAACTTTTTCTCGCCGTAATTCGGCCAGGGATGGATGTCGCGGGTCTCGTGCGTATAACGGTTCACGCGCCCGATTTCGCCGCCCTGCGCCTCGGCATAAAGGTAGTCTGGATCGGAAGTATCCTCGAACATCCAGAAACCGTCGCCGCCGTACATGTTTTCCCATTGCGAGTTGGCGATGCCGCCCGGGTAGGAAGAATCGCCGATCCAGGAACTGTTGTCCTGCAATCCTCCGTAGACGTGATAGGGATCGGCATTGTCGGTGCTTACGTGATAGAACTGCGAAACCGGCAGGTTCACTTGGTGCTTCCACCGGTTACCGCCGTCTTCGCTGCGCCACAAGCCGCCATCGTCTCCGGCAATCACGATGTTTGTATTCCGGGGATCAATCCACGCATCGTGGAAATCGCCGTGCGCTCCGCCTGAAACCACGTTGAAGGTCTTGCCTCCGTCGTTGCTGAGCAGCAGAATGAGATCGGGTTTGAAAATCTTGTTCTCATCCTTGGGATCGACGATTAGATTCCCGAAATAAAATGGACGCCAGACCATGTAGTTGCTGGCATCCAGCTTGGTCCAATTCGCGCCGGCGTCGTCGGAACGGTAAAGTCCTCTTCCCTTTTCCGCTTCGATGTTGGCATACACCACGTTTGGCTTCGATGGCGCCACTTGCAGCGCGATGCGGCCGTATGGTTTCGGCGGCAATCCTTTGGCGTTGCTGTCGTTGATCTCGCTCCAGTGGACGCCTCCATCGGTGGACTTGAACAGCCCGCTGCCCGGACCGCCGGAGCGAAACGTCCAACCCTGCCGCCGGAAATCCCACATCGCCGCATAGATTGTCTTCGGTTCCTGCTTGCTGCGGGCGATCATGGCGCAGCCGCTTGAACCATTTGCCCCACCCAGAACTTTTTTCCAAGTCTTGCCGCCGTCGGTGGTCTGGAAGACGCCGCGCTCATCGTTGTCGTCCCACAGATGCCCGGTCGCGCAGGCCAGCACGTCGTTGCCGTCGCCCGGATTCACCAGAATCTTGGCGATGTGTTCGCTGTCTTTCAATCCAACGTTGGTCCAGTTCTCGCCGCCATCGGTCGACTTGTAAACGCCGTCTCCCACCGACACGCTGTTGCGCAACCAGGCTTCGCCGGTGCCCACCCAGACAATCTTTGAGTTCGAAGGATCAATCGCGACCGCCCCGATCGACTGTACGTCCTGCCGGTCGAAGACTGGTTTATAGGTCGTGCCTCCGTTCACCGACTTCCACACACCGCCGCTGGCCGCGCCCACGAATACGGTGATGCGGCCGTCCTCCTCCACCGCATCGACGGCGGCAATACGCCCGCTCATTGTGGCCGAACCGATGTTGCGCGCCGGCAAACCCGAGACCGCGGCAGCATCGAAGCGGTACGTGGCTTGGCCTTGCCCCAGTAAAGGAGCGCTTAGCGCCCCGGCCAACAGAACAGTCACTACCCAACAATCGCTAGCGGATGCTTTCATATTTACGAGTCCCTTTCGCGGCGAATGATCTGCGCTGGTAACGGCCATCGGAGCGAATCAGTGAATCCCGACCATGCCGGACTTCTTTTCCTCAGTCCTCAGAGAAGCCGGTAGCGCGAAATCCTTAGGATCGATGAGCACATTCACTTCCAACTTCTGCACGGTGGTGGTCTGATCTTCGGGATGGTCTTTCGTCCCCTGGGAAACCGAGAATGGATACATCACGCCCGCGACCGGCTTGTAAGATCCGAATCCCATGACGCGTTCCCGCACAGAGCCTCGGATGAACTGCTGAATTTCCTTTCGAATCTCCAGATAGGTATCGGGGTCGAGGTAGTAGTAAAGGACGTCGCCGTTTTTCAGCGTCACCTTTAATCGCAGCGCGTCATCGCCATCGACCACGTCGTGTCCCAGATATTCGACGGTGTTGCCCTTCTCTTTGTAGTCGACCAGGGGGCCGTCAAAGTCGGCGTCTAACAGCAGGTCGCGGAGATCGTCTTCGCCCAGCAACTCTGGATCTTTCTTCCCACGAAACGGCTGGATTTGCCAGCCCGTTGTGCCGTCGTAAGCTTGCACTTCCGTCATGCCCTGCAGGGATAACGTCTCCCGCACCAAGTCAGGCCGCACGTTTTCCTGACTCACGGATGCGGTGAAGCCGCCGCCACCGTCAAACTTTCCGGTCATTCGGATCGTCTTGATGGCTTTGATCTTCTCAATCCCGCCCTTGGCCTGGATGTTCTTCTCAATCAGTTCGTCGGCGGTTTGGGAAAAGGAAAATACACAGAAGCAACAGACAGCACAAAGCACTATCACGGCCTGACGCATCGAGCGGACTCCTGTTGTAAGGGACTGAAAGACCCGGAAAACGAGAACCAGTACTCTACCCGGTAGTAGACGAGTCTTTCAAGTCTTAGTGAGCAGGCAGAGCAGGCAGAATGTCGTTTTAAGATCCGACTGCTCGAGGAAAAGCCGCTCCTGCCAAAGCGGCTGTTCGATTTTAGAGAGGCAATTTTTTTAGTGAGTGAAGGAAAAGTTCAGCCCGGTGGTCAGGATGAGATCGTTTTTCTTGGCGTCAATTGGCGGATTCGAAACATATATGTCGCTGAATTGGTTTTGCCATCCCATCCACTTGCTGATCTTCGTGACCGTACCCAGATCGAAGGTAAATCGAAATTGGCTCGTGTCCGACAGGTCGGGATAGATAAAAGACTTCTCGGTAATCACGGTGCTCTTACCCGCCTTGTAGGTCAACAATTCGCCCAAAGTCAGCGCCGCGAAACGATTCGTCACTCCGTAGGAAACAAAACTAGGAGGAACCGCGGCAGGAGTGACCTGCGGACCATTGGAATAAGTTTCATGGGTGTAGTTCAATCCAGCCTCCAAGTCGAACGTGGTAATGTCCGACTTGATCGCGTGGTAGCCCACGCCGCCCTCGTAGACGCCTCGTAGATCCAGGTCCTGCAGCGCATTGCTGGTGAAATCCGCGCCCACGAAGCCGAAAATTCGCGGATTGACATTGTGATCGTATTGAACCCCTCCGGTGATCAGATTCGCCACGGTACTCGGTGTCGCCAGCTGGTTTTGCGTGTCGACGGAGGTCAGGTAAATGCTGGTCTTGTCGTTAAGAGTAGGGCGAGTAGTATTGATCGCCAGCCCAAGATTGGTGGTCTCACTGTTGCCGCGCGCCAGCGAAAAGCCCACGTTAACCCCGCCGTTCCATCCCTTCCGCCAACTCGGATGCAACGACTTATCATAGGAATCCTGCTCGGCATCATTACGGATCATCACCACGTTCCCCGCCGGAACTTCAACCGTACCACCGGTCTTGGTGGCAACTTCGAGTTTTCCGTCGGCCTCATTTACCGGACCGACTACGGTTTTCTTGTCCGACGTACTGACGTGCAATTCCTGCTCAGTGGTAATCTTTGTGACGGCCGCGAACTGCAGGCTTATATCGCCGGCGAAGTCGGTACGCAGCATCAGAGTTTTGCCGTCAGACTTCACGATGGTGCCGCTCAGGTGATCACCGTTCTTCAAGGCGATCTGATCGGCGAACACTGTCGAAACCAATCCTAGAAAAAACACGAAAGCAACCCGCTCGATTTGGCGCGACACTCCTAACCTCCAGATTTAAGAGTCAGTCTCAACAACTCAAGTGCTAGATAAGGAACCTGGGAACTCTTTGGAACATGCTTGGGAACATAAGGCTACGGCACAACCCGGCGGTTGGATCGAAGAAGATACTACTCACAAAATCCGGCGACAACAACTCGGTCAGCCCTTGGATTCCTTGGATTCGGAGCTCTTGCTCTGTTCAGTCGAAGCCTGCGCCGGAGGATTGTCCTTCATGCCTTCCTTCAGAGCACGAATCCCCTCGCCCAGCCCCTTACCCAACTCAGGCAGCTTCTTTGGCCCGAACACCAACAGGGCTATGGCAAAAATCACCAGCAGATGCATCGGTTGGAACAAGCCTTCAAACATAGGAACCTCCAAGAAACAACACCACAGCTATACGCTACCGGACCAGCAGGTGTAAGTCAAACCCGCTCCCCAGCGCTCCCTAGCGCTCGGTGCCAAACTGACTCTCTCGCAGTCTTTCATCGCGTGGAAGTGGGCGCTGTGACTAAGAGCACAGCGCGTCGTGACCGCCGAACCCTCTCCGTGAAAGCACCAACTTCCGGCGCATCATCTGCGGCGCATTACCAGCCGATCACTCTCTCATCTTGCCCAGTTACCGAGGTTACCTTACTGCCGGCTCAGGGGGTGGGCTAATGTGGAATCAGCGACTACGAACTGCCGGATCGCTACCCAGTCAGGGCGATCTGGCAAGCCGAACCATTGTTGGAGAATCGAGTGCAGCGCAGAGGCGTATCAGTCGTTCTGTTTCTTGTTGGCTTAATACTGGCTATAGCTGCCCATGCCAGCGAAGGCCGGCCCGTGAACTCCACTGATTTGATGGCTTGGCTGACGGCTGGAGTGCCTTGCAATCGCCTGATCCGCATTATCCAGCAGCGCGGTATCGCCAGCATTCCCAACAACGAACAGATTCGTCAATTCGAAGCCGCCGGCGCCAACCCCATCTTGATTCGCACGCTGAGCAACTTGAAGCCGTCCTCTGCCATGAGTCCGGTAACACCCCAGATTCCGCCATCTCTGATTCAAGCTGCTATTTCGGCGCAGTCTCAGCGCTTCCACGAAGCCGACCTTGATTTGCGGCAGGCCGTAAGCGCAGATCCGCAAAATGCCGCACTGCACTTTGCTCTCGGCAGTATGCTTCGTCAGCAAGAGCGCTGGGATGACGCCTTCGACGAGATCACTCTCGCCACTCGCCTCATGCCCGATTTTCCCGAGAATCACAGCGGCCTGGCTTACATTTTCTACCGCCTGGATGATGGACCCAATGCCATCGCCGAAGCGCGCACCGCCCTGAGTATGGACCCGCAGAATGCGGAGGCGTACCAGTTCCTCGGCCTGGGCCTTTTCTCGAACGGGCAATACGGTGCGGCTGTGCATGCTTTCATCGAGTCGCTGGCCCGCGATGCTGGGAATCCTGATACGTATTACGATCTGGGCATCACCCTGCACGCCGACGGGAACCTGCCCGCGGCTCTCGCCGCCTATCGTCAGGCGATTCGTCTCAACCCGGGTTTCTGGGAAGCACACTCTAACCTTGCGCTGATTCTGCACGAGCAAAGCAAGCTGGATGAAGCCCTCGCCGAATATCGCGAAGCCAAGCGCCTCGCCCCGCAAGAAGCCTCGGTTCGCAACAACCTCGGCAATACCTACTGCGACCAGGGCGACTTCGACGCCGCCATCGTCGAATTACGTGAACTCTACCGCCAGCATCCGGAATGGGAGCAAGGGCACGGTTGCCTGGCCCGCGCATACATGTCGAAAAAGAACTACGCGGGCGCGGTCGACGAATTGCAGTTGGCGGTGCGGCAGAATCCCTCCAGCTCCGCCGAACATCGCGTGCTTGGTGAAGCCCTGCTCCTGAACGACAAGCTGGAGGAAGGCATACACGAACTACGCCTGGCGGTCACCCTCAATCCTGATTCCGATGCGGCGCACCACTCTCTAGGTACAGCGCTGTTCCAGCAGCAGCAACCGGCAGCGGCGGAAAAAGAGTTCCGCGAAGCGCTTCGACTGAACGCTTCCTCCGACAACCACTATTCGCTGGCGGCGTGCCTGATGACCATGGACCGCTATGAGGAAGCTCTATCTGAACTGGAGGCCGCTACGCAGCTCGACCCCGAGCGAAAGCTCTACCGCGCCCGTCGCGACGAACTCCGGAAACTCATGCTGATGAAAGAGACGAACTCGCGGTAGTAAGCGTCGCCGGGACACTACCGGCCAGTGTACTGCCGATATTTCAACTGGGCTGCGGAACTTCATACACTTGGAGTGGGCGAATGGAAACGAAGACTACACGCCGCGGAATTCCTGGGAAGGTTGAATCATGGACTTGACGCAATCCACAGCAGCCGCCGCCAGAGCTCCGCAACCCGCCCTGCCGGAAACCAACGTTCGGAATGAGATTCGCAGCGACTCCCGCAACTCTGTCCGAAACCACGCTAGGGTCGCCAGCAGGTCCGCCGGCTTCGGCTTGCCGTGCGCCAACTGCCGTCTCTACTATGCCGCCAACCTCGACGCTTGCCCAGCCTGCAACAGCAAGGAGCGGGTTTCTCCCAAGCTTGCGCCGGTCACCCCGAAAGTGCAGACCACGGAAGAGCCCGTGCCGGATACGGCTGTTATCGAACAGGAGCGAGAGGCCTTCCTCAAGGAGTTCAAGTCACAGCTTTTCGCGGCCCATGCTGAGGTCGCCGGTTCTCCGCTGGTTTGTACTTTGGGAGGGCATCCCATCGAGGGCGCCGAGGCTGCGATATGCAAGCCGTGTTACGACCTGCTGCAGGAACGCGTGGACGTGTGCGAAGCCGCCCTGCACATCGATCTGAAAGAAGCGGCGCAAATTATCTATGACGCTGTTTGGGCCGATCCTTCCGATCCCAGCAAGACCTACATCAACGCGGCGACCGCTTTGCTAGCGGAACTACGCAAGCGCAGCGGAGTTTCCAGCCTGCTTGGCCCGTTCCATCCCCTGGCGGACTGAGTTCGGTGGTCGGGCTAGCTGAGGATGTTTTGGACGAAGACCCTAGCCGAGGACATTCCGTCCGCTCTTGCTGCCCTAGAAACTCTGTAATAGGGAAATCGTGGCGTCTGCACTGGTAGTCGACGAAGCACCGGCGGAAGAAGCTCTCGCCGAATTCATCGTGCCTAACAGCTCTTCAACCAACTGCACAGATTGCGAAGCCGCGTTAGCCTCGTTGCTTTGCGCGGGCGAGGGCGTACTTTGCAGATCCACCCAGGAATGTCGCAAAAGCCGACCGCGCGCTGGATAGATTACCGGAGCTGAGCGTGCTGCCCAGAGAGTTCGCATCGCTAGTGATTTGCGAAATGCTCGACTGAGTGGTTGACCGCCGTTGCGGAGCTTTGCAAAACATCCTGCAAGCTTTGAAACGCTGATTGAGCGCCACTCAGGTCACCCGTCGCCAGACAATTCTCCAGAGCCTGCAAAGCTTGATGTCGAGCGGAGTTGCTTGCCGAGAGCACGTCCTGACCGAGGCCTACAGCCGAAATCGAACTCATGATTGGTCCTTCTATGAGATTGCAACGAAATGACGTCCTGGTTTTCTGATCGACCTCCCATGGCGGCATTGCCACTGGTTCAAGCCATCGGCGATGCATCGGCAAAACTTTAGAACCATTTTTGGCGCCACGATAAAAAGGTCCGTCCGCTGGAAACAAACAGCTTAAGAGCCCGAATCGCACCACATGCTGAATTTGTCACAGAGTTCGCATTCGACGCTCAGCAAGAGCCGCAGGAATCGCCTCTACTCTGGCTTTATCGCTACCCACTTCCTTCCGGCGTACAGCTTGTAACTGGCGCCATCTTCAACCATTTTTAGCGGCACCGGACGCTTCAAATCGCCATCGGTCTGGTAGGGCACGGTCAGTACATCTTCATTGGCCACGTTCATGATGACAAACTTGTCGGACGAGAACCCAAAGCCGTATTCCCCTGGAGGCAGTTCCGGCCCGCCAATGTTCAGTTTGGACTCGGTAACCAGCATGCCCTGATACTTCTGCTGCACCGCGCTGGAATATCCAGAGGTATCGACTAAAGCCCCGAACGTCACCTGGGCATCGGCCAACCGGAAACCAGCGGAGTTGCGCAACTGGGTTGGCGCCTTCTGCCCGGAGAAAAAAAATTCCGCGGGGACCACTTTCTTGAGTTCCTCGGGGTTCAGCAGGTGCGGCGCAGATTTTTGCGCGAGTGCGGAGATCAGGAGCGCAGCTAAGATAATTCCAAGCGCGGCTAGACTTCGATTCTTCACCATTTTTCCTCGATTCCGTTGTGAGTTGAAAACACACCGGCACTCTAGTCTTTTCTGGTGTTGCGTGTAAACACTGAATGGTGAATACAAACGGCCGCTGAACCTAGAAGTAGCGAGAACTGACAACCGGGGGCCGGAGAACTGACTAATTCATTTTGCCCGCAAGATTCGGATAGTCCGCTGGCACGTCCCGCACCTAAACTGTGCCTATTATGACTTCCGCTAACGCGACTTTCCCAATGATGACCACGAGTGCCATACTGGCAGAGAAATCACGCAGCACAATGCCGGCACCGCATTTCAACTCAAGACCAGAGGAGGACCCCCGCTGGGATGTCGTGGTCGCACGTGACTCCGCGCACGACGGAGAATTCGTCTTCGCCGTTTCCACCACCGGCGTCTATTGCCGGCCGTCTTGCGCGGCCCGCCGGCCGCGGCGCGAGAACGTTACGTTCTTTTCGGGTCCGGAGCAGGCGGAAAAGGCCGGTTTTCGCGCCTGCCTGCGTTGCCGTCCCAGGTCGCTCGACGGCAATCCGCAATCCGACTCCGCGAAGGCAATTTGCCGCTACATCGAGCAGCATCTGGATGAGCCGATCACGCTGGCACGCCTGGGAAAGCTTTTCCGGCAGAGCCCATTCCATCTGCAGCGCCGGTTCAAGGCGGCGCTCGGAATAACGCCGCGCGAATATGCCGACTCCTGCCGACTGCGCCTCCTCAAACGCAATCTTCAGGCGGGGGACAACGTCACCCGCGCCATGTACGACGCGGGCTACGGATCAAGCAGCCGCCTCTACGAGAAGACCGCGGCGCAACTGGGAATGACTCCCGATAAATATCGCCGGGGCGCGATCGCCGCGGCTATCCGTTACGCCTGCGCCGATTCGCCGCTGGGGCGCATGCTGATTGCGGCCACCGATCGTGGCATCTGCGCCATTCAGTTCGCGTCCTCCGATGGCGAGTTGATCGAAGGATTGAAGCGCGAGTTCCCTTTTGCGGTGCGTAAGCCTGACGAAGGCGGTTTGCAAGCGTGGATCAAAGCGTTGCTGGCGAAGATGCGTGGCTCGGAATTGAACGCCGCGCTACCTCTGGATATTCGCGCGACTGCATTCCAGCGGAAGGTGTGGACTTACCTGCAGTCGATCCCGTTCGGAGCGACCCAGTCTTACGGACAGGTGGCGAAGGCGATTGGCCAACCCAGCGCCAGCCGGGCGGTGGCGCGTGCCTGCTCCACGAATCCGGTCGCGGTCGCGATTCCCTGCCATCGCGTGATCCGCGAAGATGGCGATATCAGCGGCTATCGCTGGGGCGTGGAGCGAAAGAAGACGCTGCTGGAGATGGAAAGCCGCCCTTGACACAGGCTTTCTCGCCTTACGCTGGGTGTATCGATACGCGCCGGGACCGCACCGTGGATATGATTCCCCTTAGACCCGAGCGCGAGGCGCAGCTGGAGGAATACGCCCAGCGACACGGCCAGGACCCTGCTGCAGCGCTCGATGAAGCTCTGCCTGCCTATCTGGAGCGGGAGCGCCAGGATTTCGAGGAAGCCGTTGAAGGTATCCGCAGAGGGCATGAAGACGTGAAAGCCGGCCCTACCCGGCCAGCCGCTGAGTTCCTTTCCGAAATGCACCAGAAGCATGGCATTCCACGTTGAAACGTCGGCGCAGGCCGAGAGCGACGCGGGCGCGATTCTTGAACGGCTGCTACAAGGATTACCACTCTTATTTTGACGTTTGGTTTAGGTTCTTCGACGACCCGCACACTCAAGCTGGGCTGGACGACGGTTTGTCTTGGCTGCCAGAGTCTCTGGCAGCGAGGGCGTTAGTAAAAGGTGGCAAGACGGATTCGGAGGAGACTCGCCGCGTCGACACTTTTCCGGAACCGTGTCACGGATATCCGGCTCTTCCATGCTGGCGGAGGCGTCTGGTAGCTGCATTCTCGACTGGAAGTTCCGGGAATTGCGCCGAGGTGTGGGAGATCAAGATCCCCGCCCTGTCCCTGCAAAGGGCGCGCGGACAATGGCTGGGTACCCGCTTCATTGAATCGCGCGGCTTCTGCGGACCACCACCCAGTTCAGCAACGCGAGCGCTATCGTCGCGATCAAGATCAGGGACTGGCCGAAATCGACGCGTGTCGCAAGAACCAAACAAATCATTACGCCGATGACGGCGAAGAAATCTCCGGCAGGCAGGCGGAACATGGCGGCTGCGTTTTCAAGTCGCTCACGCCGCAAGATCGGCAAGGCGGCGCAGCCCACGCCGTAGTAAAGCAGCCGCGCCACGGCGGAGAGCGTTACGTTCCATTTGAAGTCGCCGATCAGAGCTAATCCCCAGACCATGGCCCCGAAAACGAGGATGGAGATATAGGGCGTGTGAAAGCGGCGATGCACTGCGGCAAACGCTTTGGGGAAGTCGCCTTGTTCGGCGAGAGCGAATGGGACGCGCGGCATGGCGAGAATCTTTGCGCTGAGATAGCCATAGAAAGAGATCAGCGCTCCCACGGCCACCAGAGCGCCGCCTGCGGGGCCAATGGCAATCCGCGCCACATCGGCCAGAGGACGTTGGCTGTGTGCGGCGTCGGGGAGGACGCCGACGACCAACCACTGGATCAGAGCGTAGATCACGGTACAGACCAGCAGCGCCGTGAACAGCGCGAAGGGAGCGTCCTGGCGAGGATTCTTCGCCTCGCTCATGGGCGCCAGCGCGGTCTCGAATCCGCCATAGGCGAAAACCATAAGCAGGACAGCTTTTAGCCACTGGCTGAGATTGGCGGGGGGTGCAGGCGGAGTTGCGGTGCTCCAGTGCTGGCCATGAAGCACCAACAGACCGAGGACGATCACGCCAAACAGCGGCAAAAGCTTGGCTGCGGTGAAAAAGTTGCTCACCTGCACTCCAGCGCGGACGCCGCGAACGTTGATAAAGGTTAGAAAGCCAACCAGCAGCGTGAGAATCAGAGCGCGAGGCAGCGGATCCCTTGCGTGCGGCCAGAATTCACCCAGATAGATCACAAACAAGTTGGCATTCGCGGCCGGTGCGGCAACTTGCCCCAGCCAGAGCATCCACGCGGTCTGAATCCCCATGAGGCGTCCGAAGGCAACGCGGGCATACAAATACGGACCACCAGCCTGCTGAAAACGCGACGCAACCTCGGCGAAGCAACCAAGGATCACGCCCATGCCAGCTCCAGCCGCGAGCACCGCATAAGGACTTGAGCGGCCAAGGAGACCGGTTACGGTGGAGGGCAGGCCGAACACTCCGCTGCCAATGATGGAGTTCACCACCAGAGCAACCAGGCTCCAGCGGCCGATGGCGCGGAGAAGCGTATGGCGCGGCAGGTCGAGACTGGCGGTGTCCATCGCGCGTTTTTATCACAAACGGAGACCTCAACCAATTTTGACGGTTCCCAGTTTGCGGTATAAATTCATCGGCTAAAGGATTCCAGGAGATTTCTTAGTGTCCGAAAAGCGCCCCCAGACTTTTGCCAACCACGCTCGTCTCGATCCACTTTTTCACTTCATTGCGTTGCCGGTTTTTCTTCTCGCCGCGATCGGTGGTCTCATCCACTTTCTGTGGCACCCGAGGTGGCACTCGGGCTTGTTCTTCTTAATCTCCGTGGCCGCCGCGATTGCAGTCTTGAAGATTCGCACCTACCCTCTACGGGTGCAGGACCGCGTAATTCGGCTGGAAGAGCGGCTTCGTCTGACTGCGCTGCTTCCCGAGCCTTTGCGCTCGCGCATTCCCGAGTTCAGTGAAGGTCAACTGATCGCATTGCGTTTTGCCTCGGATGCGGAACTACCCGCACTCGCCGCCCGGACGCTTGCGGAAAGCCTGCCACCAGCGGGGATTAAGAAAGCAATTCAGACTTGGCGTCCCGACTATTGGAGGGTCTGACCATCCAATGACTTGATCTCCGATAACGATCTCGGACGACGATCTCGGACAAACCTTTGTGCCACTTCTGCCGTCTGAACAACGAGGGACCGAGGGCTGGTTTGTAGGTTTAGGGATCAGTGGCTAGTATCGAACGCTGCCCTGATCACTGACTTTGGGCACAGTCCGCGCTCAGGTAACCGCGGCGGGTCCCCGAAGTAACGGACGCAGTTCACCTTCAGTAACGGGCGCAGTTCACCTTCGGTCGTTGACCGGGATGCGACCGCCAGATACGATTTTTGATAGAATTCACCGGGCTTTTATAAAGGGAGCGATCCGTATCTGATAGAGAAATATGCGAGTTGCAAAACTCCAAATACGGATCATCGCATTGGCTGCCATGGTTCTGGCTGGTTCCTCCTGTCAGACAGCCAAGAAACCCGTGGCCTTGCTGCCCGCCAAGACTGCTCCAGCCCTGACTGTGGCACAAGGTCCGGCTCCGCAGCCCGTCCCGGCGCCTGAAGTCTTTCCCAACCAGGCACAGACCAAGGCTCAAGCGCCTGCGGCGGAACAGCTTCCATCCCAATCATCTCCCCCCGCCTCCGACCCGGTCGGCGATCTGATCGCTAAAGTGGAAGCACAGTATCAGGCCGGCTTGGCTGATTACCAAGCCGGGCGAAAAGATGCTGCCAAGCAGGAATTCGACGCCGCTTTTAACGCCCTGCTCGAAAGCAATCTCGATATCCGCTCCGACGGTCGCCTGCAGAAGCAATTCGACCGGGTCGTGGAAGGTGTCAACCATCTCGATCTCGGCAACCAGGCGACCGAACCAGAGGCGCGGCAGAAAGCGGAGCCGGCGCCCATCGACGAAACCAACGGCATCACCCCAGCTGCCGACCCGAATATCCGGGCAAAAGCGCAGGCCGAGATCAAATCGACGCACTCTGACCTGCCGCTCATGATGACCGATCAGGTCGCCGGCTATATCAGCTACTTTTCCAATCGTGGACGCGGCAGCTTCGAGCGCGCCTTCGCCCGCTCCGGCCGCTATCACGACATGATGGTCTCCATCCTGAAGAAAGAAGGCGTCCCGCAGGATCTGATCTACCTTGCGCAAGCCGAATCCGGATTCCAGCCGACGGCTGTTTCCCGTGCCGGCGCCCGCGGCATCTGGCAATTCATGGGCAGTCGCGGCAAGGGTTATGGCCTGCAGCACAGCCTGTGGGTCGATGACCGTCAGGATCCGGAGAAATCCACCCGAGCCGCCGCCCATCATTTGAAGGACCTCTATGCCCAGTTCGGCGACTGGTATCTCGCCATGGCCGCTTACAACTCGGGGCCGGGCACGGTACAGGCTGCCGTTAAACGCACCGGCTACGCCGATTTCTGGGAGCTCTACCGCCGCAACGTTCTCCCCAAAGAAACCCGCAACTACGTTCCCATCATCCTCGCCGTAACCATCATGACCAAGAATCTGTCGAACTACGGCTTTGATGACGTCTCCATGGACGAACCGCTTGCCTTTGACAGAGTCACCATCGACTACCCGGTTGATTTGCGCTTGGTGGCGGATTGTATAGGCGCGACCCCGGCCCAGTTGCAGCAATTGAATCCCAGCCTGTTGCGGTTGAGCACCCCCAAGGACGGCGCCTTTGAACTCCATTTACCCGTCGGGACGAAGGACCAGTATCAGACCACAATCGCCGCCATCCCTTCCGGCATGCGGCTGTGGTGGCGCTATCCCGTGGTGCATTCTGGCGACACGCTGGCATCGCTGGCTAGCATCTACCACGTAACCACAAAGTCGATCGCCGAGGCCAACCACCTAGACGGCGCAGAACTTCCAACCGACGCCCAGCTGATTATTCCGGTCGCGCCCGGCAAACATCCGCTTGACACGGCCACCTACTCCCGCCGCATCATCCGTTATCGCGTCAGGAAAGGAGATACCGTCGAGTCTGTGGCCGAGAACTTCGGCGTTCCCGCCCTGATGGTCCGCCGCTGGAATGGCCTCCGAAGCCACAGCGGCCTGCATGGCCGGACCGTGCTGGCGCTCCACCTGCCGGTTTCGCCCGGCAATGAAGTCGCTGCCAGTTCTGGAAAGCCGGTCGGGCACAACCACAAACCCGCCCAGATCGCCGGCGACAAAGCTGCGGCAGGCAAATCAGCCAAGGCTGCGGAAGACGATGCGCCCGAGCAGGCCGGCGTTCTGCACCACAAGGTGAAGTCCGGCGAGACCTTCTATTCCATCGCAACCGCTTACAAAACTACGGTTACGGCCCTCAAACGCAGCAACAGCAACGTTGCCACTCTCCGCCCCGGCATGATCCTGATCGTCCAGCCCAGCCGGTAGCCCGCCACTCCTTCTTCTTCCTTCTTCCTTCTTAAAGCTTCATCACCGACCTACGACCTCTCGAGTAAGACGATCCTGATACACCGTCTCGAATAGACGGGCTTAATGCTGGGCCTTTGATGGCGCACCGCCTTGGGACCGGCGAAGAGTATGATTAATTCATGAATGAAGTCCAAAGAAAGCTCCTTCAGACGCGTTTCTTGCTCGTAGCTGTGGCCCTTGTTCTTGCCGGCCTGGCCCTGGGTTTGCATCAATTGATCCACTAGGCGCTAAACCGGGCCTAACCCGGCACGCGATTCCTGACACGGCGCGCTAACCCTTGTTCACCCTTTCCACGCCACTGGATGTGACAGCTCCGTCCTTCCGTTGCCCTTGCAGAATTTTCTTCCATTCCCTCGCTCCCTGTGTTAACAGGATACAGGCTGATGTGATCGCAGACTTGCAGTCTGCACCAAACGTCGTGCTATAATCGCGCGCCGTTTCAGGACAAAGTTTCTGGTGGTCTTTTAAATTTCTCGTGTCCGGCAACCTTGCGCGGCCATGTTGCGCCGGGGCGCCAATCAAGATCAGGAGGAAAAATGACGCTCTACGATCCCACGCTTTACGGACGTGATGAAGAAGAAGAGTTCGGCGATACCGGCGCTTATAGCGAGTCCCTGGAGGAAGATTTCGAAGAGGAAGAAGAGGAGGAGGAAGAATCCGGCGTGCCCGAACCGGAAATGAGCGAACCAGTGTCGTCCCCTGCGCCGCCTCCCCCGCCAAGGCCGGCCTCAAGCAGAAGCGGTTCCAGGAAACCCGCCGCCAAGAAGAAGGCGCCCGCCAAGAAAGCCCCCGCCAAGAAGAAAGTGGCAAAGAAGCCAGCCAGAAAAAAAGCTGCGAAGCCTGCAAAAAAGAAGGCCGCCAAGAAGCCGGCCAAGAAAAAAGCAAAGAAGGGCCGTCGCTGAAGCCGGGCCGAAGCGGTTTTCCTGTTCCGCAAATGACTAAAACCGCGGCCCATGTATCCCGGACCGCGGTTTTTTCTCTTCCCGAGTTAAGATACACGGTTCATGGGCGAGCGGCAACGGCACGCGAAATAAATCACAACGAATTTGGTGCTCGGTTCTAGCTACTCGCTACTTCTTCCCTCCCACTGTGTTCAGACACCTCCCGTACAACTCCAGCAACTGCGTCGCATACTCGTCGGGCTTGGACGCCGAACCTGTTCCCTGAAAGCCTACGCCGGACGATGTTGTCCGCCCGTAACCCGTTGTCATCGCGATGAATTTCATCAGATCGAGCGCAATATCCTCGTTGCGGCGAGCGCTCCCATGCGTACCCGGACCTTCTTCCATAAGTCCCTCTCCTGTACCGGAAATATAAGAAAATTCTGGTTCAAGCTCTTCTTCGTCTTCCATACCGCTGATACTCCAGGAAAACTGACATTCCATGGAAACTGATACCCGTCAACCCGTCAGAAGCTTACGCTCCGCAAAAGATGATAGCAGCATCCACCGTGCTTAAACCCGGCGTCACTCAATCGACCGAGGGCAATTGAAAATCCACCTGCGCGGTCCGCCGCAGCCGTACCATCAGCCACAGCGAACCCGCCAACAGAAACGGCGATGAATAAAAACCCGGCGCTGGACGGGGGAAGGTCACCGCACCCACGGTGTGTCCGAAGATCGAAAACCAGGTATGGCCCAGGCCATTCGTCAACATGATTGCTGCGTAAGCCCAAGCCAGGGGCCGCAATCCGCGTATCCCCCGCGCCGCCACCGGAGTCAAGCAGAACAACAACCCGCACGCGACGATCAGTCCGAACAGCCACTCGCGAAAACCGAATGTTGGCATGGGAAAACCACTCCCATCGCTGGTGCAGGATGGTCACCGTCGGGTTGTACACCGCAAGAAAGCCCGTGCCGGCCTCGTCGACGATGTGCAGCGCGAACGCCACGCACAGCCCAAACCAGGCGCTGCCGAAACCCGACGCCGGAAGTGAAGGCGGCGCATCCCTCATAATCGCCTTTCTCAAGAATTCTCAATCACAGTCGGATAATTGGCAATCGAAAATCCGGCCACGGGTACGGACATGACTGGCTGCCACTGCGCTCATGTCATGAGTTCCACTTTTTTTCGACCTCACCCAATTGCAGGAGGATCTGGCCGACCTGAAGTGAACCAGATAGAAGTGAACCGGACATCGGTTCAGTTCCCATTGCAAGCAGAGCACTTCCCCTCCGCCTGCATTCCATCTTTCGGTTTAGAATGTCTGCCCATGCTCAAACCGAGAGTCAAGAAGATCATGCACACCCGATGGATCCTCTGTGCCGCGTGTGTTTTTGCCGGCATCCTCGCAGCCGCTCAGGACCAGGATTTCAGCAAGGTCCAAATAAAAGTCACCAAGGTGGCGGGCAACATCTACATGCTGGAAGGCGACGGTGCCGGCAATATCGGAGCCTCGGTCGGCGACGACGGCATCGTGATCGTCGACGACCAGTACGCCCCGCTCGCTGAAAAAATTCAGGCCGCGCTGAAAGGCATTACCGACAGGCCGGTGCGCTTCGTCATCAACACCCATTATCACGGCGATCACTCCGGCGGAAACGCTTACTTCCAAAAACAGGCTCCCGTCATTGCCCAGGACAACGTTCGCAAACGCCTCGAGAGCGGCAGCCCCGTCGGCAACGGCGGTGCCATCCGAATGGAGTCCAAGCCCGCGCCTCATGATGCTCTCCCCATCATCACCTTTGATCGTGACGTTACCGTGCACCTCAACGGCGAAGATATCCGCGCCCTGTACTTTCCCGCCGGGCACACCGACGGCGACTCCATCATTTTCTTTCCCCATTCGAATGTCGTGCACATGGGCGACGACTTCGTCACTTATGGTTTTCCCTTTATTGACGTGGAGGGCGGCGGCAGCATCAACGGCATGATTGATGCCGTGGCCCAGGTCATCTCGCAATTGCCGCCGGATGTTAAAGTCATTCCTGGGCATGGACCGGTCTCCAG
>Ga0302326_10006436_pt1 | contig 26366 bp, 20 predicted proteins | sample Palsa_T0_3_FD_202264 | JGI IMG/M metagenome (GOLD analysis project Ga0302326, IMG submission 202264) | Peat permafrost microbial communities from Stordalen Mire near Abisko, Sweden - Palsa_T0_3 | ecosystem: Environmental > Terrestrial > Soil > Palsa > Peat permafrost | place: Sweden: Abisko... | reverse complement strand
TGGTGCTGGCAGCCGAGCAGTCCGGCAAGGTGGTGCAAGTGGGAACGCAGAATCGCAGCAACTCCCTGTACCAACAGGCCAAGGAAATGGTGGAGCAGGGCATGATCGGCGACATCCATTATGTGCGCGCTTTTTGGTACCGCAATTCGCTCCCAGACAATCCGGCCTGGCGCTACAAAGTGCCTGACGACGCGAGTCCGCAAAACAGCGATTGGAGCAAATTTCTGGGCGCGGCGCCCCAGCGCGATTGGGATCCGCATCGCTACTTCCAGTGGCGCTTGTATTGGGATTACTCAGGCGGCATCGCTACCGACCTGCTGGTGCATCAAACAGATATCACGAACTTTGTTTGCGGCCAAAGCGTTCCGGCTTCCTGCATGGCTTCGGGCGGAATCTACCGCTGGACCGCCGCGGGCGACGACCGCGATACACCCGATACCTTCAGCGCCATTTACGAATACGGCGACAAGTTCCACATCAACTACAGCTCTTACTTCGGTAACGACCATTACGGTTACGGCGAGAATTTCATGGGCAATGAAGGAACCATTGAAGTGTTGAACCGCCAGATCCTGAATTTCTATCCGGAGAAATTCGGCGGCAAGGCCCCGGCCAGCGTGTCAGCCCGCAAAGAACTGCATGTGGACCTGCCGGGCAACGACAACAAAGCCGTAGAGGCGCACATCAAGAATTGGCTGGAAGCGATTCAGGGTAAGGCGAAAGTGATCGCTCCCACGCGAGTCGGCCAGGAAGCGGCCATCTCAGGGCATTTGGCGACACTGTCGTTCCGCAACAACAAGAAGATCCTGTGGGACGACCAAGCCCGCAAATATCATTTCGCATAAACCGTTACCGAACCGCGACGGTGCGTCTGCGAGGGGCGTACCGACAGGTTTCGTGGTATCGCTCCCTTGCGGTCGCGGTTCGGTAGAGTTCTACTTCCCATCCACCGAAAACGCCAGCAGCACATTCCCCGGCATTCCGCCCCACTGTCCGTAGCCGGAATTGACATATAACATTCCGCCAGTAATGACGGTGCCCGCGGCATCCAGCGATCCGCCGCGCGCTTTTTGTCCGTTCACCGTTTCATATTCCTTCGCGGTGTCCATGTCCCAAATCACTTCGCCCGCCGCGGTGGAATACGCGCGCAGATGCCCGTCGAGCGAACCGGAAAACACCGTACGGTTTTGTCCGCCACAATTCCTGTGAATTTCAAATCGGACTCTGCCACGTACATGTTGTCGTGATCGGCGGCGGATCCCCACTGCGATCCACCTAGCGCGCATCATCCTGCGCGCAGGGCGCACTCATCCCGATTGCCAGCAAGAAGAATGTTCGCATTGTGAATCGTCTTTCAACCCTCGCGCGAGAGACGCCGGACGGAGAGCGCGGTGAACACGACAGTCACACCAGCCAATACCGCGAGATGCACCCACGCAGAGCCCTGGCTGGGCGCACTCAAAGCGCGGAACGTCAGTTGGGCCTGATGATATGCTGGCCAGATGACCGCCGAAGCTTGCATGGATTTCGGGAGCGGAAACATAATGCTCGAAAGGTAAATCATCGCCAGGTAAATAATGTTTCCGATTGCCGGCGCGGCCTTGCCGGAGGTTCGCGTGCCGATGAAAAGCCCGATTGCGCAAAAGGGAAGCGCCCCCAAAACATTCAATGCCGTCAGAGTGAAGCATTGGCCGGCACTCAACGGCAAATGCCCCAGTGTTAACGCGGCGGTGATCATGCTGGCGGTCACGATCACGCCGAATAGCATGGCCATGCATAACTTCGCGGCGAGATAGGCCGACGGCGGCATCGGCATCGCGCGCTTGAGAGCCAACAGGCCTTGTTCGCGTTCCAAGGCCACCACCACGCCGAAACCGAATATTCCCGGCCCCATGACGCCGAACACGTCGAACCCGACGAAGGCGAATATCGCTCCGTTCGGGTCAGAACGCAACGCCGCGCCGAACAAAAGAACACCTAACAGCAAATACAACGCGACCGGCAGCGCCAGGAATGGGATTGCGAACGCCGGCGTACGCAGCATCCGGATGGTTTCGTACTTGGCTTCCGTAAAATATGCGCCGAACAACCGGCGTCCGGGCATGGCACGCGTAACGGCCTGTTCGTGTTTCATTTCGAGCGTAGCTGCACTCATTGGATGGTCTCCTGCGTAAGTTCCGCGAATGCTTCCGAAAGTCCTGCGCGCCGCACTTCGAGCGCTTCCAATTCCGCATCGGCGGCCAGCAACCGGCGCACCACGTCTTCGGCATTCGACGCTGTAATCTGCATGCGCTGTGGATCGCCGGCGACGCTCTCCACTCCCGGCCAGCTTCTTACTTCCTCAACCGCAACGGTAGTGCGGCAACCGATGTGCTTTCGCACCACGTGCGCGCGGATCTCGCTCACAGTTCCGGAGGCGATGACGCGTCCCCGCGCCAACACCGCCACGCGATCCGCCAGCGCTTCCACTTCTTCCAGGTAATGCGTGGTCAGGACAATGGAACAGCCCTGGGCTACCAATCGCCGCAGCACGTTCCACATGGTTTCGCGCGCTTGAATGTCGAGCCCGACGGTAGGCTCGTCGAGGAACAGCAACTTAGGACGCCCGCACACCGCCACCGCGAATTGCGTCTGGCGCTTCTGTCCCGCGGAAAGTTTTCCATAGGGACGGTCGCGCAGCGGAGTGGTGTGCGTGAGTTCCAGCACCTCAGCCACGCTTAATGGGCCCGGATAGTAGCTCGCGGCAAGATCAATCTGTTCATGCACGCGCAACTCCTGCGCCAACGCCACCTCCTGCATCATCACGCCGACGTTTCGCCGCGCCGAGAGATTCTGCGGCGATTCGCCAAACACCGATACCGATCCCGCGTCCGGCCGTCGCAGCCCCAATAGGATGGAGATAGCTGTGGATTTTCCAGCTCCATTGGGACCCAGCACGGCAAACAACTCTCCGCGCCGAACCTCCAAATCCAAGCCATCCAGCGCGACAATCTTTCCAAACTTCTTACTGACTCCCGCTAACTCTGCAACACAATCGCTATGCATAAGATCTGCTCCTAACCAGCAACCAGAAACCACTTTCGATCACTCATTCCTCAACGCCACCGACGCATCCGCGCGCATCGCTCTACGCGCCGGAATATAGCAGGCCGCCAAAGTCACCGACGACAGTAAAATCACCAAGCCCGTGAGAACCTGCGGATCGGTCGCGCTGACACCCGGCGACAATGCACGCAGGATGGGAGCCGCCGCCAACGCCAGCAAGAGGCCAGCCGGGAGGCCAACGCCGATAATCAGCAGCCCCCGGCCTAGAACCAACTTGCGGATGTCGCCGACGGAAGCGCCCAGCGTTAAGCGAATGCCGATTTCATGCGTGCGCTGCGCCGCCGTGTAGGAAACAACCCCGTAAATTCCCAGCAGCGCGAGCGAGAGCCCCAGCAAGCCAAGCACGGTGGCGAAGCCGGTCTCCAGGCGCAACCCCACAAATCCCGGCGAGCTTTCGATTTGCTGACGCATGGTCTCCATACTGGCAACGGGCAATCCGGGAGCCAGGCTTGCGATTTCTTTCCGTACTTCTGCCAGCGCAGTGTCCGTCGCGCCGCGATATCGAACCCGCAGCGTCTGAATCGGCACATAATTCTGCTGGAAAGGAAAGAACAGATAGGGCTGCCGGGACTCGGGGATTGCCAGGTAAGTCACGTCCTTAAGCAAACCCACCACTTCAACCCAATGCGCTGGGTCAGCCATGCGTTGGATCTTTTTCCCGATCGGATTCTGGCCAGGCCAGTAGCGTTCCGCCAGGCTCTGGTTGACAATCGCCACCAGCGGCGCATTCTGGTTGTCGGACGGAAGGAATTGGCGGCCGCGCAGCAAAGGAATGCGCAGGGTTTGAAAAAAGCCGGGGGAGACGATGTCGTAGAAGACGGTGGGGGCGGACTGGCCTTTCGGCGGTGCGTAGCCCTGAGGTTGCACCTGCATCGGAAGCGTAAACGGGCTCAACGGTCCGCTGATCGCCAGGCCGGCGGATTCCACCTCCGGCAGCGCGCGCACGCGCCGCAGAAGTTCCTGGTAAAACTGGCGCCCTTGGGTTTCGTTGTAGCCGACATGGTGCGGATCCATGCTGAAGTTGGCGACGTTCCGCGGATCGAAGCCGAGGTCCATACGGCGCGTGGTTCGAAGATTGTTCGTGAGCAAGGAAGCAACCAGCAGCAGCACGAACGATGTCGCTACTTGTCCCATCACCAGAGCGCTGCGCATCTGCTGCCGGCCGCCGGAATTGCGCTGCCCGCCGTCGCGCGCCACCGCCGCGAGATTCGCGCGCGACCCGCGCAGCGCCGGTAGGATACCGAGCATCAGACCCGCGAGCGCCACCGCTCCGAGCGTAAATGCGAACACTCTGCTGTCGAAGCTGAAGTCCAGATAAATCGGAACCCCCTGGAGTTTCAGGCTGCTCAGAGCGCTGCACGTCCATACGCTCAACAGCACGCCGGCCAGTGCGCCAAAGATAGTGAGCAGGAGACTTTCCGTTAGCAATTGCCGGATCAACCGGCCGCGGGAACCACCCAGCGCCGCACGCATGGCGATTTCTTTTTGCCGTGCGCCGGCGCGCACCATCAAAAGATTTGCCAGGTTGATACAGGCGAGCGCCAGCACCAGTGCCGCCAGAGCAAGAAAGAACGCCGATATCGCCGGCAATCCATCGCCGTTTTGAATTTTGCCCGATAGTTGCGATTGGGCTGTTATCGTTATGCCCGCCAGATCGTCCGGATGTGCGGCCGCGAGACGCTGCGAAACAATTTTCAGCTTGGATTGCGCCTGGTTCAAACTGATTCCCGGGGCCAGGCGGCCCAGAATATAAAGGTTCCGAATGCTCCGGTTATCCGAGATACTGGGGAATCCCACCGAGCTCGAGGCCATGCCCAGCGGCAGATAACCTTGAATGTCCACCAGCGCCTGCACGCCGTGGAATTGCTCGGGAGCGACACCGACCACAGTCACCGGATGCCCATTGATCCGCACCCGCTTTCCAATCACGTTGGGATCGCTTGCGAAGCGTTGCTTCCAATAGGAGTAGGCCAACACCAGCACCGGATCCGCGCCTTCCACTTTTCCTTCCGAAGGCAGGATCACCCGGCCGAGCGCAGGTTTCAATCCCAGCAAGGTGAAGTAATTGCCGGTGACGTAGTGGGTCATTACCCGTTCCGCGCGGCCATCCGCGCTCAAGCCGTCGAGTCCCGGGTAATACGCCAGCATGTCGGAAAAAGCGCCGGCCGTTTGCTCGCGGATGTCGCGGTAATCGGCGTAGGAGAAGACCGGCATGGAAAAGCTGCCCTTTTGCAGGGACGTGAGAACCGCCAATCGGCCGGCATCCTGCACCGGCAGCGGCCGCAACAGCAGCATGTTGACCATGCTGAAGATTGCGACATTGACTCCGATGCCGAGACCGAGCGAGAGGATCGCCGTTGCTGTGAATCCCGGATCTCTGCGAAATCCGCGTAGCGCGAAGCGAATGTCCGATAGCAGCGCTTCCACCCACGCCACGGCCCGAGCTTCCCGGTAAATCTCAGCCGTTTGAGTCACGCCGCCGAACTCCAGCAGCGCCGTGCGACGTGCCTGGGCAGGTGTCATGCCGCGCCGGACGTTCGCTTCCGTCTCCATCTCGATGTGCGAGCGCAGCTCTTCTTCCAGCTCGCGATCCAATTGCGGCGAAGCAAAAAGAGCTCGAACCCGGGAATTTATGATACGCAGCCACGTCATCGCAATCGCCTATTCCGTCGCCTTCAGCATGCGCGCCATCACACCCGCGAATCGCTCCCATTCCAGTGTTTCCGCCTGTAGCTGCTTTTTGCCGGCGGCGGTAAGCGAATAATATTTCGCGCGCCGATTGTTCTCAGTGACTTTCCACTCCGAGGCGATCCAGCCTTTTTGCTCTACCCGCAGCAGCGCCGGATACAGCGTTCCCTGGTTTAGTTGGAGGAGATCTTCCGAGACTTGGCGAATGCGCTGCGCGATACCCCAGCCATGCATTGCTCCCAACGTGTCGAGAGTCTTCAGGATCATCAGATCCAGGGTGCCTTGCAGCACGTCTGACTTCGGCTGGCCCATAAACACTCCTCTTGGATGACTACAGAAGTAGCTTAAACCAGTTCCTGTTGGATGTCAACAGTAGATTGAATTGCCTGTTTTTTGGACGAAGCTCAACCCAAGAAAAGCCACGAACGCCAGCACAAATCCATGTATCGCGAACACGCGGTAGATCAGCCAGAAGGAACAGTCATTGTATTCGAAAACTTGAAGCTGGCTTAACCGTGGAAGAAGTCATGGAGGAATTCGGCGTCACGCGTGAACAGATTAACGCCGTTCTGCATTTTGCAGCCGAGAACTTGGCGACCGCAACGCCCCTCCATACGCAGGCATCGATGCCGGCCTATCTTGAATTAGCAATGCGTAACCGGATTGCGCTCGCCACCGCTGATGGTGCCTTGGAACGGGCGGCGCGCCGAGGGATTCGAGATTGTGTAACGCAGCACAGGCAAGGGCCGCGGGACCGCGCTTGACCTTGCTGGAATAGGATTGGCCACGAAACCGACGCGGTGAACAGGGAATGCGGCGCTGAGCAGCGTTCCGACTAAATCAGGTCGCCGATTTCTTTCGCGACGTTGCGAGCTTCCAGATGGATCAGGCCTGCGTTGGAACCCATCGGGCCCATCACGGCCAGCACGGCTTTGGTACCCGCCGAGTAAACAAACAGGACGCCTTCATCTCCCCGAATGCTCACTTCCGACAATCCACCGGTCGCCATGCTCTCGCTGATCCGGCGGCCCAGGCTGGACGCAGCCGCGGCCATCGCCGCTACGCGATTGGGATCGGTGCCGTTTGAAAGCGAATGCGCCACCGGTAAACCCTCGTTGGAGGCAAGCAATACGCCGCGCAACTCCGGTATCGAGTTGCGAAGCGTCTCCAGCTGATTCTTCAAAGCTTCTTGTTTTACCATAACCCTCTCTCCTTAAAACGGCTACGCACCTTCAGCCGATGCGAGGCAGAAAGACTCCGCCGGTCAAACACTCCGGTCTGACTGGACTCTTGCTTCCGGCATTCCCAAAATGCTCTTGCTAGGTAGATCGTCCGATAAGGCGGCAACTTTAGATCGCCTTTGCCGCAAGCATTATTTTCAGGAAAAATCTGCGGGTCTGTCGGCCATCGTCCTCACTTCCTCAGACTGACTTGCGCCAGCTAACGGTAGCCGAAAGCCTGGAGCGAATGCTGTGGATTCGCCTGTGATTGTAGTGCAGTCACCTTAGAAAGCGGGGATAAGAGCTTTACCGTATGGGAACACCTATCTTTGGCCTTAACGATTTCCTGCCCAAGAGCCGATTACAAGCATATGCGTTGCCTGTACTGCGGAAAGCAACTGGCGCTGCTGAAGAGACTCACAGGCGGCGGCGAGTTCTGTTCCGACGCTCACAAAACCAGTTATCAGGAGGAATATAACCGTCTTGCGCTCAGCCGCTTGCTACAGGCTCAATCCAAGCCTGGCGAAATCAAAACAACTTTCCAGAGGGCTCCGGCGCCCAGCGAGGGCTTGGGGCAACCGCTACCCCCAGGTGCAGCGCGACGCCGCGCTCTACCCGCCAGCGCTCCTGTACCGGAACAACATCGGGTAGCAGAACAACGTCGCGTTGCCGAACAACATCGCGTAGCCGAACAACATCGCGTAGCCGAACCACATCGGGTACTCGAACCACCTCGCACTCCGGTGCGCGCTGGACGGATAATCTACGCTCCGGCCGTGGAAGAGCCGGCCCAGCCAGTGGTGCAAGAGACGGTTCAGCCGGTCCTGCAAGAGACGGTTCTGGCGGATTTGGAAGAAACAGCTCCAGCAGCCGTCGAGGAGGCTTTCCATAGAACAGCCGAGGAAATGCACGCACCCGAGGCTGCCGGAGAAACTCCCCCCGAAGTGAACGTATTCTCGATGGAAATCCCGGCCCCTTCCGCGATCGCCGACGAAATACCTTACGTAGAACCCTGGTTGGAGGTGGCGCCGTCCGTGGCCAAGCCAGTGTGGCAGGCGTCGGGCCAGTCTTTCGCCTTGCCGCTCGGATCCCTGGTATCCATCGCCGGCCCCCCGGCGGGCGAGATCGGGATTCCGGCGCTGGCGGCGGAAACCGTCCCACTGGAATTCGCCCCAGCGACAGTGAATCTGAGTGCTTTGTCGGATCGGGCATGCGCCAGTGCAGCGCCAGCCTACATGTCGACCGAATCTGAGAGCGACCACGCGCTTTCCGCACTGCCCGCGGCCCAGTTGGTGCCGCTTGAAATCTGCTCTGCGGCGCCAGGCGCAGCACTCAGCCTCCTGGGTCTTCCAGCGGCCCCGGCTGAGTTTCCAGCCACCCAGGCGCGCCTCCACGTGCCCTTTGCCGCCTCCGCCCAGCCGGCGCGCGGATTTCCCGCCGCTTCGCCGATTCCGCTGCATATTCGCGTGACGGCATCCGGGGCCGGCCACCAAACCAGTTCGAACGGAGCGCTTCGCTTTCCCGTTCGCAGCCCATTTCAGGACTCTTCCTTTTTGAATCTGTATCCATCCGGAATCGATTTTCCAGCCGAAGATTCCGACGTGGTGCTGGCCACGCCTTGGGCCGGCGAAATGCTCACTCCATCGAACGGGCACCATCTGGCGGACGAGAACGGGCTGGCCGGCATGGAGAATTCCGGCTCGCCGCGCCAAGTGCTGGAAGCGTTGTCAAAACTCCAGCACGGCTTGGCCGATCCGCCCGCCGCTAGCGAGCCGCTGGCCGAACCGCAGGCTGTGGACCTGGAATTGGTAGCTGAGCCGTCCGTGCAAAACGCAATTGCAGCCGGGCCCGAAGCTCCTTCGGCTCCCATCATCGACATCGCCGTGGAACCCGCGGACCAGCCGCCGGTTCCCCGCTCGGCTCACGATCTGTTGGAGATTCCCTGGAAAACGTTCGCGCCGCCCAAACCATACTTGGACGTGGAATCCAACGCGCTCATCGACCTCGCTCCCGAAATGCCGCGCTTGAAGGCGCTGCCGTTGCGGCCCAAGGTAGCCAAGGCTCCTTCTGGATTCTCTCCGCAAACCAGCGCTGCCCAAGCCGGCAGCCCGGTCCAGACTGGCAGCCCAGTCCAGGCAAATGTAGCAGTCCCGGAACCGAAATCGAAAGCTCCCGGGCCCACTGCGCCGCCACGTCCTGAAGTCCGCGCCTCACAGATTTCATTGCCGCCGGCCAAGCAGCCCGCGCAACCGGTAAAGTCTCCGCCCACGGTGCAAACCGTGAAGCCCGGCCAGTCGTCCAAACCGGCCCAGGCGGTAAAGCCCGCGCAACCGGCTAAACCAACGCAACCGGCCAAGCCGCAGACCCCGGTAGGGGCGGTGAAAGCCCAGGGAACCGGCCCCCAGCCGCCACCCCGGCAAGCGGCTCCGGCGCAACCCCTGGCGAGCGCTACCAAAGGTCCCACTCAACCACTTTCCTCGCCGGCGACGATGGAACAGGCCGGCCGGCCCGCTGAAGAAATCCTGCCCAGTTTCGCATCCATTCAAACGGGCCAGAACGGTTCCTTCGTCGGATCCCTCAAGGGCAAGTTGACCATCGCGATATTGTTGGTAGTGATCGCGGGCGGCGTGTTTTACGGCCTGAGTAGCCCGTCGCACGCGCCTGCGTCAGCTCCCGTCTCGGCCGCCGAAGACGGCGTTGGGCCCAGCATCATGTTGGGGGAGGGTGGTTGGGTACAGGGTTGGGGCGGCGATCCGAACGGCTCCACTGCCGGACGGCAGATCACCATCTATCGCCCATCTCTCAAGCTCTCCGACTATCGCATTGAATTCCAAGGCGAGATCGATAGCAAAAGTATCGGCTGGGTATTCCGGGCCATGGATCCCTACAATTACTACGCCATGAAGCTGGCGATTGTAACTCCCGGCTTGTCACCCAAGCTGGCCCTTATCAGGTATGCGGTGGTGCAAGGGCACGAGCGGGAGATGGGACGGATTCCGCTCGATCTGGCCGCCCGCAATGACACGCTCTTCAGTGTCCGCATGGATGTGCGCGGCTCGAAATTCAGCACTTACCTACAGGGGCAACGGGTGGATGTCTGGACGGATGAACAAATCAAGTCGGGGGGCGTCGGCTTTTTTAACGACCGGGCGGAACGCGCGCGGATCAAGTCGGCGGCAATTTCCTACCTGACCGGAGGGAAGAATTGAAAAGACTGCAGGCAGAGAAAACTTCCATGGAACAAAACAACGACCAATGGCTATGGTTCGTGGATGACGAACTGGTGGAGGCTCTGGCGCGTCACGACGTCCTAGATCCACAAAGCAAGAAGCGCGCCGTTCAGTCCGTTGCGCTGGTCAAGGCGCTATCACTCAACATGGAGGGCAAGACCGAGCAGGCTTTGCGTGAGATCAAAACCGCCATCGAGAACGGCGAGGCATTGCCGGAGTTGGATTGGACCCAGGCACACCTGGAATTTCAGTTGGGCCAATATGAAGCGGCGCTGGAAGACTACGCCAAAGTGCTGGCCGCGTATCCGAACCACAGGGCCGGACTCTATAACACCGCCCTGTGTCTGGAAAAGCTGCACCGCTACGAGCCCGCCGCGGAAGCGTTCCGCAAGGCCGCCGAGATTTCCCCGAATCTGGCGGAAGCCGCGCTGGGGTTGGGTATCTGCCTGCTTCATCTACAACGTGCCGAGGAAGCGCTCTCCACCTTCGAAGAGTGCCTGAAAGTGAAGCCCGGCTACGACAACGCGCTATACGGAAAAGCGGTTGCACTGCAGTGGTTGGGAGAGACGGAGGAAGCCTTCCAGCTGTACTCAAAACTGCTTCCCTCCAATAGCGCCAACGCCGAATTGCTCAGCAACCTGGTGGGCATCGCGCTGGCAAAATCCGAGGATGCCAAAGTTCGCGAGTACTGCGAGAAACTTTTGAAAGTGCGCCCCGGCGCAAAGGCCGGCCTGGAGGGACTGACGGCCGCAGCCCTGGCTCGCGGAGACTACAAGTCGGCCGCAACGCACGCCGCGCAATTGGCCAAAGCCGCTCCCAAATCGTTCGAAGCCTGGTTCAACCTGGGAGTGGCATACCAGAAGACCAACCGGATGGAACAGGCCGGCCAAGCCTATTCGGAAGCCATAAAGCTACAGCCGGAAAGCGAAGTTGCGTACGCCAATCTCGGGACCACTTTGCAGGAGCGTGGAGACCTGCCCGCCGCCCGCAAGGCCTACGAACGCGCTCTTCAGATTGCGCCCTCGCATACGGGAGCGCTCTGGAATCTCAGCCATCTTTACGAAAAGCTGGGCTACACCGAAGACGCCGAGAAGTGCATGGAAAAAGTGGTGGAGAATGAGCCGGAGCGGGGGGATGCCTGGTTTCGGCTGGGTTATTTCCGCTTGCTGCGCGGCGAGCATGCCGGAAGCATCGAGCCATTTCGCAACTGCGTCAGTCAACGTCCGGATTGGCTGGAGGCGCTGGTGAACCTGGGCCAGGCCCAGTGGCGATCTGGCGACCTGGAAGCCGCCAAAGCTTCCCTCACGCAAGCCGTCGCCTGTCATCCGCAATCCACCGATGCCCTGCGCGCCCTGGCGGCCTTGAGCATCGACCTGGGCGATTATATCCAAGCGCTGGACGCGGAGTCGAAGTTGCAGGAGCTGGGAGAACCGCTTCCCGAGCTGGCCTTTAACATCGGAGTGCTGCTCGAAAAATCGAGCCTGTATGAGGACGCGGCACGCACCTATCGCCGCGCCGCCGACGAAAAGCCCGGTTTCGCCGAAGCCCTGCTCAATCTGGGCCACGCTCTCAAAGCGCTAGGACAGGAAGAGGAAGCCCGGATCTGTTGGCAGCAAGCCGTGGAAGCGAAGCCGGAATTGGCGGAGAAGTACTTCTAGGGCAAGAATTCGGGAGTCCTTGAATTCGACTTTCATCTCATTTCCAACCATTTGACGCTAGTGGGATTCGAGTGCTCGCATTGCATGGTGTCCGTCACCCCCGACGCAATCAGCGCGCACGCGTTCGATTGGGCGCTGCGCAAAGCATGCTCCTGATTATCCGCCCGCGCGGTCCGGCAGGATGTTCTTCCCTGGAAAGCCATGCAAACCTCTACGCGGTACTTGACGCCGCTGGTGCTGGAATAGAACATGTAACCCAGCAGCAGCACGCCCGCCACGATCACCACAAACAGCGCGATTTTCTTGTTCATGCCCCTTGGCTGTCCGCGAAGAAATTCCCCATGCGGCGGAATTTGTCGTAACGATCGTCGATCAGCTCCCGGGACGAACGCGGAATTAACTCGCCCAGCGCGCCGCGAATTGCATCGCGGACGAACTCAGCGGCTTTGTCCGGGTCCGTGTGAGCGCCTTCGGCGGGTTCGGAAATGATGCCGTCAATCAACCCGAGCGCCAGCAGGTCGCCGGAGGCCAGCCGCAGAGCCTCAGCCGCCTCGGCCGCCTTGCCCGAATCGCGATAAATGATGGCCGCGCAGCTTTCCGGCGAAATCACACTATAGTATGCGTTCTCCAGCATGTAAACGCGGTTGGCAATCCCCAGCCCCAATGCGCCGCCGCTGCCGCCTTCGCCGATGACGATCGTGATCACCGGTACTCCCAGCCGCGACATCTCGCGCAGATTTACCGCAATCGCCTCGGCTTGTCCCCGCTCCTCGGCGTCGATACCCGGATAAGCTCCGGGGGTATCCAGGAACGTGACGATCGGCCGCTGGAATTTGTCGGCCATCCGCATCAGGCGCAAAGCCTTGCGATAGCCCTCCGGCTTCGGCATCCCGAAATTGCGGTGTAGCTTCTGCTTGGTGTCGCGGCCCTTCTGCTGGCCGATCACCATCAAGGGACGCCCGTCGAAAAACGCCATGCCGCCCACGATGGCGGCGTCATCGGCGAAAGTGCGATCCCCGTGCAGTTCCGCAAAGCCGGTGAAGATCCGGTTAATATAGTCGAGCGTGTGCGGGCGCTTGGGATGGCGCGCTAGCAGCACGCGGGCCCATGTTTCGTTGACTGCCGCGTTGACAGCCGCGTTGGCTGCCGCATTCCCCGCCGAATTCACGGGGGACGGCGCGGCGCTGTTCTCCGGCGGCAGTGAGGCTGGGTTGTCTTCCATTCCGATTGTGACCGCTCAACCCGAACCTGAGCCGGGCGGCTAGCTTGCCAGGACCTCCAACGATTCCGGTCCGCAGATCCGTTCCACTTCGGCCCAGAATTCCTTGTCCGGGCGCACTTTACGCGTCACATCCAGAATAACGGAAAAATCCCGGGGTTTCTCAAGGCGCAGCCGCACCTCGGTATTACCGCTCTTTTTGGCGAACAGTTGATTCAGCTCACCGGCCTTGTCCAACACGCCATTCACGCCCACCGCCACGCGAATGGAAATAAGCGAAGGCAGATTGACCCGCGCAACATCCAAAGGCACGATATCCTGCACCGAGATCTTGGGAGGCGCGTTCTCTTCGGGAAGCACCAAGCCCCGCACCAGGACTGCCTTATCTTCCACCAGCGCCGTCTGCAGACGATCGTACTGGGTGCTGAAGACCATGGCCTCCACTCTTCCCGTGCGATCCGCCAAATGCATGGCCGCCCATAACTTGGCGTCCTTGTTGCGTTTGCGTTGAATACCGGTCAGAATGCCGCAAAGCGCCACCTCAGCGCCGCGCTCCAGACCTTCCAAAGTCTCGGTGGAGTGGGTGGAAAGCTCCGCAACTTTGGCCGCGTGTTCATCCAACGGATGCCCGGTCACGTAGACGCCCAGCGCTTCTTTTTCACTCGCCAGCTTCTGCTGCGTGCTCCAATCTGGAAGCGCCGGCAGGCCATGCTCCCCGGGAGCTGATTCCTCGGCGATCATGCCGAACAATCCCACCTGGCCGTATTCGCGATCCTGGGATGCGCGCTGGCCGCTCTCCAGAGCGCTATCGATGATGGAGGTCAACTGCGCCCGATTCCCGCCCAGGCTGGTCAGGGCGCCGCACTTGATCAGGTTTTCGAGAATCCGCCGATTCTGTGGGCCCATGTCCACACGCTCGCAGAAATCGAATATCGATTGAAACGCGCCGCCGGTTTTGCGGGACTCGATAATCGAATCGGCCGAGTCCCGTCCCATAGCCCGTACCGCGCACAAGCCCATGCGGATGCCTTGGCCGTCGGGTTTGAAGTCCCGGCCGCTGAAGTTCACATCCGGCGGCAGTACCTGGATCCCCATTTCGCGGCATTCCGTGATGTGCTTCGCCACTTTGCCGGTCGCGGACATCTCGGACGAAAGCAGGGCTGCCAGGAATTCCAGGGGATATCGCGCCTTCAGATACGCGGTGACATACGCCAGGAACCCGTACGATGCCGCTTGCGCCTTGGGGAAGGCGGATCCGGCGGATTTTAGCATCAGATCGAAAATCTTCCCGGACTTCTCCGGCGCGCATCCGTTTTTCGCGGCCCCTTCCAGGAAGCGCGCCCGCTGCTCGCCGGTCTCCTCGGCGTTACTTTTTCCAAGAGTTCTGCGCAGGACATCGGCATCGGCGAGCGAATATCCCGCTACGCGGTGAGCAATCTCCATCGCCTGCTCCTGATACACGATTACGCCGTGGGTCTCTTTCAGGATTTCATCCACCACTGGAAGATCGTGCAAGAGCGGCTTGCGGCCGTGTTTGCTGTCGGTGAATTGTTCGAGCAGACCGCCTGGGGAAGCGGTTGGGCGATAAAGCGCGTTCAGCGCGCAGAGATCCTCCAAGGTGGAAGGCTGGTATTTCCGAAGAACATCGCGCATCCCGTGCGCTTCAAATTGAAAAATGCCGCCCGTGAGCCCTTTGCAAAAGATCCGGTAGGCGGCCGGATCGTTCAACGGCAGCTCGTTTACTTTCAGCTTCACGCCGTGATTTTGCTCAATCAGGGCTAGCGCGTCCTGGATGATGTCGAGCGTGGTCAGGCCCAGAAAGTCCATCTTGAACAGCGACAGCTTCTGCAGGGCCACCATGTCGTACTGCGTGACAATTTCGTCTTTGTTGGTTTTGTAGAGCGGAACCAGATCCTGGAGCGGCATAGGTGAAATCACTACGCCTGCCGCGTGCAGTGAGGCGTCCCGCACCATCCCCTCCAGCTTTTCCGCCACCTCCAGCACTTCCTTCAACCTGGAATCCTTGCGCACTGCTTCCTCAATGGCTGGAACCTGTTCCAGGGCGTCCTTCAATTTGCCCGGTTGCGTGGGAAGCAGCTTGGCCAAACGATCAACGTCCGCGAAGCTGATATCCAGCGCGCGGCCAACTTCTTTAATAGCGGCCCGGGCGCTCAGCGTTCCGAACGTGACCACCTGAGCCACCTTGTCTGGTCCGTATTTCTCGACGGCGTGTTGGATGACTTCAGCGCGCCCGCGGGCGTGAAGGTCTATGTCGAAATCCGGCAAGCCGCCGCGATCCGGATTCACAAACCGCTCGAACAGCAGGCCATATTGCAGCGGATCGATGTCGGTGATCTGCAGCGCATAGCTGACCAGGCTGCCGGTAGCCGCCCCGCGGCCCGGGCCCACCGGAATTCCGCGCAATTTCGCGAAGCGGACCAAATCCCAGGCCAGCAGGAAATAACCCGAGAACTTCATCTGCTGAATCACGCGGATCTCGGCATCCAGACGCTCTGAGTATTCCGCCAGGGGATGCTGCAACGCACCCAAATTCTGCAACGCTTCCAAGCTGGTTCGCCGCTGCTCAAAACCCTGCCGGGCGGCATGTTCAAAATATGTATCGCTGGTGTAATCGGATGGAACATCGAACTTCGGCGTCGCTTCTGCGATCTTTTCCAGGCTAACGTGACAGCGTTCGGCGATTTGGCCGGTGCGATCCACGGCGTCTTCGAAATCGCGGAACAGCGCCAGCATTTCGTCGCGCGTCTTGAGATAAAACTCCGGCTGCGAGAAGCGTAGGCGATGTGGATCGCTCAGGGTTTTGCCGGTCTGAATGCATAGCAGAATTTCGTGCGCCCGCGCGTCTTCCTTGTGCAGGTAATGCGTGTCGTTGGTAGCCACCAGCGGAATGCCTGTCTCTTGGGAGAGCTTGGCGAGTTGGGGAGCCAGGATCTTGTCCTGATCCAGGCCGTGGTCCTGGATCTCCAGGAAGAAATTATTCTTGCCGAAGAGATCCGCATAATCGTGGGCCAGGCGTTCGGCCTCTGCGTAACGGTCCGCGAGCAACGCTTCGTTGATGTCGCCCCGCAGGCAACCCGACAGCGCGATCAGTCCTTTGGAATGGCGCGCCAGCAGGTCTTTATCGATGCGCGGCTTGTAGTAAAAGCCTTCCAGGAAACCGGTAGAGACCAGGCGCAACAGATTGCGATAGCCTTCCTGGTTTTCGCACAACAGCACCAGATGGTTATTGCTTCCGGTATCGCTGCGTGAGGTATGTCCTTGCTGGGAAACGTAAACCTCACATCCGATCACCGGATGCACGCCCTTCGCCTTCGCCTGGTTGTAGAACTCGATAGCGCCGAAGAGATTCCCGTGGTCGGTAATACCCACGGCGGGCATTTTGTGATGGACCACCAGATCCATCAACTGTCCGATTTTACAGGCTCCATCCAGCAGCGAATAGTCGGTATGGCAGTGCAGGTGTACGAATGACATCTCGAAACCAGCGGGGGGAGGACCATTTCGATTGTAACGTACCCGTACGCGAAAGCGCGTGCGCTACAGCGAGAACGCGACGTACACTCCACCCGTCACTGTTCCAAACGGCCTGCCGCCGCCTGCGGCAATCACTACATATTGCTTGCCTTTGATTTGATAAGTTGCTGGAGTGCCGTTGCCCGCAAATGGCAGCGTGGTCTCCCACAACAGCTCGCCGGTTGCCTTGTCGAAAGCGTGGAACTTCTTGTCAAAACTTGTGGCGCCGATAAACACCAGGCCGCCCGACGTCACTACCGGCCCACCGTAATTCTCGGAGCCGGTGTTATGCAAGCCTTGGGCGGCCAGTGCCGGATATTCGCCGAATGGGATTTTCCACGCATACTCGCCGGTGTTGAGGTTGATCGCGTTCAACGTGCCCCAGGGAGGAGCGACAGCGGGATACCCATCCGGATCCAGAAACCTGTGATATCCAGTGAAGCGATAGCGCATACTCGGCGGCTGCGGCCCGGCGCTTGCCATATCTTGGTCCTCGCCCCCCAGCAGGTAATCGATCAAAGCGGATCGCTCGTCATCTTTCAATCCGGAAAATCCGGGCATTCTCCCTTTGCCCTTTGCAATGACATCGGCGATCTCTTTCCGGCTGCGGCGATCGCCAATATCCAGCAGCGGCGGCGTGTCCGGCGGCGCACCCGCGCGATCATCGCGATGGCAGATGCTGCACTGGCTCAAGTACACGCGCTGGCCTCCAGTCTGCGCACCGGTGTTCTCGGCCAGCGCCCCGGTCCACGCCAGATCGTTGGCGTTGACGTAGATAATTCCGGTTTCCGGATCCACTGCCTGGCCGCCCCACTCGGCGCCTCCGTCGAATCCTGGAAACACCACGGTGTCTTTTCCAACCGTGAATGGTACGAATTGCCCCGCGCTGCGGAACTCGCGGAACTCCTGCAGCGCCCACTGGCGAATCTCCGGCGTCCGCTTGGTCAGCAGCTCTTCGGTAAGGATCTGGCGCGCGAACGGGGCAGGCTTAGTGGGCAGGGACTGCTCGGCGGCGGCGGCTTCCCCAGGCACGTCGCTCGCTGGATACTTGCGCGACTCTAAAGGAAACAGGGGGCGCCCGTTCGTGCGATCGAATAAGTAGACGAATCCCTGCTTGCTGGTTTGAGCCACGGCGTCCACTTCTTTGCCATCGCGCTGTACCGTCAGCAAAATGGGCGGCGACGGAAAGTCGCGATCCCAGATGTCGTGCTTTACGCCCTGAAAATGCCAGATTCGTTCGCCGGTCCTGGCATTCAACGCCAGCAGGCAGTTGGCGAACAGGTTGTCGCCCACTCGATCGCCGCCGTAGAAATCGAACGCGGCTGAGCCGGTGGGTACGTAGACAATTCCACGGCGAGCGTCCAGCGCCATGCCGGCCCAGTTGTTCGCCGCGCCGTTATGTTTCCAAGCGTCCTTCGGCCAGGTATCGGCTCCGAACTCGCCTGCGTGCGGAATAGTATGAAAGGACCAGCGTACTTTTCCAGAGCGAATATCAAAAGCGCGAATGTCGCCAGGCGGCGCGGGCAGCGTTTCGGGCTCGCGTCCACCCACGATCAGCAAATCCTCATACACGATGCCGGGCGTGGTCAATGCGATGGAGTTTGATTCCGCCTCCCGGCCCAGGCCTTCGTTCAAATTGATGCGTCCGCCGGTTCCGAAGGCCGGGATGGGCCGGCCGGTTGCAGCATCCAAGGCGTAGACGAAATTCATCACGCCCGCCAGAATCCGCCGGTCTTTTCTACTGGCCCAATAAACCAATCCGCGCGCCGGCTGTAAACTTCCTACGCCGGAGTCGAATTTCCACAGCAGCTTGCCGGTTGCCGCGTCCACCGCAATCACTTTCTGCGACGGCGTGTAAGCGTACAGGACACCAGCGACGATGATGGGGCTGGTTTGCAATCCACCTGTTTCCCCGGTATCGAAGGTCCAGGCAACCTTGAGCCGACGGACGGTTTCCCGGTTGATTTGAGCGAGGTTTGAGTAGCGATTGTTTTCCGAAGCGCCGCCGTACACCGGCCAATCGCGTGTTGTTCTGTCGGCAGCGGTTAGCGGGCAAAAAGCCATCAGGCCGCAGAGGAACGCGGCCGGAATCAGTTCTCGGCCGGGATTTTCCATCGTCCGGTCTCGAACTCAAGGTTGAAATTCTCGCCCAGGTAAACTCGTCGAACTTCCGCATCCGCGCCCAGCGCTTCCGGAGTGCCGGCGCGGAAGATTTTGCCGTTGTTGATGATGTACGCCCGGTCCGTGACAGCCAACGTCTCGCGGACGTTGTGATCCGTCACCAGGATGCCGATGCCCATGTTCTTCAGGTCGAAGATGATCCTTTGCAGTTCCAGCACTTGAATGGGGTCGATTCCGGAAAACGGCTCGTCTAACAATAGAAAGCTCGGCTCAATTACCAGCGAGCGCGCGATCTCCACCCTGCGTCGCTCGCCGCCGGAAAGCGCGTAGCCTTTGTTGTGCCGCACGGTTTCAAGGCCTAGTTGCTCGATCAGCCGGTTCATCCTCTCGCGACGCTCGCGCCCGCTCATGCGCAACGTCTCCAAAATCGCCATCAGGTTGTCTTCCACAGTCAGCTTGCGGAACACCGACGCTTCCTGGGGAAGGTAACTGATGCCGTGCCGCGCCCGCTGATACATGGGCATGGAGGTGATCTCTTCGGAGCCCTCGCCGTTCGACACCAGCACTTTGCCTGAGTCCGGGCTGATGAGCCCGACAATGATATAGAAGGATGTAGTCTTCCCCGCCCCGTTCGGACCCAGCAATCCCACCACTTCGCCCTGCTTCACCCATAAGGAGACGTTATCCACCACTTTGCGGCCGCGGTAGCTCTTCGAGATTTCGGACGTTTGCAGGGTGCGCATGGGGGCTGCTACTTTACCTTGCGGTGCAGAACACTCTGGGCGGGTTGAGCTTCTACTCCATTCACCAGCAGCCTATCATCCTTGGAGAACCAGGTCAATTTCTCGCCCTGTGTCATTCCGCGCAAGCTGTCCACAAACTTCGGATGGCCTTCGCTCAGGATCACTTTGTCGTCGTCGACAAAATACTCGACGTGTTCCGAAGTTCCGTCCCGGACGCGCCCCGGAGCCGGGGAATGAATCTGCACCTGGCCGTTGGCCACCGCGTGGTCAAGAGAAGAATCGTTGCTGTCATTTCGCAGGAACGCGCGGATTTCCTTGGCCTTCACATCCATATTGGAACGCTGCAGGACCGCGCCGCCGGTGTACTCCGCGATGCGCTTATTATCGTCGTAGGACAACTCGGGCGCTTTCACAATGGTAAACACGCGAGGCGGCGCATTGGTTGCAGGTTTCTTGGGATCCTTGGCTTTCGAATTGTCCTGGTCCTGGGCTTTGTCCAGTAGCTGGCTCACTACGTGTCCGTGCGCTTTGAGCAAGGAGTTGTCCCGATCGATTTCCACTACGTCGCCTTCCAGCCGGTTGGCGCTCTGCCACAACACGGCATTCCCTTCATAGCGGATTTGATGATTGTCGTCTTTGGAAATCATCTTCTTGGCCCGCGCGTGCAGCGGCTCGTCTTCGGCCAGCATCCCGCCTCCGGAATCTCTTTGGTCCGCGTCTTTGCCCTTACTCTTGTCCGGCATGCGCGTGGAACTCACGTTGCCCTCCGCCGTAAAGTCGCCGGAGTTTTGATCCATAAGGATCTTATCGGCGTCGGCCGAACCGGTGCTGTCCCAAATGCGAGCCTTGCCCGTGAGGTCGATGCGATTGCTTTGTTGATCCAAGAACGCGCTGTCGGCCCGGGCCTTGCGGTCTCCCGACTCGTAGCGGAAATCGCCCGTTTGTTCCAGCTTGTCCAGCTGGGAAGAGTTGGGCAGGAAGGTAGCGAACATGTCCTTGCTCCACGTCAACGCGGGAGCGGGCGCCTCCTTGGCGTCTTTCGGCTTGGGCTTCACGGTCTTGGTTGACACCGCATTGGAGCGGAAGGATTGGATCTGGTTTTTGGGACCGTAGGTAATCGAAATGCGCTCCCCGTTCATCCAACGATGGGATTGATCCGGACGATTGGGAACAAACTCCAGCGCACCCGGCGATTGCGTCTCCACCGACGCGATGTCCTGGCCGCCCTCCCGCATCTTGATCAGGATCACTTCGCTTTTCAAAATCCGCGTTTCCGCCGGATCGGCCCCCGGCTTCGTCACCGGTTGCGATTCCACCATGCCGTGTCCCATCGCCACCGCAGTCTGCAAAATGCTATCCGCCGAAGAGGTATCGAAATCCATGGTCACGCGATCCGCCGTCATGGTTGTAATGGATGTGTCGCCGGTGGAAACCAGCTTCGCCTGATCCACTCCGGTGATTTTGGTGATCTGATTGTCGTCGTTGAAATCGATCGTGAGATGATTCGCCGCGTATTCCAAATTGCGCCCGGGACGACGATCCGTACCGTGCGCTTGTTCTGTTTCCACTAACTTGATCTGGCCGTGATCCAGCGTTACCACCGCGGGCCCAGCATTCAGAGTCATCGTATCGCGGGTGAGCCGCGACCACGGAGCGAGCAGCACCTTCGATTCACGTTCGTTGTAGGTCACTTGCCCGGCTTCAATCTTCATCGGTATCGATTTCGGATTGCTGCCGCGCCAGATCAACTCCACTTGACTGCGCATTTCCAGCTGGCCCGTGGAGGGATCGTAGTTCGCGCCCATCGCATGGCCCTCGCCGCGATCGAATTGAAAGGTCGCCAGCCGATCGGTGGACGCTTTGCCGGTCTTGATTTCCACGTGCACGCCGGAGGATTTGATCGCCATCAGTTTCCCGCTGGGCGGCAGCGGCTGATCCAGCGGCACTTTCATCGTGATCTCCACTTCGCCCTCCGAGTAGAGCATCCCCGAGTTCAAATCCGTTTCCGCTTTGGCGCTGGTTACGTGGTTATATTCCTTGCCGTCTTTGTCCTGGATGTCCAGCGTGACTCCGGACAGATACTGCTTGCCTTCCACTTCCCGCAAATCTTCCGCCTTCACGGTAACTACAGTTTTCTGATTGGAGGTGTGAGTGTAGGTAAAAGAGTGTGTCTGTCCGAGCGTGCCGGGAGGAAGCTCAGCGGGTTTTGCAGGCGAGTTGCTGGCGCGCAGTTTCAACCGCGCATAATAAGTCGAGCCCAGGCCTCCCAGAATTGCCAGAATAGCCACAAGAAGCAAAAGGCGGGCGTGTCGCATTGCTACTTCCAGCATATCTGGAAGCTTGGAAAAATGGGGAAAAATGGGGACACCTGTACCTGTCCCTAATCAGCAACCCGAAAATTCGCCGTGGACAGGCACAGGTGTCCCCATTTTTCTGCCAGAGAGTCGTTAGCATATATATTTACCTTATAATCAGTAACTTACATCAAAATATTGTCACTCCTCAACCGAGTCTGCTAATATGATTGAGGCGAACGTGATAAACGTCCGCCAGTCAGCAAAAACTAATCAACATTCAAGCTAGGAGGTTCCAAGTATGAATATTCGACCGCTCTATGACCGCGTGGTGGTGAAACGGATCGAGGAGAAAGAGAACAAGATCGGTGGGTTGTTCATCCCCGATTCGGCCAAAGAGAAGCCGCAGGAAGGCGAAGTAGTAGCCGTTGGAAAAGGCAAGCGCCTGGAAGATGGAAAGCTGGTTGCCCTGGACGTGCAAAAAGGCGACCGAATCCTGTTCGGCAAGTACTCGGGCAGCGAAATCCGCCTGGACGGCGCTGAGTACATGATCATGCGCGAGGATGAGATCCTCGGAATTTTGGAAGGCGCCACCAAGTCCGCGAAGGTAGCGTAAGAGTACGGTTTTTGACATTTGCGTTTTTGAATTTTAAGGAGAAATAGGAATGCCAGCAAAACAGATTGTATACAGCGAAAATTCCCGCCAGGCGATTCTGCGCGGCGTCAACCAGTTGGCTGACGCGGTGAAAGTAACGCTTGGTCCCCGTGGCCGCAACGTGGTTCTTGAGAAAAAGTTCGGCGGCCCAACCATTACCAAGGACGGCGTCACCGTCGCCAAGGAAATCGAACTCAGAGATCCGCTCGAGAACATGGGCGCCCAGATGGTGCGCGAAGTTGCTTCGAAGACCTCCGACACCGCCGGCGACGGCACCACCACCGCAACCATTCTGGCGCAGGCCATTTTCCGCGAAGGCGTAAAGGCTGTGGCCGCGGGCGCGAACCCGATGGCTCTGAAGCGCGGCGTGGAAAAGGCCGTGGAAGTAATCGTCGAAGACGTAAAGAAGTTGTCTAAGCCGGTTTCGGGCGAAATGATCGCTCAGGTCGGCACCATTTCGGCCAACGGCGACACCACCATCGGCAACATCATCGCCGAAGCGATGAAAAAAGTCGGCAAGGACGGCGTCATCACTGTGGAAGAGTCGCGCACCATGGTCACCGAGCTCCAGACCGTGGACGGCATGCAGTTTGACCGCGGCTATCTCTCGCCCTACTTTATTTCCGATCCGGACCGCATGGAATGCGTGCTGGAAGATCCCTACATCCTGATCCACGAAAAAAAGATCAGCAACATGAAGGACCTTCTGCCGCTGCTCGAGCAGATTGCCCGCGCCGGAAAGCCGCTGCTGGTAATCGCCGAGGAAGTGGAAGGCGAAGCGCTGGCCACACTGGTGGTCAACAAGCTGCGTGGCACGTTGAATGCCTGCGCCGTGAAAGCTCCGGGCTTCGGCGACCGCCGCAAGGCCATGCTGGAGGACATCGGTGTCCTGACCGGCGGCCAGGCGATTTTTGAAGAAACCGGCATCAAGCTGGAAGGCGTCCAGTTGAAGGACCTCGGCCGCGCCAAGCGCGTCACCGTGGACAAAGACAACACCACCATCGTGGATGGCGGCGGAACGCAGAAGACGATCGAAGCGCGGATCAAGCAATTGCGCGCCCAGATCGACGAAACCACCAGCGATTACGATCGCGAGAAGCTGCAAGAGCGGTTGGCCAAGCTGGCCGGCGGCGTTGCGGTGATCAAGGTCGGCGCAGCCACTGAGACCGAGATGAAGGAAAAGAAGGCTCGCGTGGAAGACGCGCTGCATGCAACTCGCGCAGCCGTTGAAGAAGGCATCGTTCCGGGCGGCGGCGTCGCGCTATTGCGCGCGGTCCGAGCTTTGGACGGCTTCAAGGTCCTGGAAGACGAGCAGATCGGCGTGAACATCGTGCGCCGGGCTTGTGAAGAACCGGTGCGCCAGATTGTGGGCAACGCCGGCTACGAAGGCGCCATCGTGATCGAGAAGATCCGCGCCAACACCGATCCCAACTACGGCTTCAACGCTGCCACCGCGCAGTACGAAGATCTGGTGAAGTCGGGCGTAATCGATCCGACGAAAGTCACGCGTTCGGCTCTGCAGAACGCTTCTTCCATCGCGGCTCTGATGTTGACCACCGAAGCCATGGTGGCCGAGATCCCGGAGAAGAAGTCAGCTCCGGCGCCCGGCGGCGGTCCGCACGGGCCGGATATGGATTACTAAGAAGGGTCCAAGAATTACAAAATGTGGAGTGCCCGCCCTTCGGGGCGGGCTTTTTTATTTGGCTACGCGCCGGTTCCATTCGAACAACACAATGCCGGCCGCAACCGAGACGTTCAGCGATGAAATAGCGCCCGCCATCGGAATGCGCACCAGAACATCGCAATGTTTTTTCACCAGTTGGTGCAGGCCTTGTCCCTCGCCGCCTAACACGATCACGGTGGGCGTCGCATAATCTGTTTCGCTGTACAGATCCTGGCCGCGTTCGTCCAAGCCATAAATCCAGAACCCCCGGCCTTTGAGCGCTTCCAAAGTCTGGCTCACATTGCCGACGCGAACCACCGGCAAGTGCTCCAACGCACCGGCGGCGGCTTTCGCGACGGTCTCGGTAAGTCCGGCAGCGCGCCGATCCGGAACCAGAACCGCGGCGGCGCCCGCAGCATGCGCGGTGCGGACGATGGCGCCCAGGTTGTGCGGATCTTCCACGCCGTCCAGCAGCACCAACAGTTTCGCGCCGGCCGCCACAGCATCGAGTTCCGCATAACGCTGCGCCGCGCCGAACGCCAGCACGCCCTGATGCGCGGCGCTATTGGAAGCCCGGTCCAGCGCCTCTCTCGGCTCGAACCGCACCGGCACTGCGCGCTGGCGCGCCAGATCGATAATCTCCTGCAGCCGCGGACCCCCTGCCCCGCGTGCGATCAGTACCCGGTCCAGACCGCGCCCCGCCCGTAGCGCTTCGCGCACCGGATGAATTCCCGCCAACACACTGTTCGCGCCCCGTTCCTGTTTCGTAATCTGCCTCCTCCGGACTGCTTGCCGCATTCTGCTTTCTGCTAGAATCCCAGTATGCTCGAAGCCGCGCTAGAAGAACGCCGCCCAGAGATTCCGGACAAGCTTTATTTTCGCATCGGCGAAGTGAGCCGTTTGGCGGGGATCAAACCTTACGTTCTGCGGTTCTGGGAAACGGAGTTTTCCTCTCTCGGCCCAAAGAAATCCGGCAAGGGCCATCGTCTGTACCGGCGCAAGGATGTGGAATTGGTGCTGGAGATCAAGCGGCTGCTTTACGATAAGCGCTACACCATCGAAGGCGCGCGGAAATATCTGGATACGCGAACGCGCGACACTCCCCGGTCGGGCGAGGGTGTAGCGAAAAAAACCGGCCGTTCGCAAGGTGACTTGTTCCGCGATCCGACGCCGGTGTTACAGCAGATTCGCAAGGAACTCAGCGAACTTCTGGAAATTCTCCGGTAGCGGGCGCCTGCTCGAAACCCTCACGGTTAGCGCCCCCAGTCCGCCAACTGTTGCAAAATCTGCTGGGCCGCTTTCTGGCCGGCGCTTTTTTTGGACAGGCCTTCGGCCCGGCCCACCCAATCCCGGCCCACCCGCACTTCCACCAGAAAAGTCTTGGCGTGCTCGGGACCCCGCTCTTCGACGATCGAGTAGCGCGGCTGCGGCAGTTTCAAAGCCTGCGCCATCTCCTGCAACGCGCTCTTCTGATCGGCATTTTGCGCTCCCTCCTCAGGCAGGTGGGCTTCGCCAACAATGTGCCGTACGACAAACCCGCGCACCGGCTCCACGCCCGCATCCAGATACAGCGCAGCGATCAACGCCTCCAGCGCGTTCGCCAGCAGCGCTTTTTTCTCCCTGCCTCCACTCATTTCCTCGCCGCGTCCCAAAAGCAGATGGTGTCCCAACTGCAGCCGCAACGCCACTTGATACAAATGCGCTGCGCTCACCAGGTGCGCCTTCACCTTCGACAGCCGGCCTTCTGGAAAAGCCGGATGCTGCGCCACCAATGCCTCGCTCACCAGGAAGCCGAGAATCGCGTCTCCGAGAAACTCAAACTGCTCGTTGTCTGTAACGGAATCCGCGGCGTTCTTGTCGTAGACCCGGGATTTGTGCGTCAGCGCGCGCTTCAGCAGTTCCCGATTCTTGAAAGGATGCCCGAGAACATTCTCGAGTGTTTCCAGCTGCTCGCTCATGGCCTCGAACAGCACCGGTTACGCAGCGCCAGGCGGCTTGCTTCCGGCGGCCTTTCTCTTGGCTGCCTCAGCCTTCTTGGCTTCCGCCACTGCCTTGACTTGCGGATTGACGCCGGGAGCGTTGATGGCTTTGTCGAAAGCCTCGTTCGCATCATCCCACTTGCCTGAGTCTTCATAGGCTTGGCCCAGCCGCACCCACGTAGCCGGATCAGGAGTGGCCTGCACCGCAAGCGCCTTCTTGTAGTCCGCTATGGTGTCGTCAAATTTCTTGCGCAACA
>Ga0302326_10006435_pt1 | contig 26370 bp, 21 predicted proteins | sample Palsa_T0_3_FD_202264 | JGI IMG/M metagenome (GOLD analysis project Ga0302326, IMG submission 202264) | Peat permafrost microbial communities from Stordalen Mire near Abisko, Sweden - Palsa_T0_3 | ecosystem: Environmental > Terrestrial > Soil > Palsa > Peat permafrost | place: Sweden: Abisko... | reverse complement strand
ATTGTCTGTTCATAATGACGGAAGACAAAACCCGCTCCTTCGAGCGTTCGCAGCCGTTCCGTCAGCACCCGGGACGAGATTCCATCCACCTGCCGCCGGAGCATACCGAAGCGCAACGGTCCGCCGTGACTTAGCTCCCACAGGATGTGCAGCGTCCAGGGCCGCGTGAGCAGCTCCAGCAGCCCGCCGATCGCGCACGGAGATTGAGTCTTCGCCGCTCGCCGCGTCGTTCTCATATGGATACTAGGTTACTATAAAGTGCCTGCTATGCAAAGCGTCTATAGTTATTTATTGTAACCAAAGCAAAGGCGGCTCATCCAAGGCTACTGAGTGCCGGAGGTTCTTATGAAATTGCTTCGCATCGATTCCAGCGCGCGCCGCAACTCAGTTTCGCGGCAGCTTACGGAGAAGTTCGTCGAAAGCTGGAAAATGGCAAATCCCGCGGGCGAGGTAATCGAGCGCGACCTGGCCACCACACATCTCCCGCTCATCACCGATGAGTGGACGCACGCCGCCTTTTCGGACCCTGCCACTTTGACCCCAGCGCAGCGCGAAACTCTTTCGGTCTCAGAAACCCTGATCGAAGAATTACTGGCCGCCGATACCATTGTGATCGGCGCACCTATGTATAACCTTACGGTTTCCGCACCGCTAAAAGGCTGGATCGACCAGATCGTCCGCGTCGGCCGCACCGTGCATTTCGGACCAGGCGGTTTTAAAGGCGCGGTGAACGGAAAGAAGGTGTTCGTGCTGACTTCGCGCGGCGGTTCTTTTCGGCCGGGAACTCCGACCGCGCAGTACGACCACCAGGAGCCCTATCTCCGGCACATCCTTGGATTTATCGGCCTGACTGACGTGACATTCATTCATGCCGAAAATCAGAAACCTGGGGAACTCGCCGAGCCTTCCCGGGACGCGGCGTTTGCGTTATTGAAGGAAGCGGTGGCCTCGCACAACACTTCCGCAGCCGCGCTGCAGATTCCCTGATTTCTGTTATTGTTTTCAAATTCCGTATCGGGCGCGCTACACGCCGAACTTCAGTCAGACGAGGAGAGAAAATGTCAGCCAATTCAGCCAGCATCTCATCCCAGGGATCGGGTCCGGTTGTCCTGTTGGGCCGCTTTCTGTTTGTGCTCCTTTTTGTAATGGCGGGACCGCGTCATTTCTTGAGCGCGACCATAGCCTTCGCGGCGTCGCAGGGAGTACCCATGGCTTCCATTGCGGTGCCCTTCTCCGGCGCTCTCGCACTCTTCGGAGGGCTATCCATTCTGTTGGGCTACCACGCCAAGATCGGCGCCTGGTTCATCGTGCTTTTCTTGGTCTGTGTGACGCCCATGCTGCACAAATTCTGGTCGGTAACCGACCCCATGATGCACCAGATCCAGATGATTATGTTCTTCAAGAATCTGTCGATGTTGGGCGGAGCGCTGCTCATCTCGCAATTCGGCGCGGGGCCCTGGAGCCTCGATGCGCGCCGGAAGTAATCAAGCTCTCAAATTGTCTTCGGTAAACCTATCACCACTTCTCAAAAGGAGAGAAACATGTCAGAGCCAACCGTTCAAGTTCTACCCAAAGGCCCCTATCTGGTGGCCGGGAAAATCACCCTGCTGGATGCCAGCGGCAACAAGATCGAGACCACCGAGAAATTCGCCCTCTGCCGCTGCGGCGCTTCCACCACCAAGCCGTTCTGCGACGGGACGCACACGAAAGTCGGCTTTGAGGCCGCAGCCGCCGCGGTTCCAGGCAGCGCGGAGTAAATCTAACGCGGTGCCGGCGCGATCTCTATCGAATCCACAGCGGTTTTCACCTGAAACCGCGCCGCAGGCTGGCATGTGGAATAGCCCGCCGGTCTGGTCGAGTCGGAGTCCGCATCGTCGCGCTTGACCCGATAGAGGCGCATGGAGTAACAGGTGGCGTCGTTCTGCTCCAGCGCGAGAACGTGCGGGCGAAACTTGGATGGAGTGCGAACGCTGAAGCCGTAATCGTTAGTCCCCGGCGCACCCGGCGTCTTGCGCTGCAGATCGAGCGTATCAGCCGGCGGCGAAGCTGTGTCCTTTTCCGGCGACTGGGCCACAACCCGTGGGATCCATGCCAGGATCAACGCGGAGAGAATCAGAAGGCGGGGGATGCGCATAAAACCCTCCTTACTCGCCGATAGTATAGCTCCGAATGCCCGAACGCTCACCCTTAAAATCAACAAGCCGCCTACTCTGTTGGCGGCTTCCTGCATCTTCTAAAACCGGCTAGGCCGCGCTGTTAGCCGGTTGGGCCGCCGGCAACGGTTCGTCGAAGCTGCCACCATAGATTCTCGGCACTTTCGATCCCATGGGACGAAGATACGTGGCCAACTCGCCGCGATGATGAATGCAGTGATTATTCAGAAAGCCCAGATAGAGCACGGCGGGAAAATTGAACGCTCCCATGAAATTGACGGGCGTGAGCAATTGGTCCGCGGTTAGTGCGGCGACCCGATCCGCTGCCTTCTTGAAGTTGGCGTCGTACCACTCCACAAGTGCCGCTACTGTCTTGGGTTTGTCCTCCGGCTTGGGAGATTGCATGGTGAACTTCAGGTCTGCGATTCCGTTCATGAACTGAACGTCGGTATTGGCCAAATGCCAGGCCAGTTCCCACGCAGTGCGCCCGTTGGGATCGTGACGGTACCCGGACTTGTCGTCGGGAATTGCGGCAATCACTCTCTTGGTGAGTTCCAGTTCGCCGGCAAGCCCGCCGAGCATGAGCTGGCGGTAGCCGAGGGCAAACTCCGGCGTCTGCGTGGGCTGGTTGGTCATGGGATTCTCCTCCTGAGGCAAACGGATTATACCCCGACCGCCTGCTTGCTGCGAACCGGAACCGGCGTGAGCCAGCCGTGACGGTCCGACTTCTCTCCGCGCACGATCGCGTAGAACTCTTTCTGGATCGCCTTGGTAATCGGACCCATCACGCCCTTGCCGACCTTGATCTTATCCACCGAACGAATCGGCGTAACTTCGGCCGCGGTGCCGGTAAAGAAGGCTTCGTCAGCGATGTAGAGCATCTCTCGCGGAATCATCTGCTCGACGATGGGAATGTCGAGGTCGCGCGCGATCTGCAGCACCGCATCGCGCGTGATCCCCGGCAGCACCGAATTGCCCAGCGGAGCCGTGATCAACTTCTCGCGATGCACGATAAATACATTCTCGCCCGAACCTTCACTGACGTAGCCGTTCACATCGAGCGCAATGCCTTCGGCGTAGCCATTGACCACGGCTTCCATCTTGATGAGCTGCGAGTTCATGTAATTCGCGCCCGCCTTGGCCATGGCCGGCAGCGTGTTCGGTGCCAGGCGCGTCCACGAGGAAACGCACACGTCGCAGCCATCGGTCTCGCCGCCCAGATATTTCCCCCACGGATAATTGATGATGTAAACCTCGGTCGGCGAGTTGAACGGATTCACCCCCGCCTCCCCGTAGCCTCGGAGAATGATGGGCCGCACGTAGCACGGCCACGCGCCATTGCTGCCCACGGTCTCAAGCATGGCCTTCACCAGTTGCTCGCGCGTGAAATCGACGTCGATGCGGTAGACCTTGGCCGAATCGAGCAGCCGCTGAATGTGCTCATGCGCGCGAAAAATCGCAGGCCCCGAAGGCGGCGCGTAGCACCGGATCCCTTCAAACACCGACGACCCGTAGTGCACCACGTGCGACATCACGTGAATCGTGGCGTCATCCCAGGGAATGAGTTTGCCATTGTGCCAGATGCTTTCCGACTTCTCGATTGCCATGCGAACTCCTTATTTAGACATTATAGACGACGCGGGTTCCGCGCTAAGTGACAGAACGGGTGGGGACAGCCGCCCCCGGCTGTCCGGCGGCCCGGGTGTATCGCGCGCTGCCTCTAAGAAAGGTCCTGCTTACCAGACGGTCTCCACCACTTTCGCCCGCCGGATTCGCATATCCTCCTACTCTCCCGGCGGGTGCCCCATTTCTCGCGTCCTTTACGAGAAGTGGGGATTCCCGCCCGACCGCGTTTGTGCCGGGATTTTGCGCGTCGCGGCCTCTACCGCCCGCATCGAGTTCGTCTTTCGCGAATCGAGTAGCTTCCAGGCCTCTTCGCAGCGTTCATGCAAGCTCCCCTCCGCATGCGGACTGAGCATAACTACGTTTTGCCCGATGAGCCTCTTGGCCGGGAAGATATACCAGATGTCCTCCGCCAGCAGATAGATGGCGAAATAGTCGACCTGCTTCGTCGTATAAGCCTTTAGTTGGCGCCGGCCAGGTGGGAGATGTAATGGTCCCCCTCGCGGTAGCCAACTCACTTGCTGCCAGCTGGGATGGAAATCACATCCTAATAATCATCATTGCGAAGGCTCCTTTCTTCCCAGCGTCTTTGGTCCTCAAGTCAAGACTACCGGGTTTCGAATCGAGCCTTCGTTCTTATCCAATCAACACGAGCTTCTTACGCTGCGCCCGCTCGGGGGAATGTGCGTGGCTTGTGTGCTCGTTCGATGATCGGCACCAGACGATCCGGCAATTCGCTTTTCATCACGTACTCATCGACCAGCCAAAGGATTCGCTCGGGCAGGTCGGAATACGCGGAAAGCAGGATGATCGGGAGATCGGGAAAGCGTTGCTTGATGTGGCAGGCTACGGCCTCGGCGTCGATGCCTTCCAGTTTGTACTCCAGTAGAACAGCCGCTATCGATGCCTGCTCCAGCACCTTGATCGCGGCGTAGGTGCTTGAGGCAATCCTGACGCAATAACCATGAGACTCCAGAGTGGCTTTGCGAAGCGCGAGGGCTTGCGGAAGGTCGTCGATGCACAACACAGTGGGGGGTTCCATGGCCACGCCTCCTCATGGATGGTAGTGAGCTTGGGTTTGGCCTGCCGTTGCCGGATGTGCGTTTACATGCGGGAAACGACAGACCCGCCACGACGTGGTGACGATGTGAATGGAGCAGCCTTCCGCCAGCCGGGCTGCCGCCATGATCACAAAATCTACGCAACCGTGGAACCGCCCGTCTGTTCAAAATTGATCACTTTCCGAAAGATGGCGAAATCCAACAACAGCACCCTATTCGTCCGGCCCGGCGCCGCTTCGGAACGACAAGGTGTTGGGCCAGGTTCGACTTTTGCGCAGCGTGGGCCGTGACGACTGACGCTGCGTTTCATCGACCCGACCCCTTAGAGTTTTGTCACTCCGAACGGGCGGGGTTTTCCCGGAGGAATCTGCTGTTCGCCGCCAGCCCCACAAACTCATGTAGGGACAGCCGCCCGCGGCTGTCCAGCGGCCCAGGGGTATCGGGCCGCAGCGGTTCGGAAGGGGACCAGGAAGGGCACGGCTCCAGCCCTTAGCCCGCCTGAGCACGCGAAGGGCGCCACAAAGCCCGCACTACCTTGGAAGAGCGGCGCTTCAGCGCCGAAAAAAATCACAAATCAACGCGGGCTTATCCCCTGAGGGGCCAGTGGTGCACGCGAGAGGCGCTCGCAGAGGCCGCTTGAGCGGGTACACCTACTACTACCAGTTTACGGAGGGGGTGCAAGGTTGAACGTCACAGGGAGGGTATGGAAAATAACGGCTTGGTCAGCCAGGAAAGGTTGGGGCCTGTGTGCAGACGGCGATGTTCTCTCTCTGCCCAAAGACAATGAGTGATAACGCCTGATAGCGTCAATTGACCAAGTCGAGCGTAATATCCAACGCTCCGACAGGACAGCCTACTGCACCACGTGGAAGGCGGCGTTGCTCTTGAGAATGCCACTGGGAGTTGTCACTTCTACCGCGCCCGTGGTCGCGCCGCTTGGAACAGTGGTTGTGATTTCGGTGTTTGAGACTACTTTGAACGTTGCGGCGGTGCCGTTGAACGTGACGCCGGAGGCGCCGCTCAGACTATTTCCCAAAATCGCCACTCTCCTACCCACCTTGCCCGAGGTCGGCAGGGTTTTCACGAAGGGCTTAAGGCCGATTGAAAGACCGAAGACCGTGCCACAGCCAAGAGTGCAAAGAGATGTCCCACCGCTCACGGTCGTTCCATAGAATATCCCATCGGTTCCCTGAACCAGCCCAGCGTTAGGGCTCTGGCCGTCAGTGCAGTTCAATTGGGAGCAAAAGCTGTACAGAGTGGTTAGTGTGCCCTTCGGAGTGATTTCGAACACTGTACCGCTGCCATAAGCCCCACCATCTTGGGTTGTACCGTAGAAGTTCCCGTCAGTTGCCTGAAAAAGACCTGCAACTGGATACTCGCCGTCGGCGCAGTTTGGTTGGGAGCAAAAGGTGTACAGGGTGGTCAGCGCACCCTTCTGGGTGATTTCGAACACTGTGCCGTAATTGTTGGCCCCGCCGCTCTTTGTGGTCCCATAGAAGTTGCCGCTGGTGTCTTGCGCTAACCCTGCAACCGGCAGGCTGCCGTCTGTGCAGCTCGCTTGCGAGCAAAAGCGGTAGAGCGTAGTCAGGTTACCTGCAGGAGTGATCTCGAAGACAGTACCGCAGCCGTTAGGGACGCAGTTGATGCCGCCGAGTGAGGTCGTCCCGTAGAGCTTGCCATTGGCGGCTTGCACCAACGGTGCGCCTGGGCTGTACCCGTCAGCGCAGTTCGCCTGCGAGCAGAAACTATAGAGCGTGGTCAGCGTGCCGGCGGAGGTGATTTCGAAGATCGTGCCGCAGCCAGAGATACAGCTGTCATTCGCACCAGAGGAGGCGGTTGTCCCGTAAAAGTTGCCGTTGCTGGCCTGTACCAGCCCTGCCTCAGGGATCGCGCCGTCGGGACAGTTGAATTGGGGGCAAAAACTGTAAAGCGTTGTCAACCCGCCCGTGGGAGTGACTTTGAAGACGACACCGCAACCGTCATAAGCGCAGTTGGTCCCACCTTCGGGCGTTGTGCCATAGAAGGTTCCATCGGTGGCTAACAGCAGCCCTGCATAAGGGAACGCGCCGTCGCTGCAGTGTGGCGCTTGGGAGCAGAATCCGTGGATCGTACTTAGCTTGCCGCTTGGCGAAATCTTATAGGCCGTGCCGTGCTTGTGGGCTCCCCCAGAGTTCGTCATCCCGTAGAACTCCCCATCAAGGCCCTGGACGAGCGCTCCGCCCGTTGGCCAGAAGCCGTTTGTGACGTCGAAACTGGTGAGTGTCTTGAAGGTCTGCGCGTCCGAGACGATTACGGTCGCGGCGCAGAACACGAGGCAGACTACTTCCGCAAGGCGAACATTCCTCACACCGCACCTGTCCGACCTTGGACCAGAAAGAAGCCGTTCAAAATGTCGTAGCTTCGTCATGGGGAACCACTCTTTGTCGGGGGGGAATATCAACTTCTGGCGAGCCAGCGGAATTATCCTGCGGCACGTCTGTGTTGTCAATTGTTGTAACATCGCCATTTACACTCATCGGCCGCGGCGGCCCGATGCGGCTGGGCCGCGTGGACGGTCGAGGGCGGCTGTCCCTACATGAGTTTGTTAGTGAGTTGTGGTTCCTGCGGATGCAGATGCCGCAACGGCGGCCGGAGTCAAGCTGGCTTTTACGGTCACGCCGGGGAGTTCATCTCCGCGAAAGAACTTGGCTTTATCCTTCGATCCCTCTTTCAAATCTGCGGCGCGCATCTCCGGCATGGCTTCATACGGCTTGCTGTAGTCGTTGGCGGCGTTCCAGAACAAGAAGCCGATGCCGCCTTTTTCTTTGGCGGTGGCAACTTGCACTTTGATGTATTCAGGCGAATAGGTTTTGGTGCGCCAGCGGAAGGCTTGCAGCCAGGGGCGGATGACCACGCCGCTGCCTTTTGTGATGAGCTCGAAGCGCTGCATGGATTCGCCAATGAAGTGGTCGGGGGCGTCGCCGGGGTGCTCGATGTTATCCATGCCGAAGAAGTGCGAGGGATAGATCATGGGCGAGAGCACGTCGCAATATTTCGCCATGCCGATGATGTCCTGTCCGGTGTGCGAGAGATCGACGGGGCGCTGCCACGCCATCACACCGAAGACGTCGAGTGAGAGCAGCACGCCGGTGGGATGGAGCTCGGCGTAGGCTTTCTTCAGGAAGTCGGTGATCACATCCGTGCGCTGCCATGTGGGATGCTCGGTCTGAAAGACGAAGCTGGCGTCTTTTTGATCGCCTTCGGCGGGGAAGCGGACGTAGTCGAACTGGATTTCATCCGCGCCGGACTGCGCTACGAACTTGGCCAATGCAATGTCGTAATCCTGAACCTTGGAGTTGGACGAGTCGGTCCAGACCAGCTTGCCGTTCTCACGCCAGGGCTGGCCGGTCTTTCTTGATTTCACCGCGAGTTCGGGGTGCTCGACTACCAGGCGTTCGTCGCGAAAGATGGCGACGCGCGCGATGGCGTGCATGTTTTCGGAGTGCAGAAAGCGAAGGAACTTGGGCAGGTCGTGAATATAGACCTGATGCCTGCCGAGCAGCGGATGCTCGAAGGGAATGTTCACGCTGCCATCGGAATCTTTAATGTCGAAGACCACGGCGTTGCCGCCGACTTCGCGCCAGTGGCGGAGAATGCGCAGTCCGTGGTCGCTGGCCGCCATGATGCCGGTCAGGTAGATGGCGCGGACTTCAAAATCTTTGGGAACGGGAACTGTTTTCTCGACGATGGGCGCGGGAAGAATTCCGGGGACGGTGATCTGTTCACCGGCTTTCAAAATGTTTCCGGAACGATTGCCATTCACGCTGCGGATGGCGTCGGCGAGTTCCGAAGAAGTGAGATAGCCCGTTCTCTTTAGATATTGGTGCGCGACGGCGGGAATGCTTTCTCCGCGCTTCGCGGTATAGAGCTCTGTCGTCGAGGCGCCCAGGATTTGCGGCGACGGCTGCAAGGGAGGAATCTCCCCCGTCTTGGCCGTGGTTGAAAGAGTTGCGCTTACCGGCTGCAGCTGTGCGCTTTGTGACGCGGAAGCGGCCACAACCGGCGCTGCTGGCGCGGTTTGCGCCTGCGCGGCCCACGCCGAAGACAACCGGGGGCTCAGCCGCATGGCAGCCGCGCCAAATAGAAGAGACGAGACTGCAGCAATGGTTAGAACAGACGAGCGACGCAAAGTTCCTCCGAGAACCCCTGAACGCGATGCTACCCCGCACTTGTCGGCCTTTCCAGTTACCACTGGACATCTCCCCTTTAGGGGGGTGGGAATGGGGAGCGAAAAATCTGTCGATTTACTTGATGCGGGCGGGCGGGAGCCGGCGGCATCTTCGGTTCCTCCTTGCGCAAACTATTTCTCTTCCACCCTCTTAACTTTCGGCGGGGGTTGGTCTAATATCATCGGCGGCCAGCTAAATCCAGCCAGACACAAGGTTTTCGCATCCACAACTTATCCGCTACTCGTGGCCAGAGGCTTGCTTATTCCAAGGCAGCCCTGGACGAGCAATTGGTCAGGCAAGCGACTGGTTTCGGTGACAAATTTTGTCACGGGGGAAACGCGGGAGCCGCCAAGATTCAAGCCTGAAGCATCCGGGGAGAACGCAGGTAAAAGGCCGAGCATACGGCCTGGAAAAGAGACCAATCGTCCGGCGCAAGCTGGACTACTTCTTATGAGAACGAACCTCGCTACCGTGCTCGATCCGAACCGCCGCAGCACTGATGCTGGAGAGTTTGAGGCTGCCCTGCGCCGCCGCATCGTCGGACAGGACCAGGCCGTGGAAAAGGTCGCCGAGATCTACCAGATGTTTCTGGCGGGGCTGAACGCTCCGGGGCGTCCGGTGGGCAACTTGCTGTTTCTGGGGCCGACCGGTTCGGGCAAGACTCGCGTGGTGGAAGCCATGGCTGAAGCCTTATTCGGAGACGCGCATGCCTGCATCAAGATCGACTGCGCCGAATTCCAGCACTCGCACGAGATTGCGAAGCTGATCGGCTCGCCTCCGGGCTATCTTGGACATCGCGAGACTCACCCCCTGCTGACGCAGGAAGCGCTGAATCAGTGGTTCACGGAGAAACTGAAGCTTTCGATCCTGCTGTTCGACGAGATCGAGAAGGCCAGCGACTCACTGTGGCAATTGCTGCTCGGCATTCTGGACAAGGCCACGCTCACGCTCGGCGACAACCGCCGCGTCGACCTATCGCAGTGCATCATCATCCTGACCTCGAACCTGGGCGCCAGCGAGATGACGAATCTGGTGGATGGCGGCTTCGGCTTTGCGCCGAAGGCAGTGGAAGTCGACAACAACTTCGACGACAAGATTCAGCGCACCGCGGTGGAAGCGGCGCGGCGCAAGTTTACGCCCGAGTTCATGAACCGCATCGACAAGACGGTGGTATTCAAGACGCTGCGCGACGAACATCTGGCGCAGATTCTTGAGATCGAACTGGGGATGGTGCAGCAGCGCGTGCTGATGGCTGCGGGCACGAATCAATTCGTGTTCAATTGCACTTCAGGAGTGAAGCAGTTTTTGCTGAAGGAAGGCACCGACCCGCGTTACGGCGCGCGTCACCTGAAGCGGGCGATTGAACGGCATCTGGTTTTTCCGCTGGCCAATCTGGTGGCTACGGCTCAGGTGAAGCTGGGAGATTTTATCCGCGTGGATATGGCTACCGACAGTCAGATGATCTTCGTCAAGGAAGCCGAAAACACCATGGCGCCGGTATTGCTGGAGCGCTACGGAGCTGCAGCGGCGAACATGCCGGCAACCCGAGCGGCGCGCACGGCCGTTAACAATCGCCGCGACTTTGGGGCCAGCCCCATCGCCGAGAGCAAATAGACTTTTGGGTTAGGAACCCTCGCTTGACCGCATCTCGCGAGAGACCCTCGGCGCCGGAAACATTCCGGCGCCTTTTTTTGACGTTCGCTTGGGTTTCGACATTCAAGCGTCCCTTCGGGACGCGCGCAACCCTATACCTCGAATGTGGTATCCGCTGACAGGCCTTCAGCGTTAGCAAAAAAACACTCCATTTGGCGATGTGCTCTTTTCTGTCGTGCGGTACTTTCATCTCGAAGCAAGAGGAGACGGGAGAACACATGCCCGAACTTAGGACGGAATCTGTGGGTCTGCCGTGGATTGGCGAGTGGTGGGGCGGAGGTGATCGCAGCGTGGCGCTAAAACACAAGCTGATGCTTGGCGTGGTCAGCGCAATGCTGGCCGCTTTGCTTGCAGGTTGCACAGCGGACAAATCTCCTTCCAAGGAGGAAACCACCCTGGTCAATGCGGCAAAAGACGTTGTCATTCCGTTGGAGGCAGGAAGAATGAAGAACCCGCTGCCTGAGAGTGATGACGTCCTGAGCCAGGGCCAGCAAGTGTTTCTTGGGTCTTGCGCCCTGTGCCACGGCACGGATGGGCGCGGAGGAACTTCGATCGGGAGCCACATGGACCCGCCCGCCGCAGATCTGAACTCAGCCCACGTGCAACACTGGAGCGACGGGGAACTGTTTTGGATCATACAAAACGGAGTTCGCCTCACGGGCATGCCTTCCTGGAAGTCGAGCGTGTCCGATGACGACACCTGGAAGCTTGCACGTTTCATCCATAACCTTCCCCACCTCGGCGCTGCTTCGGCCTCCGCAGCAGTCGGGCCACAGGCACAAGGCGCCGTTTCCGCGCAGGACAAGTACACCCTGAAAATACCGAATGGCCTCGCGTTCTCCGAGTTCAGAGGATACGAAGACTGGCAGACTGTCTCCATCAGTCACGACGGAAATCTGATGGCGGCCGTCCTCGCAAATCCCGTGATGATCGGCGCCTATCGGGCGGGCGCACCCGGCAACGGCAAGCCTTTCCCTGACGGCTCCAAGATGGTGAAGGTCCATTGGAACCTGAAAAAAATGGAGACATTCCCCGCGGCGACGGTGCCGGACACCCAGCATGACGTCGACCTCATGGTGAAGGATAGCAAGAGGTTCCAGGACAGCGGCGGATGGGGATATGGCGTCTTCGAGTATGAGCCCGCGTCCGGCAAGTTCAGGCTCGGCAACCTGGCCGACAAGCCGCCCCAGGCGAACGACGCCAAGTGCGGGTTCGTGTGCCACGCGACAGTGAAGACCAGAGATTACGTTTTCACGGATTACGGGCACAGGTGAAGCGATATGAGCAGGCTGTTCTTGTCGTTCTTGTGCAGCGATAGAAGACGCGGGACCGGCGGGACGTTATCAATTTCCATTCCTCGAAAGTCCAAACGATTGCAGCACCGCCTTCTAGGCACGCGAAGACAGAACTCATGACCCTTTGGGCGGGTCAAAGTGTCGTTACGCGGATGCATGGGAGCTTATTAGTCACATGATTGACGAAGCAAATCGCATCCCAGGTGAGTCATGAAAGCAATCGCATTCAGGCGTCCGCTACCGATCGAGGCTGAGGACTCACTGGTGGAGCTCGAACTGCCGCAGCCCGAGATCGGGCCGCTGGATTTGCTGGTCAATGTGCGGGCGGTTTCTGTAAATCCGGTGGATACGAAGGTGCGGGGCGCGCGGCACCAGGGCTCGGCGTCGGACAACACCGGCAAACCGCGGGTGCTTGGCTGGGATGCTGCGGGCGTGGTCGTGGGCAAAGGCGCCGGAGTCACCAAATTCGACGCGGGCGATGAGGTCTACTACGCCGGCGCGTTGGATCGTGCCGGATCGAACGCGGAATACGAGGCTGTGGACGAACGGCTCGTCGGACGCAAGCCGAAATCGATTGGCTTTGCCGAGGCCGCCGCGCTGCCCCTGACCAGCATTACCGCCTGGGAACTGCTGTTCGACCGGCTTAGCGTTCGTGAGGGCGAGAGCGGCGCGTCTTTGCTGGTCAGCGGAGCCGCCGGCGGGGTGGGCTCGATTCTCGTGCAACTCGCGCGCCGGCTCACGGGACTTACCGTCATCGCGACGGCGTCGCGGCCGGAAACACTGCAATGGGTCTCACAGATGGGGGCTCACCACGTGATCGACCACACGCAGCCGCTGGCCGGGCAGGTAAATGGACTGAGCGTGCCGCCAGTGAAATACATCGCCAGCCTCACGGGCACCGCACGGAACTTTACCCAACTCGTTGAAGTTTTGGCCCCAGAAGGAAAACTGGGCCTCATCGACGACCCAGCAACGCTCGATGTGGTGCCGCTCAAGCGCAAGTCGGCATCGCTCCATTGGGAATTCATGTTTGCGCGCTCGATGTGGGAAACCCCAGACATGGCCGAGCAGGGACGCCTGCTGAGCCGCGTGTCGGAGCTTGTCGATCGCGGTGAGCTGCGCTCGACGCAAACGCAGACCTTCAGTCCCATCAACGCCGAGAACTTGAAGAAGGCCCATGCGTTCGTGGAGAGTGGAAAAGCAATCGGCAAAGTGACGTTGAGCGGATTCTGACGTTGAGACTTAGCGGGTCCGGCATCCGAAAGCCTCAAGTCAAGAACAAACCTCGTGAAAACTTTAGTGGCTTGGCGGAACAACGAAGCCGCGCCTTCCTGGCGCGGAGTGAAATGGATCATCTTGTGAAGTGTCCGAAGCATCCTCCGGACTCGGAATGTCCAGATTGACGACGATGGGCTCCTGGCCGCTGCGCACGATGACTGCTTCCACCGGCTCATCTTTGCGCGCGTTCAGCTCTTGATGAGGGACATAGGGAGGCACGTAGACGAAGTCCCCGGGGCCGGCTTCATCGACTAATTCCAAATGATCTCCCCAGCGGAAGCGGGCGCGGCCGCGCACGACATAGATCACGGTTTCGAGTTCGCCGTGGTGGTGAGGGCCGGTTTTGGCATTGGGATGGACGACGACCGTTCCCGCCCAGAGCTTTTGCGCGCCGACCCTGGCGTACGAGATGGCTTCGGCGCGGGTCATGCCGGGGGTTTGAGGCGTGTTGGTGTCCAGCTCGCCGCTGCGAATGATGCGCAAGCCGTGAGTCTTCCAATCGGGGGATGGGTCGCGATGAGGGTCATTCATGATTGCAGGTGTTCCTCAGGGCTAAAGCCCGCATGTCCTTGTTGATGCTGACGCGGCGCTGAAGCGCCGCTCTTCCACGTCAAAGCGACAGAGATCTCACCACACATCACATCTCTTCCCCTCGGGCCGCACCATCGCTGAGTCCGGTTTGCAGCTCCAGGCTTTCTGGAAATCCGGTAGGTTCGAGAGCGGGCCGATCACGCGATACTTCGCCACGGGATGCGGATCGGTCTGCATCATCAGGCGCTGGGTTTCGATGCGCGTCTCATCGCCGCGGAATTGTCCCCAGGCAATGTAAAACTGCTGTTCCGGGGTGAAGCCGTCGATATCTGCAGGACGCGGCTTGCCCTCGAGCGACTTCTCATAGGCAAGGAAGGCGACTTTCGCTCCGCCCAGGTCGCCAATGCTCTCGCCCAACACCAGCTTGCCGTTGTGATGGAGTCCAGGTTCGATGAAGTAGTTGTCGAACTGATCGGCGACGCAGGCGGCACGTGTCTGGAACTGCTTCAGGTCGGCATCGGTCCACCAATTGCGCAGCCGGCCGAGATAGTCGAACTGCGCGCCCTGATCGTCGAAGCCGTGCGAAATCTCATGGCCGATCACCACTCCGATTGCTCCGTAATTCACCGCGTCCACCGCATTCATGTCGAACGCCGGAGGCTGCAGGATTCCCGCCGGAAACACAATTTCGTTCAGCAGAGGATTGTAATAGGCATCGGAAGTAGAGGGGGTCATGCCCCAGCGGCCGCGATCCACTGGTTTGCCGATGGTGAGCCGATCGTCTTCTTCCACGAACTTCCGCCCCGCAATCATGTCTTCGAAGAAGGCGTCGCGGCCAACGTGGACGTGATTGTAATCCTTCCACTTATCGGGATAGCCGATCTTGGGATTGAACGTGGCAATCTTGGCCATGGCTTTTTCTTTGGTATCGTCGCTCATCCAGGGCCGGCTGAGAATGTCGTCGCGCATCGCCGCTAGAAGGTTCCGCACCATCTCCTGCATGCGCGCTTTGGCTTCGGGCGGGAAATATTTTTCCACGTATTTCTTGCCCAGAGCGTCGCCAAAAAGCTGATCGGTCGACTCCACGCAGCGTTTCCAGCGTGGCTTCATCTCGGTAGTGCCGCTGAGATACTTTCCGTTGAAGGCGAAATTCTCTTCCACGAAGGGCGCCGATAGATCGTCGGCGACTGAGCTCAGCAGATGCCATCTCAAATACACTTTCCAATCCGCCAGCGGCAGTTCGTGTACCTGACGGTCCAGTTCCTGCATGAACCGGGGCTGGTCCACGTTCATGTCGACATCTTGCGGAATCTGCCTGTGCTTGAAATATCCGGCCCAGTCGATGTGCGGCGCCATGGCCTGCAACTGCGCGAACGTGGTGTTGTGGTCGGTGGCCGCCGGATCGCGCAGGGCAACGTTGTCGAGCGACGCTTCTGCCAGCCTGGTCTCCATCCCCATGATCGTTTGGGCGGCGGCTGCCGAGGTTTTCTCGTCCAGCCCTGTGAGCTTGAACATTGCGGTAATGTGCACGACGTACTTCTCTCGCGCCTCCTTGAAGCGGGGATCCGGTTTGAGATAGTAGTCGCGATCGGGCAAACCAAGCCCGTTCGCGCCAATGTCGGCCAGCACCCACGACGGTTTATGAGGATCCTGCTGGCTTCCGAGCACGAACGGATCGGACACCAGTATGGCGTGCATGTCTGCCATCACGCGCTGCAGCTCCGCCATATCCCTAGCGGCATCGATGCGGGCAAACCAGGGCTTCAGGGGTTCGATGCCGCGAGCATTCACGCGCGATTCGTCCATGCAGGCGCCGTAGTAATCGCCGATGATCTGCTCGCTGCTGCCTTGGGATGCATTTTTATCGGCGGCTGCCGTCTCCAGAATTTCCTTCAGCTTGTCTTTGGACGATTCGCCGGCCGCCCAGCGCTTGCTCCAGCGCTGCATCGATGCCGGAATCGGATTGTTAGCCCGCCACGTGCCGTTGGCGAATTCGTAGAAGTCGTTGCACGGGTCGGCTTTGCGGTCCAGATCGGTGACGTCGATACCGTGCAGGGTATTAGTTTGCGAAAACAAGAATTGCGGGGGCAGGAACGAGGACAAAAGCAACATCAGGAACACGTTTCTGATTCTGGGCATGATGCCTCTTTCGGTAAGATATGGAACAACCTGCAGGCTGAGTGCGGCTGTCATTCTAGACGAATCGCCGGTACATTCGTAAGCGCCTGGAGCAAAACGCATAAAGGGCGGACACAACTTAGGTGCAGAGCTTCTTTCAGGGCGTTGCGGGCGGTTGACATTTTCCGCGTAGGCGCGGAGCCGACAGAGAAGTTGTTGAAAGACGATCCGACGGTCAAAGACTGAGAACTGCTCCTCTAGCCGCCGGCCTTCAGCTCGGTGAGCACCTGGCGGGCGATTTCTTTCAGGGTTTCGAAAACGCCTGTGCCCTGAAACGCGACGGCTTCGATCACGGCCTCGTTCTTCTTGCGCAGTTCTTTGTTGAGGGCTTCGACGGAAAGGATATTGGGCAGGTCGCGCTTGTTGAGCTGCAGCACGTAGGGAATTTTGTTGAAGTCGTAGCCGTGTTCTTTCAGGTTCGACATAAGGTTGTCGAGGGCCTCGACGTTGGCATCCATGCGCTGCTCCTGCGAGTCGGCGACGAAGACGATGCCATCGACGCCGCGCAGAATCAGCTTGCGGCTGGCATCGTAGAAGACCTGGCCGGGCACGGTGTAGAGATGGATTCTGGTCTTGAAGCCGCGCACGGAGCCGAGATCGAGCGGCAGGAAGTCGAAAAAGAGGGTGCGCTCGGTTTCGGTGGCGAGGGAGATCATCTTGCCCTTCTGCTGCTCCGCGGTCTTCTGGTAGATCACCTGCAGATTCGTGGTTTTGCCGCCTAACCCGGCGCCATAGTACACGATTTTGCAATTGATCTCGCGGGCTGCGAAGTTGATGAAACTCAAGGCTTTCCTCAAAATGCGCCGGCCGCACACCCTTGCGGGCGCTCCCGGCGCAAAAATATCCCTATGGGGGCTTGGGGCTTTTATATCACACGCGCTGGAAGGAAGGCAGGTTACTCAGGTGACCCCCTGCCCCTTCGGTCGGCTGAGGTCGGAATAGGAGTCTGTCCCCGACTTTCTCCAGTCAAACAGAACTGTGCTGGCAGTCAGTGGTTCTAGCCCAAATTCAGGGCAGGCTAAAGCAGAGCGGAATGAGCCCATCCCATTAAATCCGTATTACCACAGTCGTGCCCCTTCTGCTTCTGGAGTTCGATCTTTTCCGAGAGGCGAACTTTGCCAGAGTCGGGCATGAGATAGTACATAAGATTGACGTAAAACAACCAACCGGCATCCGTGAGGGTGTAGCGATCGCCTTGATCGAATATTAACCCAGCTTGTTGGGCTTGCTCTAAGGCAGCCAATGTATCGTCAGGCACCTCCTTCCACGGTACTCGCATTTTGTTGAGGGATCCCCTATACGGAAAAGAAACGACGCCGCGTTCTGGAGCTTCGACCGAGCCATACGATTTATGTGGCAGCGAATGTTTAGATATTAGCTCGCTAACGTACGCTTGCCGGTTTGGGAAGTTGTACATATTGAATCCGGGGATTTGGCTGATGGCGGATGAGCCATACCCGATTATTTCGTCGTCGTGGTAGCCATAGACGAGATCGTGGTAAAGGAACTTAGGCTCGTGTTGCACCTTTTCCGGCAACCCGGTTTTCCTGGCAGGTGAGAAACTGTATCCGCTTATCGGCCGATATCCGAATTCACGAAATATCTTCTCCACGTAGATGCGAAGTTGCACGCGGGTATATTCGGGCAGAACATCCAAGCCGGCTCGTGAAGCCGCGGCGTGCATAGCTCTTGGAGCTGTCAGGTTATTGACCGGGTATACGTCGATCGTTGTCGTCTTCAAACTCACTGCAGCAAGCACATCTTCCAACAATTCTTCCTGGCTTTGTCCGGCCATTCCGTACAGCAGGTCGACATTTGTGTAAGGGAACATGCTGGTCAGGAGCCCCGCTGAGTCATAAATCTGCTCCAGACTGGCATCGAGCGAAAATAGCTTTCTATATTTCGGCGAGAAAGTCTGCGCCCCAAAGCTGACGCGGTTTGCGCCAATGTCGCGCATCGCTTGCAGTTTCTCCTTTGAAACGCTCTTGACTTCGACTTCAAAAGTGAACTCACCGATCGAACGCAGGTCGAAGTTCCGATGGATGGCCTCGCCTAGCCGTTCTATTTCGCTTGGGCTAAGCAGAGAAGGTGTTCCCCCACCGACGAAAATCGCGTCAACAGAACAACGTCCGAGAAGCTGTCTTTTGAACTCAATTTCTGTCACTAATGCGTCCAGGTACTGCACAACTTCGAAACCAGACTGGTACTTATAGCGGCTAAAGGGGCAGAAGTTGCAGATGGTCTCGCAAAATGGAATATGGAAATAGAGCGCTCGCCGCCGGACTTTCCGCTCCGCCGCCGCGGCATACGGAAAGAGGCGGTCTGCGAGCAAATCCTCGGGACGATCGAAAGGATAGTGCCAGTTGAAGAATGGTAATTGCTGGTTGAATTTGACCAGTGGCTGGTGATGGAGGATTTTTAAATCAAGCATTTTATTCCTACCTTTACCATCGAATAGGCCACGACGGTTCTCGCACCTCCAGTCGCCAGGGTTGAAGGCTGGCGACTGGAGCCAAGAACAGCAATGGTGCGGGACCTGTGAGATCCAGTCAGACCCTAAGAGGTGAACTGGAAGGGCTAGTTCACCATGCGAAGGTCGACAACTTAGCGAGATCTGTCACCCCCGGCTGGCCTTTCGAAGGGGCTGCGGCGCCTTTTGCCAGGATTGTCAGAACTGTGTCCGATTTTGCGGTCGTATTGAAGCTCGAGGGAGGTTTAGTCCCCACTGCCCCAAGACAATTCTTGTAGGTATCGCCCGTCACTTGAAAGATACCGACCCGGGGTTTTCCGGTTTCGAAGCGAGAGCTCTTTGTGTAGGTAAAGGTGATCCTGTGAGGTTCAACCTTGTCATCAAGCGAGTAGTTCCCTTCGTGTTCGACCTTGCCCTGTACTTTGATTGAAAACTTACCTGCCTCGTAAGTGGCCTCGAGGCTGGGAGCGTAAGGGGCTGGAAGGGTTTCCCCGTTCACTTCGCAATAGACGCCGTGCCAAGTTCCTGTTACATCGTGAGCCATAGTACCTCCTCGAAGGAATAGATAATGCCGAACTTTTCCAGAGGAAACCTCTGCGACCGCCCGTTTTTGCCTGGACAGTTCGTTATCGGTTCCTGGGATCTCGCTCGGTTTCCCCAGCACGCTGGCGTTGGGGTTATCAGGATAGTGAACTGCGCCGCCGTTTCGTTTCGCGGCAGGGAAGGATCTTCCGTGACGGTCGAGCCCTGAAATAGGGCGGGGCCTTCCCTGTATGGATCACTCAGGGCATGGATCACTTCAGGCGGCTGAAATCCTGCGTCCCCACGGCTGGCGCCCTGGCTCAGGATGAAAGCAAACCTGGCTTACCGCACCGCCAGGGCCGGACAGTATTGCTGTTTCGCGGTGATCTTCAGGCCGGGATGGTGCACCAGCACCTCGATGTCGCGGCATGCCGACCGGGTCGCGACCTTCAGCGGGGCGGGGATATAGCCCAAGGTGTATTGGTTGCGGGCCTCACTCATGGCTTGGGCGTAGATCTCTCCGATCGCATTGCGGGTGAGTTCTTTGTGCGTCTCTCCGCCGGTGGCTGAGGTGTACCTGGGCAGAATCTCGTCGTAGCCCTGGTCGGGTATGTGCAGGCGTTCCAGCTTGCTGTAGAGCGGCAGGGCGGCGCTGTCCACCGCGATGGCCTCGACCTGGATATTATTCGACAGCAGAACTCTCCTGACATCGCGGAAGCTGGCCTGGCTGCCGTATTCGCGTCCATCGCTGATTATGAAGATAACCCGGCGGCGGGTCTTGTCGCGTTTGCTGAGATCGAGCGCGGCCTGCAGAATCGCGTCATTCAATACGTGCGCCTCTTTGGGCGGAGTATTCACCGGCTCGGTGGGGCTGCCCACGGGAACTCCGTTGACCGTCGGACCGTTGACCATGGGTCCGCCCAGGACTGGCGGACCGTTGTCGCGCCCGCGTTCGGTTGTAAGTTGGTTTAGCAGAGCGGTCAGCTTTTGCGTGACCCCGCCAAAGTCGGTGACCTGGCTTACCGTGCTGCTGTAGGTATACAGCGCGACTTCGTCGTAGGGTGCGAATGCGCCCACCAGCGCGGGAAACGTCTGGTTCACTTTCTGTACGGCCTCATCGGGCATGCCCAGGTCCAGCACGACTGCCACGGAGAGAGCGAAGGGATCGGCTGTGAAAAAGGTGAGCTTCTGTAAAACCCCGTCACCTTTTGTATTGGCCGGCTTTTCCTTCACGCTGAAGTCGGTCGAGAGCAGTCCGTCGACCCTGCGGCCCTCCTTGTCTTTCACCGTAACCGGAACTTCCACGAAGTTGGTATGTACCGTGAGCGTGTAGAGCTCCTCGCGCGCGTTTTGCTTCGCTGAACTTCCGGGTGGGAGCGTCTTGACTGGGGGCATGGGCGGGGGCGCAGCTGTTCGATCGCCGGGCAGGGAGCCAGCCTCGGTTGGAGCCGGCTGGTTAATCGGCTGGTTCGTCCAGGGATCGCGCGCAACGGGCTTCTTGGGTTCGGTTTCTTCAGGCTTTGGAACCGGCGGCGGATCGGGCGTTGGCGGAGCCGGTTGCACGGTGGGCGCGTCCGGAATGTCGTTGTCATTTTGCGCAGGAGTGGGCTGGACCTGCGAAGGCTGGGTTTGGCTGCCCGGTGCCTGATCTGTCGCGGGTGCCTGGGCTGACGAAGCCTGTCCCAGCAGCGGGACGGCAGCGCTGAGGCATCCTGAAAGCAAGGCAACTGCCAGCCACTGCGCCGTGCCCCACTTTTTCTCGGTGCTCGCCTTCCCGGTAATCGTCGACGCTGTCTCGGTCACAAACACCATCCGTTCTTCTCTTCTTCCTATTCCCTACGGTTTCAGGTGCCAGCCTTCAGGATCATGTCGATGGTCGCGCACTTCCACCAGAAAAAGCAATCCTGTTTTCTCTTTTCTTTTCTTCTTTTCCTGGGATGCCCAAAGCGGCCCATTTGGTGCATCTAACGTCAGGGATTAGACTAACAAAAGCCCTTAGAGGGATTCTTTACATGCCAAGATTATCCGCTTCCCAGAGATTCTTCAGATTCCTGCCAGCCTCGGCTGCTGTCTCTATTTTATTCTTCCTCGCAAGCCTGTCGGTTCTGGCGCCTTCGGCCGCGTCCCAGAATCAGCCTTCAAACGCCTCCCAGGCGGGCGAAGCGCAGGCGCCCGCGGCGCAGAAGCCTGCCGATGCCCCGACGCCGGAGGAGCAAACTCCCGCCGAAACCCTCAAGGTCAACGTCAACGTGGTCGGACTCTTCTTCAACGTCAAAGATAAGCACGGCCTGCTGATGCCGAACCTGACGAAGAACGATTTCGATGTCCTCGAAGACGGCAAGCCGCAAACCATCAAGTACTTCGCGGCTGAATCGAACCTTCCGCTGACTCTAGGGGTCCTGATCGATTCCTCCGGCAGCCAGCGCAACGTTCTCGACATGGAAAAACAGGTTGGCGGCGCGTTTCTTCGCCAGATTCTTACCGATAAGGACGAAGCCTACGTCATCGACTTCAACGTCGACGCCTCGCTGGTGCAGGATTACACGCGGGATGTGCACCGGCTGCAGACCGCGCTCAATAAGGTGAAAATCAATACCGGCGTTTCCGGCATGGGCGGCGGGCCTGTGCCTACGGCACCGGGCTCGCAGGCGGGCACGGTGCTTTACGACGCGGTCTATCTCTCGGCCCACGACATGCTCTCGAAGGAAGTTGGGCGTAAGGCCATGATCCTGCTCACGGACGGCGAGGATGAAGGCAGCCAGCTCAAAATCCAGGATGCCATCGAGGCGGCGCAGAAGGCCGATGCCATTGTTTATGTCTTGCTCTGCGCCGACCGCGGTTTCTATGGATCGTTCCGGGTGGGCTACTCCGGCGAAGGGGAGATGAGAAGACTTACCGAAGCCACGGGAGGGCGCGTCATTAACGTGGGCAACAACTTCGACAAGCTGCGGGACGCCTTCGACCAGATCGCCGCCGAACTGCGCAGCCAGTATAACCTGGGCTACACCTCGACCAATACGAAACTCGACGGCACCTATCGCAAGCTGGAAATCAAGTCGAAACAGAACTACAAAGTGCAATGCCGCGCGGGGTACTATGCAACGCCGCGGGAGCCGCTTCCCCAGTAGGGGGAGTGCGGTTCGAAAGCTGTACCGCTGCCGCAAAATTCTTCACCTTGACAGTTCCCCTCGTTCGGACGAGACTGGCTAGTCCTTTCCCCAAGCGCCCTCCCCAACATCACGCCGGAGGTTTCCCTTGCCTGCCAAAGCCCTGCGCCACGTCTGCGCCCTGCTGTGCTTTGCCTTCTTTGTCTCCACGATTCCGTCCGCCGCCGCGCAGCAGATTCGCCAGGGAATTTACCGCGGGATGCCGGTCACTTACGTCGTCAAGGACGGCAAGGCGATTTTCCAGGGCGACATCATTCTCGAAAAAGTCGCCCCCATCGGTCCGCAGAGCGTTCAGTCTGATTCTTTCGGCGTCGACTACTCGCAATACTTGTGGCCGAAGGTGGGCAATCAGTATCAGATTCCCTACATGATCGAGTCAGGTACCGGCGATCTCTCGAATCTCAACGCCGCCATCGCGCAATTCAACGGCACTTTTTCGAACATCCAATTCGTCGCTTATACGACGCAGACCGACTTCGTCAACTTCTACTTTGACCCGAACAACTACAGCGGCGAGTGCGAAGCCACGGTCGGGCGCGCCGGAGGCGAGCAGCAAGTCGGAGGGTCTGGGTCTTGTACGCTTCCGACCATCCTCCACGAAATGGGACATACGGTTGGTTTGTGGCACGAGCAATCGCGCCCCGACCGCGATACTTACGTCTCTGTGAATTACAGCAATTTGATCAAAGGCTCCATCTCGAACTTCAACCAGATTTACGACAACGCGCAGGAGACGACGCTGTTCGACTACGCCTCGGTCATGGAGTATCCGGCGTTCTCTTTCTCGCGCAACGGCGGTCCGGCGATCGAATCGATTCCCGCCGGCATTCCGCTCTCTAACCAGACGGGCTACAGCACGGCCGATATCGACGGCATCGAGCGGCTCTATGGGAACGCTCCCACGGCCGTGACCATCACCAGCAATCCTCCGGGGCTGCAAGTTATCGTCGATGGAACGACCATCACCACGCCGCACGCTTTTTCGGGACCAAGCTGGGCGCCGTTTACGATCCACACGCTGAGCGTTGGGCCGAATGTGCAGAGCCAGTCGGGTTACATCCTTAACAGCACTGTGCCTACGACGTTCTATTACACCTATGGGCGCTGGAACGATTCAGCGGAGGCAACTCACAACATCACCATCCTTCCGGGCAATGGCGAACCCTCCACTCCGGCGACTTCTCCGGCGGTGACTACGTATTCGGCGAACTTTATTCAGCTTGTGCCTTACTCCGTGACGGTTTATCCCACGGGCGCTGGAACCGTTGCGGCGTCGCCGCTGGCGCAAAGCTATCCGGGATCGGCGCTGGCGTTCTACACGGCGCGGCAGGAGGTTACGCTTACCGCTACCCCGACTCCGGGCTCGGGACAGAACTTCTACGAATTCAATAACACTAACTTCTGGCTTCCCGGCGGGCTCAGCTCCAATCCGAAGACTTTCTACGTTCCTGACACCGGACTCGCAGTTTACCTTCTGCCGGAGTTTTCTCCCGATCCCGTCTACACCGTAAACGTTGCGCCGAATCCCTTCAGCTCGAACCTGTATTTCTACGCCGACGGCAACTTCTGGTACGCGCCCAAGAATTTTTCTGCTTACTACGATTCCACATGGACCTCGGGCAGCACGCACACCCTCAGCGTCGATACGCCAATTTATCCCTACAGCTCGAACAGCCGGTATGCCTTCGACAGTTGGAGCGACGGCACCACGACTACCACGGACACGATCGAGTTGCCCTTGACCAGCGCGAGCTACACGGCGAACCTCACGCCGCAGTTCTACGTTACGGACTACGTGAACGAAACTTGCGCGGGATCGATCGACGTGAGCCCCGCGTCACCGACCGGCGACGGTTTCTACCCTACGGGCGATCCACTGACCTTCACCGAGACGCCGAATTCCGGATGGTTGTTTACCGGATGGCAATACGATCTGAGCGGAACCTCTGCCTCGCTGCCTCTGACAGTGACTGACGAGGTTCTGGTGGTCGCCGACTACAACACCGTGGCGACGCCGCTCACGCTTACCAGCCTGAGCCCGGCCGCGGCCGTTGCAGGTAGCCCGGCCTTCACGCTGACATTGAACGGCACGGGATTCAGTTCGAGTTCGGTGGTCTCGGTGAATGGAGCGTTCCCCACGGTGAAGTTCATCAGCGGAACGCAGCTTAGCGTAACCGTGACTGCGGCACAGATCGCGAAAGCGGGAGCGTTTCAGGTTTGGGTTGACAGCTACCCCAGCGGGTATTCGTGCGCCGCCTTCGCCGCGCTTCCGTTCACTGTCGCCAACAGTCCGATTGTGGCGCCGACGCCGTTGAGCGAGGCTTTCAGTCCGCAGGTCGTTGGCACCGCCAGCGCGGCGAAGACCATCAAGCTGAAGAACAGCAGCCGTTCAGCCGTGACTGTCAATTCGATTACCGCGAGCGGCAATTTCGCGATTGCCAGCAACACTTGCGGATCTTCGCTGGCTGCGAGCGCGACTTGCATGGTCGGCGTAACATTTAAGCCTTCGATTTCCGGAGCGCTCAGCGGCTCGGTTGCCGTCAGCGACAGCGCACCAGATTCTCCCCAGACGATCGCGCTGAGTGGCACTGGAAATCTGCCGTTAACGATCAGCCCGGCTACACTGGCCTTTGGAACGGAAACGGTGGGCCACACCACGGCGGCCAGGACGGCGACGTTAACCAACAATGAATCAACTACGCTGGACTTCTCTTTTGCCGCCAGTGGAAATTACGCCATCAGCTCGACGGGCACGACTTGCGGCGCGTCGCTGGGGGCCGCGGCCAAGTGCAATATCGCGATCACGTTCACGCCCACTGCAAATGGCAGCGTCAATGGCGCGGTCAGCATTACCGATGCCGCCGGATTTTCTCCGCAACTCATCGCACTCTCCGGCACCGGTTCCGGCGGAAGCACCGCGCCGCTGACCTTCTCACCGACGACCGTTACCTTCACTGCTGAAGCGGTAGGCACCACGAGTGCGGCGAAGGTGGTGACCGTGAAGAATACCAGCGCGAGTTCGATGACTTTGACCAGCATAGCGGCTAGCGGAGACTTCGCTGCCGCCGGCAGCGGAGCGAAGCCGTGCGCCGCCAACCTGAATCTGGCTGCGAACGCGAGCTGTACGCTCAGCGTCACGTTCTCGCCTGCGCTGGGAGCAAGTGGCGCCATCAATGGGGCAGTCGTCATCACCGACAACGCTGCGATCAGCCAGCAGATACTCGATGCCAAAGGCACGGCTGCTTTGCCGCTTACGATCGCACCAGCGACGCTTACCTTCGCCGCACAAACCGTGGGCACCGCCAGCGCCGCCCAGACGGTCACACTCACGAACAACCTCGCCACTTCGGTGAGCCCAACCATTAGTGGCAGCGGCGACTATGCTGCCGTTCCGGGAGGCGCTACTCCGTGCGGACCTACACTGGCCGCGAGATCGCAATGCACCTTTACCGTAATCTTCACTCCCAGCGCAGTGGGGACCCGCACCGCCGCCATCACGGTGACGGATTCCGCAAACCCGCCCGTGGAGACGTTGAGCGTAACCGGAACAGGACAGTAGCGGGTTAGGGATTCGAGAGAGGCGAAGCAGCAGGCAGGTAAAGGGTTCCGGTTAGAAAGCGATGTTTAGTCGCCGCCGGCTTGGGTCTGCGTGGGCACGAGAATGAGGCGTGGGCGCTGGCCGGTTGGACGCGGTTGCGCGGCGCGGCCGAAGACGTGAAGAATGCCGATGACGATCGCGTAAGCAGCGAGGACGCCACTTCCGACGGAGACTACGACGGTGAGGCTGAGAATCAGAGGCATGAAAAGCGAAATCACGTCATCACCCGATCTTCAATAATTAAAAGCTGAGTAATTAAAGCCCAGTAAGTTAAAGCGCAGTATTCAGATGCCGCAAACTCAACTCTGGTCTATACGGTTTTTTCAATCTACCCGCGTCGACGCCCGCCGCTAGTGACAACCCAGATTCGCCGTAGCCAGATTCGCCGTAGTAAAATACGGAGTAGAGCTGCGCACTCCTACTGTCGGACAACTCTGGCGACCTGTCGACATTACGGATGGGCAATCCACTCCAAACTAGATGGCTATTACCAAGATTTCGGTGCGCGGGGCGCGCCAGCATAATCTCAAAAACATCGACGTTGAGATTCCGCGCAACACGCTCACCGTGGTCACCGGGCTGAGCGGGTCGGGCAAATCTTCGCTCGCCTTTGACACCATTTATGCCGAGGGG
>Ga0302326_10006434_pt1 | contig 26372 bp, 28 predicted proteins | sample Palsa_T0_3_FD_202264 | JGI IMG/M metagenome (GOLD analysis project Ga0302326, IMG submission 202264) | Peat permafrost microbial communities from Stordalen Mire near Abisko, Sweden - Palsa_T0_3 | ecosystem: Environmental > Terrestrial > Soil > Palsa > Peat permafrost | place: Sweden: Abisko... | reverse complement strand
CGACGACATCGTCGATCACTGCTGCTACGCTTGGAACACCCTCATCAATCAGCCTTGGAAAATCATGACCGTCGCACGCCGCGACTGGGCCGTCGTCGGTCAGTCAATTTGAGCATTGGTATAAGTCCTCTTTGGACAGCCTTCGCGATGTTGCTGGGAATACTTTTTTTGTTATCGCGGAGCCAGTCCTCAACTCGCTTATCGCGCTCTTTCGCTATCAGGCCCTCGGGAACTCCACCAGGATAGAGAGCAGCAAGGGCCAAGTCGACGGCGACTGTCTTTGCTCCGCCCGATGACCGCCTTGGCGCGGCAGCTTCCTTTTGCTGTTCTGGCCAAAGCCTGAGGATGTCCTCGCGACAGAATTGCAGGTCTCTGCCATCATCGAGATAATATTTATCACCTGACTCCACCCACCGCGGCACGCCTTGAACGGTTCGACTCCTGATCTTCTGACTATCTGTTTCTCTCTGCAATAATTTGATCGCGAGCTCTTCATAACATTTTTGTGTCGCTTCCACGTGAGCGATTGCGTCATTGAAAGACATCCAATCTGAACAGTCATCGATCATATTAGCACCTCGCGGCCGGACTTCGTTGCAAGCACCTCTAAAATTATTTGCGACATGTCGCGACATGTCGGCACTTGGAGCGAGCCCCTCGAATGGAAGCCTGATACGAGAAGCAGCGTACCAAACCAAACAAAGGAAGTTCATCATGAGCAAGAAGAGCAAGAGCCGTACTGGGGGGGAAAGGAAAACGCCCAGCCAAAGCAATATTCCCGACCCGTGACAGTGTCGTAGAAAATCTCGATCGCAAATGGCGGCTTTCTCTTTCGCCGAAGGAGACTGTAATTGTGGCCGAGGACGCGCCATTGCTTAAGATGGTCATCCAGAATGTCGGGCTTGCCGTCTTTGAGGTCGCCGTCGAGGATTGCGAGCCTGTCCTTCTCATGCCGGGCAAGCTGAGCATGATGACCGTCTACGGCAAGGTCACAGTCGAGAATTGGGATGACAATCCGGGGATCGCTGAATTTGAGATTTTGCCGCGGACCCCTCCGGCCGTAACGCATGCGTTTGCGCGCCACGATTCCAAATCGTAAAGTAGCGTTTGTTTGCCAGTAAGGGGTAGGTCAAGGCCTACCCCTTTTGATTCCGGAGCGCTGGCTCAAGCGGCAGCACGGCGTTCTGCATGCCAGTTCCATGGCAGGAGATCGCCGACCCGTTTGGCGGGATAGTCCAGCACCTTTGCGAGCACGTCGGCGAGCCAGGCCTGCGGATCGACATCGTTGAGCTTGGCGGTGGCGATGAGCGTGTAAAAGGCCGCCGCGCGCCGGCCGCCTTCGTCGGAGCCGGCGAAGGTCCAGTTGCGACGACCGACTGCCACGGCGCGTAGCTCGCGTTCGGCAGCATTGTTGGTCATGCAAAGGCGGCCGTCGTCCAGGAAGCGGGTGAGTTCGATCCAGCGCTTGAGGCTGTAATCGATGGCTTTACCGGTGTCGCTGTTTTTGGACACTCTGGTGCGCTGCTCGCGCAACCAGCTCTCAAGGTCGATGACAAGCGGCCGACTGCGCTCGGTGCGCACGACTACGCGCTGCGGTGCCGCCGCGCCGTTGATCTGGCGCTCGATGGCGAACAAGGCATCGATCCGGCTAACGGCCTCGGCGGCGATCGGCGCCTTATTGATTCTGGCCAAGTCGAAGAACTTGCGCCGCGCGTGAGCCCAACAGGCGGCTTCGACGATGGGTGCTGGCTTGCGCTCGGCCGCGTAGAGGCGGTTGAAGCCCACATAGGCGTCAGCCTGCATCAATCCCGCAAAACCGGCCAGATGCTGCTCGGGGGTGCCCGCCGCCACGATCAGGGGAATAGAAGAACACTGCTGCCGGCGGCCCCGGGCCCGCAAAGGGCCGGTCATCGCGAACGTAGGTCCATAATCGGCCGGTCCGGGTCTTGCCTTTGGCCAAGACCGGCACGGTAGTATCGTCGGCGTGAATGCGCTCAGCTGCCAACACGTGAGTGCGGATCACCTCCACTAGCGGCATCAGAGTCGCTGCCGCCGCGCCTACCCAGTCGGCCAGTGTCGACACGTCGAGATCGACGCCTTCGCGCGCATAAACGCCGCTCTGGCGGTTAAGCGGCAGATGCAGGCCGTACTTGGCGAACAGGATATGAGCGAGCAGTTTTGGGCCGGCGCGCCCGCGCGCGATCGGGTGCGACGGGGCGGGCGGCTGGCTGATCGCTTCGCAGGTCCGGCAGGAGAACTTCTCGCGCACATGCTGGATCACCTTCCACTGCCGTGGAACGAGTTCCAGCGTCTCGGTCACGTCCTCGCCGATCTTACGCAAGGTCGTACCGCCGCAGCACGGGCATGCCGAGGGCGCCGGATAGACAATCCGTTCCCGCGGCAGATGCTCGGGCAATGAGCGACGTGCTGGCGGGCGTCGCGCGAAGGCATGCACCGCAATCCTGTCACTCTTTGCTGTGGCGGCCATTTGCACCACCGTCTCGGCTTGTGTCGCATCCGCTTCCAAATCAGCAAGCTGAAGCTCGAGCTGATCGAGCAGCGATCCCCGTTCCGAGGATTGACCAAACCGATCGTGCCGCAGCTTCCTGATCGTGAACTTGAGCTTCTCGATCAATAGCGCACGATGCTGGGCTTCGTTCTCCGCCGCCGCGGCGCGCAGCTCTGCCTCGCTCAACGCTTGGCGCTGTGCAATGATCAGCGCATGCGCACTCGCGAGATCTGTAGGCAGCGAATCATCAAGGCTCATCGCCGATGATGGAATCACAGGTTAACGTCGCTGCGAACTCGCAATCGTATCTTGATTCACAATGCCGCAATCAGCCCGCCGCCTGCGGCCGCCAGGTCTGCTGCGGCATTCGCCAGTCAATGCCTTCGAGCAGGTAGCCGAGCTGCGCTGGGGTGATCGTCACGCCGCCGCCATCGGCCGGCGACGGCCAGATGAAGCGGCCGCGTTCCAAACGCTTGGCATAAAGGCACATGCCCTGTCCGTCATGCCACAATACTTTGATCAGCCCGCCACGGCGTCCACGGAATACGAACAAATGCCCGCTGTGCGAGTCACGCTTGAGCGCCTCCTGCACCAACAACGCCAGGCCATCGAAGCCCTTGCGCATATCGGTGTGACCGCCCGCCAGCCAAACCCTGGCGCCGCTCGGCGCTGGAATCATCGCTGTCGCTTGCCCTTTGCTAGGGCCTTCATCAGGGCCGATACCGTCGAAGCAGCAACCGATCCGAAAATCCGCATGCGTTCGCCGCCGGCAAACTCGATCTCGATAAGGCCTGGCCGGTCCAAGGATGATGACCCGGTTCGATCCGTTAATGGTGACGATGGCGCTCCTGCCTCCGGCGTAACCGTCACCGAATTGAACACCGTCGGAACCGGAGTTCGCTCGCAGAGCTGCCGACGCCAACGGAATAATTGGCTGGCATGAATCCCGGTCCTACGGGCTACATCGGAAGCGACCGTGCCCGGCTCCATGGCCGCAGCAACAATCCGTTCCTTCTCTGCCCGCGACCAACGCCGGCGCCGCTGCACCGCCGTGATCACCTCGACTTGCTCTTTAGTCATAGGACTAGCCCTAGGATTAGTCCTAGAACTTGACCAAAGAACTCACCTCCGCAAGGTGGCCTTCACCGGAGGCTTACTGAAGCAGAGGAACAATTGCTCGAATAGTTCGGTGGAAGCCTGCGCTGCGATCAGATCGTAGCGCGCGCCGCAAGCGATCCTCACTAACGGGCATCATCGGCTAGGGAGTGTGGGAATCGATCCGCCAAGTTTCGACGTTGATTCCGGTCGCCGTTATGCCGTTGGCGGTGGCGTTGATGTTTTGGACAAGCGCCAGGAACTTGTTGACTTCAACTTGTTCAGCATTAGCCGCGAACAGAAGATCCTTGTTGTGCATCTGAAATCGGGTGGCAAGGAAAAAGCCGCCGGGATCCTTAAAGCTCACGCTATAGACGATGGGCACGGTCGGCCCGTCAAACTTGGAGCAATCCACGCCAAGCTGCTCGGCAAGTGCTCGGGGCTCTCGGCGATACAGAAAAACCGAGCCGGGATCGGCTTGCAGATCGAGCAAGCCACCGGCCAAGCCCACCCCTTCAGCCAAAGAGAGGCGCCACTGATTGAAGGAAAACTGCCCCTGGGTCCCGGAGGCCCCGAAAGCAAGGAAGGTTTGCGGCTCTTGGTACAGGTAGATTGTGTCGCCTGGCCAAGCCCAGATGTTGTTTTTTGGATCAAATACAAGCGAGCCAAAGGGTGCTGCTGCGCGTTTGCCGTGCCGTTCAAGCACCACCCACGTGTTCTGGCCTTGATCCTTAAGACCACCAGCGCGGGTGATAACGTCAAGCAACCGCTCGCCGGCGGGCTGCGCCGGAATGCGCCCCGATGGAGTGAAAGCGTTATTTACTTCACCGATCACCGTGATGAGAGAAGTGTTTTGAGTAACGAGCGCCACAACGGCTTGCGGTTCAATCGCGCGATCCTTGATGCGATCAACGATGTCCTGCTGAACCTGGCTTGGCGTACGTCCGGCAGCCTTTACGGCGCCAGCATAGGGCACGGTTATGTTACCGGCGGTGTCGATCGGTTGATTCGGCAAGGTGATGAAGTTGCCGGGGCGCACACCGGCCTCGGTCGGGATGAACAGACCGCCAGCCGCGGCCTCAAAAATCGTAACGCTGACGACGTCGCCTATTCCGAACCTGACCTCTGGCGGCGGTCGCTGATCGCCAAACTCCGCAGAAAGCGACCGCGGACCAAATTCTTGCAGAAGGTTGATTACTTTCGGCGTTAGGTTGACCAAGCCGTATTGCTGGCCGGACTCTGAAAAGCCAGAACGAACCATTATGCTATTCGGGCCGGCAGCAGGAAAAAGCGCGCTTGCGCAGCCGGCGAGACCAAAGGCCGCCGCCCCCAATACGACTGCTACTGGAATAGGCAGGCCCCGCATTCCGTAAGCTCCCCTGAGTCATAGTTAACATTTTCCCGGCGCCGTTCACAACCATTTACGCACGAATCCCCGAAACCTCTTGGCGACGGTACGATTTGATAAGTAATTGTTTTATATAGCTTCTTTCAATCGTGGGGTTCAGAGTCAAAGGGTTGTCAATGAAGAGAGATGCGAGGTGTGTCTTATATGCAACTTTTTTCGATGCCTCATCGTTCGTATTAAGCAGCGTTCGTACTAAGCAGCGAAGCTGCTCTCTCACAGCGAAGCTGCCCAGCTGCCAGCGAAGTTGCTCAACCGACAGCGAATCTGCTCTAGTGACGAGCAGGCAGCATCGCCGTCAATAAATCATAATGGCAGGGTTAATGGCAGGGTTAACGTGTGGTCCTGATTAGAGTCTTACCGGGTTAAGGCGTTGATAAGAGATGGAACGCCATAAAGAAGCATCAACCGGGACGTCACCATGCCAATACTGGCCATTACCGCTTTCCTCTTCGGCGCGTTCCTAGGTTTGAGGTTCAAGGTTCTCATTTTGTTGCCGGCGGCCGGGTTGGGGATAGTCGGCGTACTCGTCGGTGGTCTTATTCTGCGAGAAAGTCCGGTGACGCTGTCCTGGGCGATCGGATTCTTCATATTTGCAATTCAGGTCGGATATCTCGCTGGACTTTTTGTGGGCTATCAGCTTTTTCCGATCCCGGCGCGACGTCCATATCCGGATGGACGACGATATGGGGATGATTGGCATTCCGTCGCGCAATCAAACCGTTAATGCGTCGACGAGAACGCCAAACCTGATAGCGGCCCGTTGATTACGCTTAACCCGGAGGGGGGCAACGGCCGTCCGTCGTAGAATCGCCATCTGTCGTATAACGGGGATACGCCCGCACCGGACCAAAATAATAATGCGGCTCGGTTTCGTCGTAATTACGCGGGTCGAACCCACTCCCGTATGTCGACCCTAATTCGCGATGATAATCAAAGGTAACACGAAGACAGCCGCAGGGCCCACACTGAACAATGCGACCCGCGGCGCGGGGCTCCGGAGCAAGGTCGGCGGCTTTCACTGGGCCGGGCAAGGCCAGCCAGAAAGACGCTCCAAGGCCGGCCACAATAAGTGCCATTTTTCTCATGGAGAGGCATCCTCAGGGTCAATTGACTGACAGTAACCCAGATTGATTGCAATCACAATATTTGCGTACAGCCCTAGCTATTGAGAAAACTGACCGTTGCGGGCATTCTCCGCGCTCTGCTCGATGACGGGAGGCGCCGTGTCGATTCCGCTATTGCCTTTGATATTTTTAGTTGCAATTTCGCCGGTAGCTTTCCCATTCGATGGTCCTTTGGTACTTGGGATCTGGTCTGCGATTGTCGCCATCACACTTATCTTTGCCGGCGCCAAGTTGTGGCTAGCCGAAATCTCTCCCGGGGGCTCGATCATCGGGACATATGCGATCATTACATTACTGCCCGCGCTGTTTTTGGCGTTTCAGCTGATGCCTTTTCCGCTGACCTTCCAATTTGCAAATCCCATCTGGCAAAGCGCGTCGGCTGCACTCGGCACACCTCTTGTTGCAAGTGTTACGATTGATACCGGGGCGACTTTGATTGCCTTGTGTCGGTATTTGGCTTGGGCCGGTGTCGCACTTGTGGCTGCTTCGATCTGCGTAGATCGGCGGCGAGCGGAATGGATTCTGTTTGTTGTTACGGTAGTGACGGTGTTAGTTTCGCTCGTTTTTCTCGTTGATGACGCGGAGGGATGGCTTGATAGATGGCTCGACGAGAGCAGCGATCCCGTTGGACGAGCCGCAGCGCTGAATGTCTCCGCGTTGGGAATTACTCTGCTAACAGCTTGTGCGCTAAGGGCATTCGAAAGATTTGAAACTCACCGCGCGGAGAGCGAAGCCATTCGCAGCCTTCGTTTTAATGTGCTTGCTTGTCTGTTTGGTTGGATAATTTGTGCAATCGCGGTCCTTGTAAACGGCACGCCCAATACGCTATTTTCGGTAGGGGGTGGCCTCTGGACTTTATTTACGGTAGTTGTTGTTCGCCGTTTGGGGTTTGGCGCGCTGGGATTATTGGCTATTGTTGGTGTATCCTGTGCACTAACAGGTGAAATCATCGCCGCTAAGCTATCTCAGAGTAATGGCGACTTGACTTTGCAGTTTGCGCAAGCGTCGCCGTCCACCGCAATCAGCGCTCGGATGCTGGCCGATGGTCTTTGGGCCGGCAATGGGGCAGGCACGTTCGAGGGTTTAGTGCCTATCTACCGCGGAGCCAACGACGGGCAGGGCGATCTGAAACCTCCCAGCACGGCAGCCGAGGTCGTAATAGAATTGGGCAGGCCGATGCTTTGGGCTGGCGTCCTTCTGAGCTTGCTGACGATCGCAGCATTGATGCGGGCCAGCATCAATCGAGGGCGCGACTTCTTTTATTCAGCGGCAGGAGCGGCCACGCTGGTTTCTTCAATTTTTCTAGCATTTGGCAATCCCGGGCTTTTTAATTCCGGGAACCTTATTATTGTTGGTGTAATCTTAGGGCTGGCCATTGCACAAGGCCGCAGTCGATCGACAATTTGAATTCTTAGGCCGGTTGTTCACACCGCGGAGTGCGCAATCGTCGACCAAAAATTTGGATTGCCGGTGGATTGAATGCGAACCCATTGATACGGCGTATGAGTCCATTGCCGAATATCAGAAGTTAGACTGTCAAGCACCAAATCGCCCCGGTCGGTACGAACGACAAGTACCAAATGGTGCTGTCCTCCCGATACGATAACCTCAGCGAGCAGCAGTGCACGGGATGGCCAGCCGCGAGCCAGCAACTCATGGCGCTTGGTCACCGCGTAGTCGTGGCACGCTCCGGAGGAGGGAGAAATGCGCCATTGCTCACCGAGCAGGGTACCGTCGTCCGCCCGCGGGGCGATATCGCGATTGACGCCCTCGTTGACGTCCACCACATCCTTTAGCCGAGACTTACTGAGCTGTTCCGGTTGTGGGCGACGGAAAGCCATTCGGCGCACTTCGCAATCTTCCTTATACTGCAAACAGAACCTTGAGTAGGCCAATGGCGGTAATGTCGGTTCATCGAAGCGTATTGATGCCACCTTCAAAACCGGAGGCAGCTGGATTTTGGCATCTGCCGCTTTCGCTGGCAGAGCCGAGCCGATAACGATTATCATCGCGATGACGGACTGACATGCTTTTAGCGGCGAACCCATTTTCTTCCCCTCACACGCGAGAGGACATAATTAAGGTCCAATGCCTTCCACTAAGTTTTGATGGCTCCAGTGCTTTCCAGGTGGTCGCGGATGTTTACGCTTATGATTAATGGTGCGTTAAAAGGAGCCCTATGAGCTTCGCACGGCCGCTGTATTTCAATTGACGATGATCGTGCAATTGAAATGACCATTCATTGGTTCAATCCCGCTTGCCCGAATTCCGATCAGGACTCAGGTGCTTAAAAAGTTTAGATCGCGATCATTGATTACTGCGACCGCCCGCGTTCCAGACGGCATGAGAATCTATGCCATTGGGGATGTCCATGGACGCATCGATCTCCTCACAGATCTTTTTGCCCGTATCGACTCTGATCGCCGCAATCTGCCGACTGGCAAAACGCTCCACGTTTTCCTGGGCGATTACGTCGATCGTGGCTTTCATTCCCGTGAGGTTGTCGAAGCGATGATTGCACGGGGCCAGCAATGCCCGTCGGTTTTTTTGAAGGGCAACCATGAAGCCTATTTGATTGAATTTCTCGCCAACCCATCGGTGCTTGCAGCTTGGCGGCTGTTTGGTGGTATGGCCACGCTTGCTTCGTATGGCCTTACACCAACGCCTATACCGGATGAAGACGAAAGTGGTGCGTTGTCGCTTGCACTCAATCGCGCAATGCCATTTTCTCATCGCAATTTTCTGGCGCGATTAGAGCTGTCTTTTACCTGCGGCGACTTCTTTTTTGTTCACGCCGGCGTGCGCCCGGGGAGGCGGCTTGCAAAGCAGAGCGAGAATGACCTGTTGTGGATTCGCGAAGACTTCCTCGTCAACGAAAAGCCGTACGAGAAGGTTGTCGTCCACGGACATACCCCGGTGATGGAAGCGGACTTACGCTCCAATCGCATCAACATCGATACCGGCGCCTACGCTACCGGCCGACTCACATGTCTGGTTCTTGAGGGGGACACAAAGCGGATCATCGGTACTTGAAGGGAAGGGATCAACTGGGGTCTGTCGACAACTTCGGGATGACGGGCGCCTAAGCGAGTTGCATCGTGCGCAAGCCATCGAATAATCGATAACCGCTCTAAACTGCGGCGTACCGGCGTCCGCGAACTTAGCGCGAAGGACTAACGCTCGAACCAAGGGACGTCGGCGTTTCGATGTCCGGCGCAGAGGCGGTTATTGATGGCATCTGAAAAGCGTCAGCTAATTGGGGTTGGCGGATTGCCAAATTGAGCGGAGTTGGTGCCGGGTCGGCGCCGCCGCCTCCGCCGCCGGTTCCGGCCTCCCCGCCGCCGCCGCCTCCGCCGCCAGCCGCACCGATCGTGGTGTCACCCGCGATCGCGCTAAATGATGACAAGGCATCGGCGAGTTGTGTGTTCGTCACCGGGGGCCCCAAATCTGCAAAATTGACAATCGGCTGATTTGTTGGCGGTTGGCTTGTCGTGTTGCCGTAGGAATCAATAACGAGCACGGCTCCGGGAACGTTAAGCGAGACGACCTGGTTTGAGATCGTGGTAACGATAACTTCGCCCGAGTTGAGTTGAATCTCCTCATTGTCGGGTGCGAGTGACATGATGAACTGCGTACCCCTTACCCCCATCGTAGCGAACGGGGTTTGGATTTTATAGTCTTCGTGAGGTTGAATGCCGGTAATGAAGCGAAACGTTCCTGACGTCGCCGCGAGGACAACGTTTCCGTCGGCGCCAGGATTGTAAACAAACTGATCGAGCCGGATGTCCGTCACCGGGCCAACTGTCAGATTTGTTCGATCGGCGAAGAGAAATTGTGCCTTGCCGGTCGTCCCGGTGTGGACCTGTTCATCGAGGTAAAGTCCATTGCCTGCGAGGAGAGGCTGGGTACCCCGTTCGGTCGTGCCGTTCACTTCGTCTTTGGTGGTAACGGTGTTGCCAATTTTCGGTTGGGCGGACCCGATGTCGCTTGCACCATGGCGGTGCCCTGCATCGGTGGCGGCGACGAGGGCGCTCTGGATGGTATGAGCATAGCTAGGGTCGGTTTTGACCGCAGTCACGGCGGCCTCACCCAGTGCGGTCCCGATAGCGCTGGTCTGGTTGGCGTTTGCCGTCGCGAGCAGGTCGATGAGCGGACCCAATGTGGAGGATTGGGAAGTTGCGAGGTCGCGGACCTCTTTGACCAGACCATCGCCGCCGTCCGGATATTGCGCCAAAAGCTTGGAGGGATCGGCGAGAAATTGAGCAATCCGGCTTGAAGAGCCCGATCCACCTTGCGCAAATGCCAAGGATCCCAACGCTATAATGGCGCCAATCAAGAGCGCCGCAAGGGCGAGAATACGGACGAACTGCATAATAGCCCCTCAAGTCGATCTAATTTAGCAACAGGCGGCAATGCTTGCACGCTCAAATATTGGTTGTACACGATTTACTAAAGTGTAGGGGGCGTCACACCCAATCCGCCTAGGGCCCTACAGTAGCGGCAGGAGTGGGTCGGTGCCTCGCGTCCGGATTCCGTGATCAGGGGGACAGATCGCCTGGCATTCCTTGGGATGTCTCGCTTTTAGGGATTTGATTTGGCGTTCGAGGCCATCGAGGCGCGATGCAGTTTGCTCTCAACGGATACTTGGTCAGCTACCATAAACGTCGCCGCACCTTGTCAACTGAGGAAAACCAGCCAGTCTTTATTGACGGCTCGACGGATTAAACTTAACAAGGGGAGGGCGCCAAAAGAAGCGCAGCAGCCAAAAAACCACTCTCAAACGCGCCGCCCGGCCGGGCAGCGGAGCGTTGTTAGCCGACTACTCACTCTGTACAGGCAGAACGCTCATGCAGCCTTCATCGACAGATTGCCAAATCATTTCTCAACAGCATAAGGACAAGCTACAGAAACGAAGTAACATCAATCTCAAACCCACAGCCCGACCCGGCTCAGCAGAGTCAACATTTGCAATGCTTGTTCGTTGAGCGACGCGGATTAATTACTGCAATGGGTTTGAGAGGAACATTAGTTCAAACGATCTTTGTCGTATACTGGTCTAATGTATACGGCATAACACTCTTGTTGCTGCTCGGTTTTTGCGGGCACCTTGTTACGTGGTCAAGGAGCTCGGTGAGTGGGTCACTTGTAAGACGAGCGATCTCGCCGCGTATTATTAAAGTAATAGCTGCTGCCGTGATCGGCTGCGCGCTGTTGCACTTCGCGCTTTACTTGTATGTCCCAAACTTCGCCGACTATGGGGAGCCGGTGATCCCGCTGCTCGCCAGCAATTTTCTACATCACGGGCCTGTCTACGCGGATTGGAACGCTGGCAAAGCGGTAATCGGCAGCAATTATGGCCCTTATATTTTTCTGTCACAAATTCCGGTACTGATTATTTTCCCAGGAATAATTGGGTCGAAATTAATCGGGATAATTTTCGCCGTCCTGGCATTACTTTTGCTTTGTCTCGTTTTGCGCTCTTACATAGTGCCTTTGGAAAACGTCCTGACGTTTTGCGCGCTCATGATCGCGTTGTTGGCATTTTTCCTTCATTCTTGGTTCTGGAACCGACCGGATTCGCTGCTTATAGCGATTGTTTCACTCGGTGTTTTCATCGTAGATCGCGCCCGCCCCTCAATAGGCCTGATCTTGATCGGGCTGCTCGCGGGCATCGCGGCTAATCTTAAGCTCTTTGCACCGATTTATCTTATCCCACTCGCGCTCGCCTCCTTCCAACAAATGAGAGGATGGCCCGAAATTGTCTGGGCAGTCGTCGTCGGTGGCGTGATGTTTGGCATTGCTCTGGGGTTTCCCTTTGCAATCGGGGTTTCATCACTCGAGCCATATATCTCTAACATGCTGGTGATGAGGCACCAGGGGTTCGTCGCGTCAGCGGTCGTGCAGTCTGTCCTTTATGGAATAGTCCTCTCCGCTCTGCCTCTTCTCATATGGCCGTACCATGGGACGCAACGTATCGAGCGCGTGATGATTTTGGCTTTGCTGGGATGCGCTGCAGCTGTAGCGGTGATTGCGGGCAAACCCGGCGGCGGGCCGGGTTATATGATGCCCTTTGTGCCGCTATCGCTTTACATTTCTGTCAAAATGCTCAGCCGAGAGCCAAAAAAGCAGCGGGTCGAGGCAGCTGAGTTGTTTCGTCTGACATTCTGCGTCGTGCTCATCTGTGCATTACCACTTTGGGCCTACAGCTGGCTGCAAATGGCTCGTCAGCTCGAGGACCATCACACGGAGCTCGAGAAATCGGCTGAGCTTCGGGAATTTTTTCGGGTTTATCCAAACTCTCAGATGGGTCATAGCTCAGCCGCGGACAGCGACCAGCAGGCGGGCGAATTTTATCGGGTCGAGAAAGCATTCCTCGGCCAGGTTTCCGTTTTTGATGTGGTGAACTATGCCGATCAACGCCGAGCAGGCATTCCTGCGACCGTAATGTATCCACTCCTAGAAAATTGCGACGTTCCAAACTGGATCCTGTTGCGACAGGCGAAGCCCTTTTCGGGTGAAGAGTATGACGTTCCGCTTTTCGATCAAGGAGTCGTCGAAAGATTCCGGACCCATTACAAGCGCGTTACGGAAGGCAAATATTATGAGGTCTGGACTTGTCGGTGAGTGACCCAGATGTCAAACAGAACTACCAGTGACATAGGCGTGACAGGGGGCCCAGAGGTTACTTTAGTCGTACCGACGTTTAACGAGAAGGACAATATTGCAACGCTCATCAATCACGTCGCTAACGTGCTACGAGACATCCACTGGGAATTGATCTTCGTAGACGATGATTCGACTGATGGGACCGATCAGGTCATACGTGAATTCGCACTGAAAGATTGTAGAGTCCGAAGCCTGGAGCGCATCGGGCGACGTGGTCTCTCCAGTGCCTGTATCGAGGGTGTCCTGGCATCGGCATCGCGATACTTTGCCGTCATGGATGCCGATCTCCAGCATGACGAGTGCTTATTGCCGGTCATGTTAGAAACCCTAAAGCGTGAAAAATTGGATGCAGTTGTCGGCTCACGTTACGTCGAGGGCGGCAGCGTGGGCCCACTTGCCAAGCAGAGAGTAGAGCTTAGCAAATTTGGCGCGCGTCTTTCACGCATGATTTGTAAGATCGACATTGCCGATCCGATGAGCGGCTTTTTCATGATGAAACGCGAAGCGTTCGATCGCGCGGTTCGCAATCTGTCCGGTCAAGGTTTCAAGATCCTGCTGGACTTGCTGGCCTCGTCACCCGAACCGATGCGCGTTAAGGAGCTACCCTATGAATTCCGTCAGCGCCTTTTTGGTGCGAGCAAGCTCGATACACTTGTGGCTTGGGAATTCGGCGTTCTGCTCGCTGACAAGCTCTTAGGTCACCTCGTTCCTGTGCGTTTCGCTCTCTTTTCATTTATTGGACTGATTGGGTTAGGGGTTCACCTTGTGGTCCTACGGTCTGCCCTTGCCATACCTGGTTTCGATTTCTCTGGCGCTCAGGCGATTGCAACAATTGTGGCGATGACCTCGAATTTCTTTCTCAACAATCTTCTCACATACCGTGATCAACGTCTGCGCGGACTAAAACTGATCCGGGGTCTGTTCTCTTTTTACGCAGTTTGTGCAATAGGCGCGGTGGGAAATGTTGGAATTGCTACCTACCTTTTTGCTGCAGAGCATGTCTGGTGGTTGGCGGGGATCGCGGGGGTCTTGGTTGGCTCGGTTTGGAATTACGCAGCCTCGTCAGTTTTCACATGGCGTCCGCAACGTTCAGTTTGAGCCGGCGCGATGCTTACACGTTGACGGAACCGCGTGGTGGAACCATGTGATCCAAAGTACTTTTCGCTTGTAAGTTTAACGTTCGACGCTTCGAGGAATTCGAAAATACTAGCAATGCTCGACTCTGCAGTATGGCACGCCAAGAACGGGTATTGGGCGAAACTTCGGATGCTGCCCGAGCGGCTCTGCTGAATTTGCGACGCCGCTAGAAACACGCGAGTACGATCCAGACGAGGACGCCCCACCAAGCGAAGGTGCAGAGCATCCCAAGGCCGATTCCTAAGACAGGCCATTGCAAGAAAACACGGTGCTGGGGGACTCGAGCGACAGCAGGCTTTGACGGACGTGTCAAATCGGTACTGCTCATGGCGGTCACACTCGCGACAGCGTTTAGCAGCGCCCACAATGCAGAGATTATGCCAAACAGCATCGGCGTTTGGCCGAATGGTAATGTTATGCAATCAAACTTAATTAATAAGCGTTACGAGCGCGCAACAGTTCGATGACTGTGCGCAGCATAATCGTGAAGTCGAAACGCAGGGACCAGTTGTCGATGTAATAAAGATCGAATTGGACGCGCTTACGAATATCGTTGAGCGTCGGAGTTGGTCCACGGTGTCCATTTACCTGTGCCCAGCCGGTGAGGCCTGGTTTGACGTGATGCCGAAAAGCATAGTTGCCTACAACTTTGTCGAAAAGGCTGTCATGCGCGACAGCATGCGGGCGAGGTCCGACGAGGGACATGGTGCCGCTGAGCACGTTGAAAAGCTGCGGCAGCTCGTCGATGCTGCTCTTACGGAGCCACCGTCCAACCTGCGTGACCCTCTGATCGGCGGGCGTGGCCTGCACAATCTGCGGACCATCCTCGAGCACGGCCATGGTGCGGAACTTTAAAATATGAAAACGTCTTCCGTTAAATCCGCACCGTTGTTGCCGGAAGAAGATCGGGCCCGACGAATCCAACGTAATAGCGAGCGCTACGACGGTCATCAGGGGGAGGAAAAGGGCGATGCCAAACAGCGACATCAAAATGTCAACGGCGCGTTTGATGCCGCGTTCAAAACTGTTCAAGGCTCCGCGTTGAAGTTCGACGCAGACGGACTGTCCGATGACACGCGACGGCCTGCTGACGATATCGGATAGAATGCCGGCTGGTATCAAGTTTATGGGAAGCGGCAACGCGCGCAGGCCGGAAACTGTCTTGTCGAAGTCGGGCCACCGCATCAGATCAAGATTTAAGATCACTTCCTCGATGTCCGAGCCGCGAACATAGTTTACGACTTCGGAAACAAATTGCTCGTGCGTTACGCTGCTTTCATTTGAGGGCAGAATGAAGTGACGGCGCAGCTTAAAGCCATATTTGAGCAGATTCGACGAAAGCCAATTGTCGTTCTCCGCCAACTTTTCGGTGATCAGGATGGCTTTTCGCCCTGCAAACTTCTCGTCGCGCAGGCCACGGACGAGGATCGCCCGATAGATGAAGCGTTGAACGGCAAGGAGCAGCAGGCCCGAAATACCGAAGGAAAAGATCGCGACGCGGGAATAATTGCCGGCGATCTTGAGCGTGAACACGACGCCAAACAGGAACAGGAAAACGCTAATCCAGGTGGTCGTGATGTCACGCAACTGGATGCGAAGATTCAACAGTTCGGAAGGATTGTAGAGATCCCGAAGCTTGAGAATACAAACGAAACCGACGGCAAGGACAAAGGACGTCGACAAGTATAGGAGCCGCTGGCCGACAGAGCCAAAGGCGAGATAGTTGTAGGCCAGCCCGCAGCCAAGCCCGCAACACAGGATTGCTGTGACGTCCCACGCGACCGCCAGGGAGCCGACCGAGCTGTACGAGATCGGCCAACTGCGGCGTAGCTCATTCGGAACGAGCGACACCACTTCCGGCGGCTCGACATTATCGTAGCGAGCAACACTCATGGCAGCCTTTGTGTACGTCGCAAGTTCAGAGACCCGATCGTATTAATCATTATCCATCGGTTAAAGTCCGAGCAAGGTTTTTTTGCAGTGCACTAAATCGCCGAAGTCCCCCTGCGCTAGCGGCATGACACGATATCCGGGGACCATTTGGACAGGTTGCCACATCCGTGGCGAAAGTTCGAAGGCATTATGAATTTAACGTAAATTCTACGAACATATTAAGTGCAATGTCGGCGCATTGGCTGCTCATCTTTGTGGCATGGGTATTGCGATTTGGGGCGCATGAACACGCTTGCGTCTCAAAACGACACAATTTTGGAAACTTTTGGGACAGGCCGGGTCCAACTTGTCGACTGGCTCGCGTGGCTGCGGCGTTAAGACTGGAGCGGCGATTATGCGTCCCGTGTCGACATCCGGCCATGAACGGCCAACCGAGATTTCGCCGGGTGTCCTCCCCGAGCTGCGATGGATTCCGATCAACGATCTGCGAATTGGTGCTCTGCAGCAAACGCCAATTGGTCGCCGCGCTCAGGCTCACATTACCTCCATCGCTAAGACCTTTTCGTGGGCCTCCTTCGCGCCGGTCGTTGTCGTCGCGATTGACGACGGAAAGTTCGCGATCGTCGATGGCGTCTGTCGCAGCACCGCAGCTGCGGTGGTCGGCATTGAAGTGGTGCCGTGCCAAATTATCGTTGCCAATGCGGGACAACAGGCTCTAGCCCGCCAAGTCCTCAATCGGGAAAGGCGTCCCGCTTCGCGAATGACGGCGCATGCGGCTGGACTGAGATCAAGCGAGCCCGCGACGCTACGAGTAACCGATGTCTGCCGACGCGGGGGAGTGGAGCTGTTGCGGTATCCCGTTGCGGCCGACCGGCAATCGCCTGGCCAAACCATGGCCGTCGCGGCTATTGCGCAATGTCTAACGCGATACGGCGAGGCGACGTTGATCACCGCGCTGCAATGTGTCACCCAAACGGCGAACAATCTGCCTGGAGTGCTAACGGGACGGATGATCAAGGCGCTGTGCGCGGTTCTCGATGCCGACCATGATTGGCGCGATCGGGGATTACCGCTGCTCGAGGCGTTCGATGGGATTGATCTTGCGGCCATTCAGTGGGAGGCGATGCAGGTCGCCGAGCGCAAGAAAACCCGTCCACAGCCCATCCTGATCGAACAAATCCGCGCCGCGCTTGCGGGTCTACTCCTCGGGAGGGAGCAAAGCGGGCGGCATTCCTTTCCTTCGCCGCGCTCGAAGATATTTGCTGCGGGAACACGGCCGGCGAACCTTGCGCCGATGCCAAAGCCACCTCGCCGAAATCCCAAGGGCCGCGGTCGAGACGGGGAGGTAGAGTAAATTAAGTCTGGCTGCCTTCCGGTGATCTTTCGCCAACGAACCTAAACGAACGCGGTTCGAAGGCCTGGTCGGCTTTCGGTTTGCTCGACCAAAAAAATCCTGCTTGGTGGTCATTGGCGGTTGAGACGAAGCGGATTCGAGAACCTATTGTTGGTAAGCCCCGCGCGCGCCGTTGCGAGGTCAGCTGCCGCTCGAGGTTACGCCATGATTGGCCGGGCCGAGGAAGCCGGGATGAACAGGATCAGCTTGCTTCGGTCGACGATTGCGCTTTGGGTCTCATTTGCAGTTTTGCTCGCGTTGCAGATGACGGCATCCGGTGATGAAAGCCAGGACTCGGTACTCGACGAGAGCCTGAAGATCTATGCGGTGCATGTGGTTCAATTCCCGACAGATAGCTGGCTCGGCAACGGGGTATACCTGGGCAATGGCTTGATCCTGACTGCCGCACATGTGGCGGGGGCATTCTGGAAGATCCTGCGGGTCCAGATTGCCGGTGAGACATTGGCGACCCACGTCATTAAGCGCGGGCAATTCGAAACCGTCGATCTTGCGCTTCTGTCTGTCGATGACAATAAGCTTCCGGTCAGTTTGCGGTTGCGTCGTATGCCGATCTGCAAGGGCTATCCGATGCCGGGGGAGGCGGTCGTCGTTGCGACCCCGGAAGCGATTGCGGTATCGCACATCATCGCGCCTCGGCAATTGCCACGCAATATCGCGCCGAAGTATCGGACCGCGATCAACGACGTGGCAACGACCGGCAACTCCGGTTCCGGGGTTTTTGATGAGCAGCGACAATGTCTGCTCGGTATCATCAGCGCAAAGATATCGGAAACGCAAAACAGCCGTAATAATCCGAGCTTGAGGCCGATCAAACGTGACGTTGCGAAGTATTTCGTACCGGCTCCCCTGATTAGCGCTTTTTTGGCGCCGCAATAGTGTTCTGGCTCCACAATAGGATATCGCACCCTGATCTGTCCAAGCGAAGCTAAACGTCCAATGCTGCTTCCAAGGCGGGGGACTTCTATTCTGGTTGGCTCGCAAGCAGGACGCGCGCGGCAACTTCCAGCAGGATTCGGACCAAGCCAACCTGGGCGATCAAATCGATCGCAAGCGGAATCGAATTAGGAGCCCAAGCTTCCCAGGTGATACCTCTTTGACTGAGCACGTGCGAAACCGTGTTCAAGGCGATGTAGAGTTGGATGACGACGTGGGTCAGGTAAAGATACCACACGAACTTCAGGGTGCCGAACGTGAAGATCGGTCGAAGGGAGAAAAAATCGAGTAATTTCTGCACTGAAGGCCTCCGCGGTTTCGGGCGCCACCCGCGCAACGGCGGGTGTCCTTAAGACGATGCCTCCTGTGGAAGTATGGAGAAAGAGGCGGTAACCGAAGGGGCAATGAAGGCGCCTTCTCGGCGCCAACTGACGCGGCCTCGCGCAATGCCGTCCCACAAGGAATAATGGCTCGTGAGGGAACGCCGGGCCATCTGGGCACGACAACGATAGCGCGAATACAACCCGTAGTGCGTTGCAAAAATAAGGGTTCGTCAGAACTCGCCGGGCCGCAGGCTCATAATACCCATGCCGTTCAGATTGATTTGAAGCCGTGCATCGGCTGCAATATAGCCGATAGAGGCTATCCAGCGCCTGGCTTTTTCAACCGCTTCAAGGTTGTCGGCAGCAAGCAGCGTCATTGAGTCATAGGTTTCAGCGCCATCGCCCTTTAGCAGAGCAACTTCGTATTCCATACGCTTAATCATACAGAAGGCTCCGCCCCCCGGCATAGATCGAACCGTACCTTAAACATTTTTGCAGTGCAAAAAGATTCTTAGGAAACGATTAATTCAAAGGAGCTTGCTCTTATCTCGAAGGGAACCCCCTTCAGTTGGAAGAAATGCTTCTGGAGCCGCCGAAAACGACGCAAGTGTCTTTATGTTTCCCTCCGCACTGCGACGTGTTCAGTCAGCCTGCCACGCCGTCGGCGTATCACGCGATGGCGGACGCGTTTTTCCGGTCAGTGACGCTTGCATCTGGGTTGTTGGAGGCGGGCCTGTCCCATTTTGAAAAGATGCGGTATCTTTGAACGCGGAACAAAGTTTCAGGGGGTAGAGGATGAAAGCACTGATCGCTGCGGCCACGTTAAGTGCTTGCGTCATGGCTTCGTCGGCGGGGTTCTGCGAGCCCCGGCTTTTGGCGCGTAATCAGTTCGCGACGTACCACGCCTGCCTTTATGATGCCTGGATTCGCAACTGGTGCCATTGGCATGACGTTGAGTACGAGCAGTGCGTGATTTCGTACCGCGGCGGCCGATATGTGAACGATAGCCCGCTCTATTCCGATGATTACTGCTACGCGGTAGCCAGGGGTGTCCCGCCGCGATAACGGGACTTGTTATTACTTGCCCCGCCGGAACGGTTTCGTCAGGTCGAGATTTGCTCGAGGTGACGCGGATCACTGTGGACTAAGTCCGAGGCAGGGGTTGGGTTCTGTTCCGTGCAAATCGAATCGCGTCTCACCGATGTTCCTTTGCCTCCAAGATCATGCTGGTTACGCTCGTAAAGTGATGTTGCAGAAGTCCGCCGAGTCCGAGGGTTGTGGGAGCGCGGCCTCATGGTGAGCCCGCTTGCGCTCTATGCCGCCAAAGGGCACCGGGCGGTCGGGGGTTGGTTAGGGCGCCTGGACGCCGAGATCTTTAGAGTGCTTTTTGAATTTCAATCTCAACAGGCGCTGTCAGGCTCTGTTGCTGAGATTGGCGGACACCAGGGAAAATCGTTCACAGCTCTTTGCCTTGGTCTTCGCCAGAGCGAGAAGGCCTACTGCATTGATGTTTTTAATGACGAGCGCGTTAGCGTCAGATCCGGACCGGGAAATCGAGAGGAACGGGAAAGGAACCTCACCCGGTTTAATGTTGATCTTTCTAAGGTCGTTATCGATGAAAGGTTGTCAGAGGACGTAAACGCCGCCGATATTGTAAACGCCGTGGGGCGCATCAGATTTTTCAGCATCGATGGCGGACCCTGGGAGGAGATCGTCAGGGCGAATCTTTGCCTGGCTGAACAGTGCATAGAACCCTACGGCATAGTTGCCCTTGACGACTTTCATCGTCCGGAATGGCCGGAGGTTTCGCTGGGATTCTTCTCGTGGAAACCTCAAAGACCGTTGGTCGCGTTTGCGATCGGCTTTAACAAACTATACCTCTGTGAAAAAGATTGGGCTGAGAAATATCAAGCGGCTATTTCCAATGATGCCTTTGTCCGTCAGTTTCGAGTAAAAGATACGGTGTTTCGCGGGCGGCAAATGCCGGTTTTTCAAGAGTACATTCTTCCAGAATATTCGACCAAACGACGCCTCTTGGCCATTGCTAGGGTTTTCCATCCCGACCTTTATGCCACTCTCAAACGATTTTTGAAAAAGTGAAATTGCGCACTCAGGAGCTGACCGCGCTAGCGCTTCGGTAAAAAATCTATCTCAGCTGCATATTCGCGTTTCAATCTCGTCACCAGTTTGCGAATACAATTGGGAGCAGTTGGTCATTTTGGCGCCACTGAAAGCGTTGTTAGATTTTGCTAGACAACAGGATCGCTAGATTTTGCTAGATAACTGAAAACGCTAAACAAAATAACGGTCCGACATTCGCTAAAATTGACAAATCTGCGCAAAATTGTTTCTGTAAAACGTGGTGCCCTGGAGGCGTTGGGGAAATGAAAATTATGATGCCTGCTAAGATTTTTGCCTTGCCGGGCTCGCGAGCTTGATCTCGTATGGTCAGGTCGAGGCGTCGACGTATGACTACAGCGTCGATATCGTCTTAAACCCTACGACGGCGATCACCGGGACCATTCAGACTAGCTGCGACAATAATTGCGGTCTCAACGCCTCGAATATTTTGTCGTGGTCATTCACACTCGGTGCACGCCGCAACATAGAGCAGCTTTCAAAGCTTAATAATCGTTGTCAACGGGACCAACTTATTATTAAACTGAGACACTGCCAAAACATCAGAGTTTCATGCTTAGCCCTGTGGACAGCGGGGATAGCAGGGATTTCTTATTTGGGCGCAATACAACCACAACACTGCCAAGATTAGAGTGAGCCTGTTTTCATAGTCCCCATCAGGGCCCCGGACACCCCGCCGGGGCTCTGTTCCCCATAGTGGTGAAGGGCGTGACTACTTATTGGATTCGAGGGGGCCACCCCGAAGAACCGGGTCGGCTCGAATGGTCGCTATCTTGTATCCCGACGGCGCGGGCGCTCGGGGGTTTTTTAGTGAAAAGGCCATTCCACGCGGCGCCAACAATAAAGCCTATTGAAAAAACAGCCACCGCCGCAGCAGTGAAGATGAAAATTTGGAGGTGCATAGCAGCGCTTCCGCGAATATTGGGGTGACCGTTGCATTCCCATGAAACGCGACAGGCAGATCAATACGCGATTCGATGTGCCACCCGTCACAGACTTTCTAAACTGCTGACCGCAGCGTTATCCGATGACCACGAACGCGCCGCCTGTTCGAAGTTTCATCTCTACTTGGCAACGTGTTTGGCCGCTGGGGACTTTAGCTATCGCACTGACTACTACCGTGGCTTGGCTCGGACTGCTCGGATACGAGATTTTCGAGCTAGGAGAGAAATTTTTTTAAGCGACCGCGACTAAGATAGTCGGTTGAGAAGTTCACGTTTTGCGAACTACTCGCGGCACGATGATCGCAGAACGTTCTGCGCACGCTTTGATAATTTTGCGAGTCAAATCAATGCTCAGCGGTCCGTGCGCTCAAGTCGGCAATTTAGGACGGTTCACGTCTCATGAATTGCGAACTCTGTGCGTCCCAGTGATGCTTGCTCGGTGCCGCAATGAGTTGGCCGGATTCGACACGCGCTAAATTTTTGATTGAGTTAAAGCAGCGGTTGACCTTGAGCGGCGGCGACGGGACGGCGACAGCGCCGCGCATCACGACGCGGGGCAGGGCCGGCTTCAGGCTTTGCCCCGCGTTGGGACAGATAGTCCCTATTTCTAGGAGAACTCACATTTTGTGAACTTTACAGCAGGCGCAAAGACCTGACGTAAATCAACGATTGCGCCACAAAATCCCGACTGCGCGCTCTTATTTTTAGGACGCTGGTCGGAACCTTCCGACTATGTTTCGAGACTATGCACATGTGGCGGCCGTCTTTCCATGCTGCGCCGTTCAAATTTTCGGCAGAAATTGACATTACCTATTTCGCTTTACCCGCTTTTTAGTAGCGTGTTTTTGTTTATCGAGTGAAATCAAAGGCTCAGCGAGCGCTAATTTTAGGACAGGTCAAGCCACACTTGACCCGCACGGCGTTTCTAATTTTAGCGCCTGGCCGGCCCGCGGTGGGAACGCAAGTGAGGATTGGCACGTTGGTCAGACGCTACCAACCCTTAGGGGAAAGCCATGAGAAAATTGCCTTTTATTATCCTCTCAATCCTCGGTGCCGGCGTGATGGTCGCCAACGCGCAGGAGTCACCGCAGCCACCGGCTCATCAGCCGGCCGCGACTCAAGAATCCACAGAACAGCAGCATCCGGAATGGTTTAGGGAAACATATAAGTACCGGCCTTGCCCCGCTGATGTCGTGTTTCAGAACGGACGACATGCGTGCTTGGACGGTCGCTAAGGCCGCGCATCTTCTGATGATGCGTTTTGCAGCGAGCTGGCATTCTGAGGCCGGCCCGCGCCGGCTTGGTTTGTTATTCTCGTCAGGGAATCATTATTGTGAGCCAAGCCAACAGTTCTCTAAACTGGTCCTGATTGACCAGAAAGTAAAAGACAGTCGCTAGCAGACTTAACGCGAGCACCAAATCCCGCATGGCCAAGCCCTTCAATTTGACCTGCGCGCCATCGTGCATCCGAACCGTGATGCTACCGTTTCGACGAATGCCAGCATTTTCTTAGATTGACGGCCACGCTGGCTCGGCGGGTTTGGTTCATTGGAGCCAAAGGCTCACGGCATCACTCTCCAAAACATCAGGGTGAAAAGGACGAATGCGGCCAACGCGCCGAGAATGCCGAAAGCGATGATTTCAGACCATTTCATAACATCAGGAAATCTTTTAGGGCCCGCGCTCGGGCACGATCTGCAATGCGCCACTAATGTTCACGGCATCATCGCCGTGCGCGCTGGTTCGGCGTCCTTCCTAGTTCACGGAATGTCGACAAACAGCAACAGAAACCACAGCAATATTGTCACAGAAATGAAAATTGTCAGAACGGGTTGTTGCGCAACATGATACGGCACGTGTTCCGCTTGTAGCACGAATCGCAGTGCGACGCTGACATTTATTGGGTCTTCGCCGGCCGCGCAGGCTTGCAGCGTAGCCTCGACGTGCTGCACGTTGAAAGCTGCCGACCCTCTTTCGGAATGTGACTGATCAGCTTGCGCACTTCGGCCAGCGTCTTGAGTGTCATCACCTCGGGAATGATGATCGGTCGGGGCAGAGGCGTCGACCAGGAGGGGCGCTCATTCATCGGGGACCAGCTCAGGCAGCTCGGAAAAGCGGGCTATTGCAGGGCGATTCCAAATAAAGGAATATTGCCGTGGATGTCAGAGGCTCAACCAGGCAAGAAAAGCTTAGCTGTCGCGCTTTCAGTTGCTCTGGGCGTAATCTCGCTCTGTCTGAGCGCATTTCTGTTGGCAATTTCGGAAAAATGGAATTCCTACGTGCCCGGAATGATATGCTTTTTGGTCTCGTTCGCTAGTTTTGGAAAAATATATGATCGCGTCGTAGGAGCGTCCGCGGCCGCTATAGATTGGGGCGCAGCGAACACGCTGCACCAGCCGTCGTCCGGCGAGCGACCGCCGTTGCCAACGGACTTCACGCCGCGTTCGACGTGGACGAAGGGCCGTTGCATTAACTGGAGGCTAATTAAATCTCGATTATATTGCTGGCGATCCACTTTTAACGATCAAAAGGAGAGCGGCCGCGATGCGGCCGTTCAGGACGCCGCATATGGCACCGCGTACCCTGACGAGGGACGAGCTACAAGCGCTCACACTATACGCCCACGGACTTAGCACGGATGAAGTAGCTCAACGGCTGCACGTCCATCACACCGTTGCACAAGATTGGTTGCGTGTAGCAGCCCGGAAGTTGGGCGCCGCCAATCGCGTTCACGCGGTCGCGATAGCGATGGAGCTGGGAGTAATTAGAATCGTCCGCGGGCCGATGCGGCAACAACTGGATGTTCGCCATCTTGTAAAAGAGCCGCCACAAGGGCGGGATGAGCAACATTGGGAGCAAGCGACGGTGCAGCCAGACTTGTTTGCGTCACCAGCGCTCGAAGACCGGCCAACGTCTCCTGAGGAAACGCCAACGGCGCCGGTTGGCCCGGATGATTTTAAGCGGTAACTACTCTAATCACCAAGTCGCGGGGCTTGCTATCGCTGCGGCGAATGGGGCAGCTCGTCATTGAGACACTACTACGCAGCCCTACGAGGACGAGAGCCCTGGCTTCATTTGCGCCCTGTTGGCTCGGTGGTCACTTCCGCCCCGCTTGACGCGACCGTTCTTATCGGCACCGGGTGTCTAAGGAGCCAATAAAGCCGATGGCCCCGTCGCGCAGTACATCCGTGCGCGGACGAGGCCAAAGGGCAAAAATAGCCCCTCCGAAGAGGCAACGAGGGGCCACTCTGATTAAAGCAACGTCTGTGCCAGTCCGCCGCCCAACCCGCGCCTGACGCGCGACCCATCGCTTATCCCTGAAGTTTTAGGCGTCTACACAACGAAGGGCGCCATGCTCCAGCCCCGCCACAAGCGCCGGCGAAAAATAAATTCAAAGGCGGACGCGCCCCTGTAGTAGGCATATTGCCACGGCGATGGACGCGGGAGAGGGATTGCAATTATCGGGGGAGTCACCATTAGGAGTGGTGGTGCCGTAATTGCTCGCTGTACCTATTTCAACGGTACAGCACATAAGCCATCGGCCAAATCTTGGACAGTTTGGTCAACCGAGAGCAAGGCGACGACCTTCTTACTCATCCCACGCGAATGCTTGAGGACAACCGAGGTCGCTTTACGATGAAGATAACATTTGCTCTCGTCGCCATGGTTGTAAGTACGCTTCCTGCCAATGCACAACCGGCGCCAACGACTCGGGTTGGGACTTCCACCGTTTCAATCGACGATGCCCCTTGCGCCGTCTTTGGGAAGAACGGCGATCGTTGGATGATAGGGGGGCACGGAGTAGACTTCGGCGGACCGACCTTCGCCAATCTATCCATAGCAAAGGGCGTCATAAGAACTCCCAAGGGGGACGCATGGCAGCTCATTGAGGATAGGTGCGGCTCTAAATAGGTCTCCGCTGGCAGCGCCTGCCAAGCCTCCAAGCAGCAAATGCCGCTATCTCGAAGCGCGCCGCTTCGGCAACGGTTTCACCCTTCGACGGGGGGTTGTAAACGAGGCTGAACTATTTTCCGGATGAATGAGTTGTAGGTACGATCGGGAAACTTTGCCTTGCGTTGCTCGGAGCGGCGGTCCGAAGGATCAAGCTATGAAATTTTTGCCCGCGGTCGGAGCGGTTGTGTTGCTCTCCGCTTTTCACCCTGCGCAGCGCAGGTCCCACGTTCCTACCTTATAAACGTCGTGAATCTCGATATTTCCGCGGCGAACTTCGATAAGTTCATGGCTGCCGCGCGCGACAACGCCGAAGCATCGCTCAAGGATGAAGGCTATCACGAATTCAATATCGGCATATCAAAAGATGACCCGCATCATGTTTTGCTAATCGAGGTCTATGACAACACGGACGCCCTGGACCGCCATCAGCAGACTGAACATTACAAGCGCTATATGACGGCCACCGATGAAATGGTCGTCAGGCGCGAGACGAATCAGTTTCTGTCTGTGCCAATGGATTTTAGCGCAAACGCAAAGTAGCCCAGCCGCGAGAAGCCGTATCTGGCAAGGGGTGCTTTCTTCAGAGAGTTCGGCAAACCGAGCGGCGTGAGCCGTCGCGGGTTTTTAGCCGTGCGTTCTAGTTGTTTTGAGGATGCCGATAACATCATCCGGCAACCTCTCCAATCGCGAGATCTAATTTCGCGAAGTGTAATCTTATACCAATGCTCAAATTGACTGACCGACGACGGCCCAGTCGCGGCGTGCGACGGTCATGATTTTCCAAGGCTGATTGATGAGGGTGTTCCAAGCGTAGCAGCAGTGATCGACGATGT
>Ga0302326_10006433_pt1 | contig 26373 bp, 33 predicted proteins | sample Palsa_T0_3_FD_202264 | JGI IMG/M metagenome (GOLD analysis project Ga0302326, IMG submission 202264) | Peat permafrost microbial communities from Stordalen Mire near Abisko, Sweden - Palsa_T0_3 | ecosystem: Environmental > Terrestrial > Soil > Palsa > Peat permafrost | place: Sweden: Abisko... | reverse complement strand
CATCCTTCATCCAAAGACCGGAATGTCAGGGCAATGGGAAAAAGAGCTTCCAGAATGATGCCCCGGCCCATCATTCCCGTGACAAACATTCCTCTGGCACCTCTCCGCTTTTTCTTTTTCCATCCCTATCATCGTTTAGGTTGCGGCTGGCCGCGCTGGGTCTTTGCAGTGCAATATCCCGAATTCACTCATTTCTGACAAAACTTTTTCACCACGAAGAGCACGAAGGACACGAAGTAATGAATATGACAGATTGTACGATTTTTCTTCGTGATCTTCGTGTCCTTCGTGGTGAAAATTGGGTTGCGGCTGGCCGCGCTGGGACTCTGCGCGATCATCTTCATTCGATTTCCTCGCTTGGGTTTGGTGGTTTAGGAAGCCCGTTGACGATGCGCGTGATTCCGTCCCTCATTCGCTTCAAACCAAAGTTCTGCAGCAGCCCAAGTTGAGTGTGGATCTTGCAGGCGGCATCCACAACTTGGGCTGTGATCTCGTTGGGTGGTATGATCCGGATTGTCTCGCGCAGAGTCGCAGAGGGCGCAGAGAAAGGCAAACGAAAATCTGAGAGATATTTTCATGAGATTTTGAAATTAAGAATCTAATCTTAATCCTCTCATTGCCAGGCATCAGTCGTTTCCGCGCGGAGCCTTGAGTGAGAGGACATTCTTGCCCCCGGTTGTGGGCGGGCTGGCAATAATTTCCCCTTTTGGGCCTGCGCGGCGACGTCCTCCCCCGATCTGTCCCTTTTTGCCGCATGGCACGTCTGCTGCTAATCAGGCGGCGAGCTTGTAACGATGATTGACGCTCTATTTACTGATTCTGATTACGTGGCGGCGAAGAAGATGCTTGATGTAAGCCTTCTGCGCCACCAGGCCATTGCCAGCAACCTGGCCAACGTGGAGACGCCCAATTACAAGCGCCTGGACGTTTCCCCCTCCTTTGAAGCCCAATTGCGCCAGGCCGTCGCCGGCCAGGACTCCGCCGAAATCGCCAGCCTCCAACCGGCCCTGGCGGTGGATACCGGCGCCATTTCCGGCCGGTCCGACGGGAACACGGTGCAATTGGAGACGGAGATGCTCAAGTTGAACCAAAACACGGTGGAAAACACGCTGGAAACTCAATTGGTCAGCGGCTCCCTGGCCCGGCTGCGTCTGGCCATCACTGGCAAAGGCTGATTTAATTTATGATTAATCTTCTCACGGGCATTGACAGCACCTCTTCGGCCCTGGACGCCGAGCGCATCCGCATGGACGTCATCGCCGAAAATATCGCCAACGCCAACGTGACCAAAGACGTGGACGGCAAGCCCTACCAACGCCAGGAAGTGGTCTTCGAATCGGTGCTGCGCGCCCAACAAGATGCCGATTCTCCCGACGCCGGATCGCAAACCGTGCAAATCGCCCGTGTGCAAAGAGATTCGCGCCCGCCCCGCATGGTCTATAACCCCTCGCACCCGGATGCCAACAAGCAGGGGATGGTGGCCATGCCTAATATTAATATCCACGAGGAAATGGTGGATATGATCGCCTCCTCGCGCTCGTATGAGGCCAACCTGGCCGTGGTCAAGAACGCCCGCGCCATGGCCATGTCGGCGCTTTCCATCGGCAGGCACTCCTAGCACGGCTCGATAAATGGACGCTCTATCCGCATTGAAAATGGTGACGACCCCGCCCGCGGGTGGTCTTTCGGCCAATTCCATGCAGGATCTGGCGGCGTCGGCAACCAAATCCATTCCGACTGCGGAATTGCAGCAACTCAGTTCGATCAACTCGGATTCGCCGCTGCAAACGTCCGGGGCCGTCTCAGCCGGCAGCGGGGCCAGTTTCGAGAATATGCTGGGCGGCCTGGTCAACGATGTCGCCCAAAAACAGGCCAGCGCCGGCAGCGCCGTCACAGGTTTGTTGAGCGGGCAAAACGTGTCGCTGCACCAGGCGATGATTTCGATGGAGGAAGCCAATGTTTCCTTCCAAATGATGGTGGAAGTGCGCAACCGCCTGCTGGACTCGTACCAGGAATTGATGCGCATGCAAATTTGATGAACCGACATGAATAAAAACTTTGCTCAATTAGGCCAGCAATTGCTGGCCATTTGGAAACAACTTGGGCTGAATCAGCGCATCAGCATTGTCCTGGCCACGGCCGTGGTGTTCATCGGCCTCGGCACGGTGGCCCTGTGGTCCAGCCGGCCCGATTTCGCCCTGCTTTACGGCAAGCTCGATGACGCTGAATCCTCCAAGATCATTGCCGCGCTGGACGAATCCAAAGTCCCGTATCAAGTCCGCGGCGGTTCGATTTACGTTTCCTCCGACAAAGTCTATCAAGTCCGCATGCAAATGGCCGGCAAGGGCATCCCCCGCGGCGAAGGGGTCGGCTTTGAGATATTTGACAAGGCCAACTTTGGCATTTCCGATTTCGTGCAGCGCGCCAATTACACCCGCGCCGTCCAGGGCGAATTGGCCCGCACCATCGGCCAGCTCGATCAAGTGGAGTCGGCGCGGGTCATGATCGTCATGCCGGAAAACCGCCTGGTGATGGATAACGGGCGCAAGCCCACCGCTTCGGTCTTCGTGCGGGTGCGGGGCAACGCCCAATTGCCCGCCGCCGCCGTCAACTCGATCCGCTTCCTGGTGGCCAACAGCGTGGAAGGGCTGCAAGTCAACAATGTTTCGGTGGTGGATAACCTGGGCAATGTCCTCTCGGAAAATGAGGAGAGCGATTCCATTGCCGGTTTGTCCAACAACCAGCTCACGGCCCGCCGCAATTTCGAGCAATACCTGACCAAAAAGGCGCAGGGCATGCTCGAACAGGTCCTCGGCGCCGGTCAGGCCGTCGTGCGCGTCTCGGCTGATTTGAATTGGGACACGACGACCCGCAAAGAGGAGAAATTCGACCCGGACGGCCAAGTCGTCCGCATCAGCACCATCAACGACGAAAACACCGAAACGGCCAACAACAGCGGCGGCGGCGGTCCGCCCGGGGCGGCGGCCAATTCGTCCGAAACCAACACGAACGCGGCCGCGGCCGCGCCGGGCAATCGGAGCAAAACGACCAAGAAGGTGACCAACAACTCCTACGAAATCAACAAGATGACCAGCGAAATTGTCCAGGCCGCCGGCGGCATCAAGCGCCTTTCCGCAGCCGTATTCATCGCCCAGCAATTTGAAGGCGCAGGCAAGGATCGAAAAGCGGTGCCGCGCAAGCAGGAAGAATTGGAAAAAATCCGCAAGATCGTGGAAAGCGCGCTCGGGGTGGAGGAAACTGGCAACGCAGAGCGGAAGGATTCCATCACGCTGGAGGAGATGACGTTCAATGACCAGCCGGCAACGGAATTGACGCAGCAACTGGACAAACAGGAAAAGCGCCAGCTCTGGTTTGACATGGCCCAAAAGGCCGTTTACCCGGCGCTGGCCATCGGGGTTCTGTTCCTTTTCTGGCGGCTGTGGCAGAAGACGGCCAAGGATGAAATTCCCTTCGCCATTCCCGCGACCAACGGCCATGGCAACGGCAACGGCCATCGCAAGTCCGCCCAGGGCGTCGTGACCGTCGAAGTGCTCAACCAGTTGATCCGTGAAAATCCCGCCAATATGACCCAGGCTGTGCGCACCTGGCTCACGCGCAGCAAACCCCAGGAGTGACCATGTCCATCGAAGCCGACATCGCCGCCCTTCAGATTTCCAAGATGACACGCCACCAGAAACTGGCCGTGCTGCTGGTCCTTCTCGGCGCCGACTCCGCCGCGCAAATCCTCAAGAGCCTCGACGAGCATGAGGTGGAATTGGTCTCGACGGAAATGTCCAAATTGACGCTCATCACGCAGGAATTGCGCCACGAAATTCTGCGCGAATTCAGCGACATGGCCGTGCATGCCGGCACGGCGGCGCTGGGCGGGGCCGCTTACACCAAGTCGGTCCTGGAAAAATCCGTCGGCCTTTTCCGCGCCTCCGACATCATCGGCCGCGTTTCGCCCGCGCGCCTGCCGGTCGGTTCGATGCGCCAGATCGTGGAAATGGACCTGCGCCAGTTGTTCAATTTGCTCAAAGAGGAACAGCCGCAGACGGTGGCGCTGGTGGCCAGCTATCTGGCCCCGGAAAAATCGTCGCAGTTGTTGACCATGTTTTCCGACGCGGCCCGCGACCAGATCATCGAGCGTCTGGCCACGTTGGGGCCGACGCCGGTGGAAGTGGTGGATGCCATCGTCCAGGTGCTCAGCCTCAAAAACAACGTCAAATCCACCCGCGCCCTCAACCAAACCGGGGGCCTCAAATCGGCCGCCGACGTGCTCAACGCCATGGAACGCAATTTCAGCGATCCGCTCTTGAGTGAATTGGACAAGCGCAATCCCGAATTGGGCCAGCTTATCCGCCAGAGAATGTTCACCTTCGAGGACCTCCTGACCCTGGACACCACCGCCCTGCAAAAAGTCATGCGCGAAGTGGATATGCGGGACCTGGCGCTGTCCCTCAAAGGCGCCACTCCACAATTGAAGGCGGCACTCCTGAACTGCATCTCCAAACGCGCCGCCGACACCGTCAAGGAGGAAATCTCCTTCCTCGGCTCCGTCAAGAAAAAGGACATCGAAGCCGCGCAACTGCGCGTGGTGGACAGCGTGCGCCGCCTGGAGAGCGAGGGAGAAATCGAAATGCACCGCGCCCCCGGCGCCACACAAGATGAAGTCCTGGTCTGAAACGCTCACTTTGCCCAAGCCCTTGCGCCAGGCCCGGCTCAACGGCGGCCGGGACCAGGCCGGCGCGGATGCGCGCGCGGCGGAGGCAGAGCTGCGCGCCAGTTACGAGCGGGGACGGCGCGAGGCCGAGGAAGCCCTGAGCCGGCAATTGTTCCAGCAGCGCGCGGAGATGCACGAGTTGATGCGCGGCGTGGTGGATTCCTTGCGCCAGGCCGTGCCGCAAATTGTGCGCGACACCGAAAACACCCTGATCGCCCTTTCTCTGTCCGTGGCCCAAAAACTGGTCGCCGGCATGCCCATTTCCGCCGCCATGATTGAAGCGGTGGTGCGCGACGCCCTGGCCCAGATCGAAGGCACCGCCAAATTCACCGTCCGCCTGCATCCGGCCGATTTGGAATTGCTGCAACAATCCGATTCTCCTCTGCTGGCCGACGGCGACGGCGAAAAGGAGTTTCGTTTTCTCTCATCGTCGGAAGTCACCCGCGGCGGCTGTCTGGTGCAAACCCAGTTCGGGACGGTGGACGCCCGCCGCGAGACAAAATTCGATCTCCTGCAACGAACGCTTACGGCATGATGACACTAACCCATCCCTGTTCCAGCAACCGGCTGGAAAATCTCTTGCGCCGCGTGCAGGAGGCCGAAGTCCTTCGCAATCACGGCCGCGTCGTGCAGTTGATCGGCCTGGTGATCGAATCGGAGGGTCCGCTGGCGGCCGTGGGCGAAATCTGCCGCATTGAATCGGCGGGCCACCACGGCTCGACGCTGGCCGAGGTGGTGGGGTTTCGCAATCATCATGTCCTGCTCATGCCGCTGGGAGAGTTGCATGGCATCCATCCCGGCAGCGAGGTCATCGCCCTTGGCTCCGCCTTACGCGTGCCAGTGGGCGACGAGCTTTTGGGCCGGGTCATTGACGGGCTGGGACAGCCCTTGGACGATTTGGGACCGATTCAGGCCGGCGCCGACGTCAGCTTGAGTTCGCCTCCGCCGCATCCGCTCAAGCGCCAGCGCATTTCCCACTGCTTCCGCACCGGCGTCAGAGCCATTGACACGTTTATTCCTTGCGGACGCGGGCAGCGCCTGGGGATTTTCGCGGGCAGCGGCGTGGGCAAATCCACTTTGCTGGGCATGATTGCCAGCCAGGCGGAAGCGGATGTCAACGTCATCGCCCTTATCGGCGAGCGAGGCCGCGAAGTGCGGGAATTTCTGGAGAAAGACCTGGACGAAACGGGCCGAAGAAAATCGGTCGTGGTTGTGGCAACCTCCAACCAGCCGGCCATTGCCCGTTTGAAGGGCGCCTTTGTGGCCATGGCGGTGGCCGAGCATTTCCGCGACCAGGGACGGAATGTTTTGTTGATGATGGATTCTGTCACCCGGTTTGCCATGGCCCAACGAGAAATCGGTTTGGCCGTGGGAGAACCGCCCGCCACCCGCGGCTACACGCCCTCGGTCTTTTCTTTGATGCCACAATTGCTGGAGCGGGCCGGGTCCGGGGAAACCGGCTCCATCACCGGCCTCTTCACCGTCCTGGTGGAAGCCGACGACATGAACGACCCGATTGCCGACGCCGTGCGCTCCATTCTCGACGGGCACGTCGTCCTCACGCGCGAGTTGGCCACGCAGAACCATTATCCAGCCATAGATGTCTTGGAGAGCGTGAGCCGGTTGACGCGCGATTTGACGACGCCCGACCAGCAGAAGCTCACGGCCCGCGGACGGGAGGCGCTGGCTACTTACCGCAAAAATCAGGACCTGATCAATATCGGCGCCTATCCCGCTGGAACCAATCCGGCCATTGATTTGAGCATTCAATTGCACGAACCGATGAAGACCTTTCTCTGCCAGGGCATCAAGCAGGGCTTCACCACGGAGCAAAGCTGGGAGTCGCTGGCGAAAACCCTATCCACCCCCGCGCCAGCCAAGCCGCCGCCGGCCAAACGCGCATGAAGGCCTTTCGATTCACTTTGGAAGCGGTGCGGACTCTCCGGCAACGGCAGGAGCAGGAGGCGCTGGAAACCTACGCCCGCGCCTTGCTCGCCCGGCAGCAAGTACTGGAGTCGCTGGAGGACATGAATCAACGCATCGTGCGCGACTATGCGCACATGCGGCAATTGCGGGCCGGACGATGCACTGCCGCGCAAGCCGCCCAAGCCCAGAATTTTCATGCTTCACTGGAAAAGAAGCGCGACGATTGCCTGGCCGCACTGGGACAGGCCGAGCGCCAGGTCAATGCCGCTTCCCATGCCATGCTGGCCGCCCGCCAGCAGCGGGAGATGGTTGATGTCTATCGTGAAAAACAACATGCCGTTCATCAACGGCTGGAGCTGCGCGAGGAACAGAAAATCCTGGATGAATTCGCCATCCGCCGCGTGACCGCTCTCAACTCGGCCCAATCCGATACCCGCCATGAATAAGTTGCTCGCACACCATTGGATTTCCGCGCCCATCGGGGCCGTGGTTTACCTCATCGCTACCTTTCTCTTTTGGCAAAAGCCCGTCCTGCCGGCCCGGCACAATTCTGAGGCGCTGGTTCAAGCCGTCGGGCCTTCCTGGGATTTCAACAATCCCGAGGCCGATCAATTGATCGCGGAACTGAAAATCGAGAAAAAGTCAGTTGAACAACGCCAGCAGCAACTGGACGACTTGGCCACGCGCCTGAACACGGAGCGGGCCGAGTTGGGCCAGGTCATCCAGTCGGTGCGCCAGCTTCAGGGCGAATTCGACAAAGCCGTGTTGCATGTCAAAGACGACGAGACAGGCAATCTGAAGAAGCTGGCCAAGGTCTATGCAGACATGGCCCCGGACTCCGCCGCCTCCGTTTTGGAGCAGATGGACAACGAGGCGATTGTCAAGATCATGATTTTTCTGAAGGATGCGGAAACGGCAGCCATTTTGGAGGCGATGACCAAGAAGGGCGGCAACGCCGCCCGCCGCACTGCCCAAATCTCGGAACAGATTCGACTCTCCTCCCATTCTACGACAACCAAATGACCGCTCAAACTCCCGCCTCCAAAGCCAGCGGCGTCTCCGCGCTGCTGGCTTCCCTTTCCACCGTGCCGCCGATGCCCCAGCCTCCGGCCAAAGAAGATTTTCTGGCCGTGATTCTGCAAGCCCTGATGGCCCAACCCGGCGGAGCGGACGGCCCGCCTCCAGTGCCATCCGCCAAGGAGGCGCAGAAGCCTTCCTCCACGGAGGCCGCTGCTCCTGACCCTTCCGCCGCCAGCCTGCTGCTGGCCGGTCTGGCTCCGCCGTTTCCCACTACGCCCCAATTGCCGGCGCGTAAAGTCTCCGGCCCCACCGTCCCTGTCGTCCCTTCTGCTCCTCCGACCCAGCCGGCCACGGGCCAAACCACGGATGAAGCCAATTCCGCCAAGCAGAAGCCTTCCTCCACGGAGGCCGCCGCGCTTGACCCAATCGCCACCAGCTTGCTGCTGGCCTGGCTGGCTTTGCCTCTTCCCATGCTGCCCCAATTGTCGGCGCGCAAAGCTTCCGCCCCCTCCGTTCCTGCCGTCCCTTCGAGTCCTCCTGCCCAGGCGCCCCCGCCCCAAACTGCTGCCGAAACCAAGCCTGCCGAAACTGCCGCGGAAAAATCGCCGCTGGCGCAAATTCTGACCCCGCAGTCAAATGAGCCGGATGGCAAACCCCAGCCGCCAGTTGGCACGTCCGTTGCTAATACAAGTCAACGAATGAATTTAGTTCCCGAAAGAAACGAAATTGCCGGGCGGATAGAGCAAAAATTGCCGCCAACGGCCATTTCCGCCATAAGCAGCGCGGATACGGGCGGCCCCTCGCCCGACGGCGGGACAAAATCTTCTCTAACCTTCTCCTGGCATGACGCTCCTCCGGAAACAGTGACGATCAACGATCTTTCCACCCAAACCGTCAGCCCGGCGGCGCCCGTCGCGGAAGCGATCGTGGACGCTCCGGCGCGCGACACCAGCGCCGCGCCGGTGGAGCGCCTGGAGAAGATGATTTCGCATGAGGTTCTGACGATCCGGCAAACGGGCGCCGAGACGCTGGGCGTTTCGCTGAAGCTGGATTCCAACACGCAGCTTTTCTTGCAGTTGACAACTCACAATGGCTCGGTGCAGGCCTCGGTGCGTTGCGAACGGGGCAATTTTGCGCCCGAAGACGCGCAGTGGGCGCAATTGCAGCAATCCCTGGCGCGGCAAAACGTGGCCTTGCAGCCGATGACCGGCGGCTCGAATTTGAGCTTTCAACAGCCTTCCGGGGAGAATCCGCGCCGGCCGGCCGCCGCGCGCGAAGATTGGGCCGCGGCGGGCGAGGCGGCGCCGCCTGCGCAACCGCGCCAACAAAAAGAGCAAAACCGCTCGCGCAGAAACTGGGAATCATGGGCTTAACCTGAAATCCAAACGTATGTCCGCACCCGCCAATTCCGTCAGTTCCACCAGCCAAAACCCTTTGGCTTCGCAAACACTCACCCAGGCCAACTTTCTCCAATTATTGGTCACGCAGATGAGTTCGCAAGACCCGCTGAACCCCGAGAGCGACACCGATTTCGCCGCGCAACTGGCGCAGTTCAGTTCCTTGCAGGAAACGCAGACCATGACTGGAAACCTGCAAACCATGCAGGCCACCGGCCTCCTCGGCCAAACCGTTGCGGTAACGCCATCTACCGGCGGAGGTTCCGTCAGCGGCATAGTCAGCGCAGTGCAAATTTCCTCCGGCACGCCGGAAATCATAGTCAACGGCCAGACCTACAATCTGAGCCAGATCACGGGCGTGATGCCGACTTTACCAACGACCCCCTAACATCAAGCCTCCAACCTCAACTCAATAAATAAGAAGAATATATGTTAACCGCACTCAGTTCAGCCGTCAGCGGCCTGGATGCTTACCAGGAACAGATGGACATCATTGGCAACAACATTGCCAACCTCAACACCACCGGCTTCAAGTCAGCCACCGGCAATCTGGTGGACTCCTTCAGCGACACGCTGCAAGCCGCCACCGCCGCCACCGGCAACGACAACGCCACCGACGCCATGCAAATTGGAACCGGCGTCACCACCGCCTCCATCACCAACGATTGGTCGGCAGGCTCGATCAACTCCACAGGCGTGGTCAGCAACCTGGCCATCAACGGCAATGGATTTTTCGTCGTGCAAGATCCAACCACCGGCGCCCAGTACGTCACCCAGGACGGCACTTTCACTCTGAACACCAATGGGTATCTGGTGGACGCCACCGGGATGGAAGTGCAGGGCTATTCCAATTCAGGCCTTTCCACCACAGGCCCCATCCAGATTAACACCACCGGGATGCCTTCCACTTCCAACCCGAATGCGTCCATGACCTCCTACGCGATCAACAACCAGGGCGTCATCACGGTCAATCTTTCCGACGGCACTTCCTTCGCGCGCGGTCAGGTGCTCTTGCAGAACCTCGGCGATCCGCAGGCCTTGACCAGCGTGGGCAACAATCTTTACTCCAATTGGACCAACGCCGCCCCGCTGGCGGCGGCGGGCGCGCCCGGTTCCGGCAGCCTGGGCACCATAACGTCCGGGGCGCTGGAATTATCCAATGTAGATCTCTCCGCCCAAATGGCCGATCTGATCGTCGCCCAACGCGCCTTCGAGGCCAACTCCAAGATCATCACGACCGCCGATGAATTGCTGCAAGACGTCGTGAACATGAAACGATAAACCGCTATCTTTATGCCTGATAGAACCTTGGATACTCGCAATGGCCGCTCGGAACAAGCGGCGCCTGAAACCAGCCCCGCCGCGCCGGAGGACAGACCCGCACCCTCCTCCAAAGCTTGGCTGCCCCTGATCCTCACTGTGATCCTCATGCCGGCGCTGGCTTTCGCCATGACCCGGTTTGTTCTGGTCCCAGAGATGAAGAAGGCGCTTTCCCCGGCGGCGGACGCGGCGACGACAGAATCCGCCGGCACCAACGCGGAAGCAAGCCCGGGCCCCAGCGAGGGCAAGTCCAAAGTGACCGTGGAGTTGACCAAGATTTTGGTCAACGTCGCCGGCACCATGGGCACCCGTTACTTGATGACCAGCGTCACCCTGGTCGGCACGGACGAGAGCTTGCGAAACAAGATCGAGCAGAACAAAGCTCAGATGCTGGACCTGGCCACCGGGACACTTTCATCCAAAACCATCTCCGACCTGGAGAAACCCGGCGCGCGCAATGTGATTCGCGCCGAATTGATGACCGTGTTCAACAATGCCCTGGGCGGTCCATTCATCAAAGAGATCTACATCACTGAGCTGGCCGTTCAATGAGCGACGCCTCAAATCCGGTAACCGCCACCGCAGAGCCGCCGCCGGAAAGCGCGCCCGCCGCCCCCGCCCTGCGGCCGCACGATTTTCGCCAATCCTCCCTCCTGTCTCCGCGCCAGATGCGCAAGCTGCGCGCGCACGAGACCCAATTCATCAACGCCATGGAGGCGCGCGTGGCGATGTTTCTGCGCGCGGAGTTTCCGCTCAAACTGGCCGGCATCGAGATTGTGCCCTACCAAAAACTGACCGAAGGCTGGACTGCGCCCACGCATTTGATTCTCTTTAAGGCCGAGCCGTTGCGCGGCGTTTCCGTGCTGGAAATTCCCCTCCATCTCGGTTTGACCATCGTGGACCGCCTCATGGGCGGAGCGGGCCGCGTCGAGGCGGCCACGCGTGAGATCAGCGAAATCGAGAAGGCGCTGCTGGACCAGATCGTGCAAATCATCCTGGAGGAATGGTGCAACAATTGGGCCGTGGTCAAACCTTTGAAAGCCACGCTGTTAGGCTGCGAATCCAACGGCCGCTACTTGCAGACTGCGCCGCCTCAGACCAGCATGTTGACCTTGGCCATGGACGCCCGTTTGGGCGAGTGCGAGGGCCAGATCAAATTGGCCATTCCCTACGCGGCACTGGAACCGTGCCTGCGCCAGCTTTGCGTCGGGACCGAGCCTGGCGCCGATACACCCGCCTCCGCTCCCGCGCCGCCCGCCAAATGGAACCGTTGTCTGGACGATGTCGTCCTGCCGTTGACGGCCGAATGGCAGGGCCTGGAATTGTCCGCCCGCGAAGTTTTGCACTTGAAGGTGGGTGATGTCCTCCAAGTCAGCCCGGAATTGGCCCGGCAGGTTTGCCTGCGGCTGGGCGATCAATCGAAATTTACCGGACGCCTCGGCACCGTGGCCGGCCATTGGGCCGTCGAGTTGACTCAGGCCGCCAAACTTTGATTCTATGGACGCAAAAACAATACCTCCTCCCAATCTCGAACTTCTGCTGGACGTGCGGGTCGAATTGACCATCGAGCTAGGCTCCTGCCGGATGCCGCTGCGCGAAATTCTGCAATTGGCCGCCGGTTCGGTGGTCAAGTTGGACCAGGCCGCCCAGCATCCCGTCAACCTTTACGCCAATCAGAAACAAATCGCCCGCGGCGAGGTGGTCGTGGTCAACGACTGTTACGGCGTTAAGATCACCGAATTGCTCGGAGCCGCCCAGTGACCAACATCCCCGCCATTTCCAGCGCTTTGCCAGACATGGGAGCGTCCATGCTGCGCGTCATGGGCGCGTTGGTGTTGGTCATCGCGGTCTTTCTGGCCGGCGTTTGGCTCTTCAAGAACTGGCAACGGCTGACCATGCGCAAAGGCGCGGCGCCAAAACTCAAGGTGCTGGAAGTCCGGCCGCTGGGACAACGCCAGGCCATTTATGTCGTCGGCTATGAACAACAGCGCCTGCTCCTGGCTTCCTCCAGCGCGGGCGTCACCTTGCTCAGTCATCTTCCATCCGCGGACGCCGCGCCGGCGGAAGATGTCCCCAAAATGAGTTTCGCCGAGGCATTCCAACAAGTGTTGGCCCGCAAATGATGAAGGCTCGCTCCCCCAAACATTTTTTCTTTCGCCCGGCCATTCTGATTCTGCTGTTGCTTCTGGCGGGCGCGACGGGTCTGCGCGCGCAAACCAACGGCGGCAACAACCTGAGCTTGAACATCGGTGTCAACGGCTTGAACCAGCCGGTGGACGTGGATGGCGCGATGAAGGTGCTGGCGGTGATGACGCTGCTGACGCTGGCGCCCTCCATCGTGCTGCTGATGACCTGCTTCACGCGCATTGTCATCGTGCTCTCCTTCGTGCGCTCGGCCCTCTCGCTGCAAGGGGCGCCGTCGAACCAGATCTTGATCGGGCTTTCCTTATTCTTGACATTCTTCATCATGGCCCCCGTGTGGGAACGGATTGACCAGGAGGCGCTGGAGCCTTATCGCGCCAAACAAATCAGCAGCCAGGAAGCGCTGGAGCGGGCCTCCGGGCCGATCCGCACCTTCATGCTCAAACAGGCGCGGGCCAAGGACGTGGAACTGTTCGCCGCGCTGGCGCGATTGGGGCCGACGCAGCCGGACAAGCTGCCGCTCAAAGTGGTCATTCCCGGTTTCATCATCAGCGAATTGCGCACCGCATTTCAAATGGGGTTCCTTCTGTTTCTGCCGTTTATTTTGATTGACCTCATCGTCGCCACCGTCCTCATGAGCATGGGGATGATGATGATGCCGCCCATGACCATCTCGCTGCCCTTGAAAATCCTGTTGTTCGTGCTGGTGGATGGCTGGCATCTGGTGGTCAGTTCCATCATCCAAAGCTTCGCCACTTAATATGAATGCCGCCTTTGCCGCCGATTTGTTGAAAACATTGATGACCAACGCCGTGGCCCTGGCGGCGCCGATTCTGATCACGGCCATGGTCATCGGCCTGGCCGTGAGTCTCTTTCAATCCGTCACCTCCATCCAGGAACAGACCCTGACCTTTGTCCCCAAAGCCCTGGCCATCGTCGCCGTGCTGATCGTGCTCATGCCGTGGATGCTCCGCACGCTGGTGGAATTCACCGCCGGCATGATCGGCAAAATGCCCCAGATGGCGCATTGACCGCCACCCATGACGGACCTTGCCAATTGGCTGATGGTTTTCTTGCGGGCCAGCTCGATGCTGGCCGTCTTTCCTATTTTTTCGGCCCGTAATTTCCCGGTCCAACTGCGCCTGGGGCTGGGCGCTCTGCTGGCCGGCATGGTCGCCGCCACCTTGCCGTCCAACGCGGTTCAAGCCGCCGATTTCTGGGGCTTGGCGGGCATGATGGCTGTGGAGGTGGGGATCGGATTGGTGATCGGTTTTGCCAGCCGGATGATTTTTTTCGCGATCGAAATCGCGGGCAACATCATCAGCACCGAAATTGGCCTGACCATGCCGCCGGGGATAAATCCTTTGAGTGACACGGCCATGACGACCACGGCCACGATGCTTTACTACCTCGCCGCCATGCTCTGGTTGAGCCTGGACATGCACCACTGGATGCTCATCGGCTTTGAAAAGACTTACGTGTATCTGCCCATCGGCGGCGCCCATCTCACCCAGGCGGCCGTGACGGACATGATCGCTCGCACCGGAGGGATTTTCTCCGTCGGATTGCAGATGGCGGCTCCATTGATGGCCGTCTCGTTCATTATTTCGATTATTTTCGCCGTCTTGGGCCGGGCGGTGCCGCAGATGAATGTGTTCGCGGAAAGCTTTGCCGTGCGGCCGCTGGTTGGCCTGAGCGTCTTTGGGTTGACGTTGGATTTGATGGCGCAGCACATCATGAATTATCTGCGCCGATTGCCCGAGGACATGCTGCGGGTGGCGCAGGCGTTGCACTAATTTTCCCATGAGCGACCAAGCCGGCGAAAAGACAGAGAAACCGACAGGCAAGCGCCTGGAGGAGGCGCTCAATAAGGGCCAGGTTGCCCGCAGTCCGGAGGTGCAGACCGTATTCGTGTTGGGCGGCGCGCTGCTGGCCCTGGGCATGACCGGCGGGGAAATGTGGCGTGTCATGGGCGAAACATGCATTTCCTCTTTAAGCCACTTGCACGATAGCGCCGTCACGATCAACGCCATGCAAGGCTATGCCATCTCGGGTGCCCTGCTCCTGGGCCATTGTGTCTGGCCGGTCCTCGCAGCCACCCTGACAGGTGGCTTGCTGGCTGGCGGCATCCAGACGCGCTTTCGCACTTCCTCCGAGGCGCTGAGTATTGATTGGGAACGCTTGAACCCTGTGGGAGGGTTCAAACGCATTTTTTCCATGCGTTCATCCGTGGCCACCGGCTTGGGCATCGTCAAGCTGGGTGTTATCATTCTCCTCTGTTACAATGTCATCATGAAGATCTTAGCCGACCCGATCTTCTATTCCTCGGTGGATGTGGCAAGGATTGCCGCGTTCATGGCAGATTCTTCCTTCAAGATCATTCTGCAAGTGGGGGTGTCGCTGATTGTTTTGGCGGCGGCGGATTACGGCTACAAGTTCTGGCAGATGAACGAGGACCTCAAAATGACCAAGGAAGAGGTCAAGGACGAATCCAAAAACTCGGAAGGCGACCCGGCCATGAAGGCGAGATTGCGCCGCCGCCGGCAGACCATGAGCAAACGCAAGATGCTTGCGGAAGTGCCTAAGGCCGACGTAGTTGTAGTCAACCCAACCCACATCGCCGTGGCCCTTCGTTACGACCGCAAGACGATGAAGGCGCCCAAAATCGTGGCCAAAGGCATCCGTCTCAACGCGCTCCAAATACGCCAGATCGCCGAGGAGCATCAGGTGCCGGTGATCGAAAACCAGGCCCTGGCCCGGCTCATGTTCAAATATGGCCGCGTGGGTGGCGAGATTCCTGCTCAGTTATATGCCGCCGTGGCCGAAATACTGGCCTGGGTCTATCGCGTCAATGCCTACCGGTACTACCGCGAACAAAACATGTAAGAGACTTAAGACATAATGGCACAAACTAAATCAGGCAAAGCAAACATGTCCCGGCTGTTCAAGAACGGCGATGTCTTCGTCATCGGCGGCTTGTTCGGCACGATCCTGCTGATGATTCTGCCAGTTCATCCGCTGCTGCTGGACTGCTTTCTGGCCATCAGCATCGCGCTCTCGCTGCTCATTTTGCTTTCCATTCTTTATGTCAGGGAACCGGCCGAATTTACCGGGTTCCCCACCCTGTTGCTCTTTGTCACGCTCTTCCGGCTTTCGCTCAACATCGCTTCGACGCGGTTGATTTTGCTGGACGGTTATGCCGGGCACATTATCGAAACTTTCGGCAATTTCGTCGTCCGCGGCAATTATGTCGTTGGCCTGGTCATCTTTTTGATCCTCGTCCTGATCAATTTCATCGTCATCACCAAAGGCGCCGGGCGCATCGCCGAAGTGGCGGCCCGTTTCACCTTGGACGCCATGCCCGGCAAGCAAATGGCCATTGACGCCGAACTCAACGCCGGAATGATCAAGGAAGCCGAGGCCCGCGCCCGCCGCCGGGCCGTCGAACAGGAAGCGGACTTTTACGGGGCCATGGACGGCGCCAGCAAATTCGTTCGCGGCGACGCCATAGCCGCCATCCTCATCACGCTCATCAACGTGCTGGGCGGCTTTGCCATCGGTATCTTGCAAAAGGGGATGACGGTCAACGAGGCGCTGCAACGCTTCACGCTTTTGTCCATCGGCGACGGCTTGGTTTCGCAAATCCCGGCGCTGATCACCTCCACCGCCGCCGGCATCCTGGTCACGCGCGCGGCGGCCAAGGAGGACCTGGGCAGCGAACTGACCAAGCAATTGCTTTCCTATCCCAAAGTAATGACCATTCTCACGGGCATGCTGGTGGTCTTCGCGCTGGTGCCCGGTTTGCCGATGTTTCCCTTCTTGCTGCTGGCGTCCATGACCGGCTTCCTGGCCTACAATTTGAAAGGGGAGCAGCCAGGGGCCAAAACCGCCGCCCTCGGCGAATCTCCCGGCTCGCCGGCGGCCAAAGAGGCTTCCGCCTCGCCGGACAAATTGGAGACCCTCCTGAACCTCGACTCTCTCCAAATCGAACTCGGCTACGGCCTGATTAATCTGGCCGACGCGCGCAAGGGAGGCGATTTGCTCGAGCGCGTCACCGGCGTGCGCAAGACCTTTGCCCAGGAAATGGGCGTCATCATCCCGCCCATCCGCCTGCGCGACAATTTGCAGTTGGAGGCCAACCGCTACCGGTTTCTTTTGAAAGGCAATCCGATTGTTGAAGGCGAACTGATGCCCGGCCATTGGCTGGCCATGAACGCCTCCAACAGCAAAGTCGTCCTCAAAGGCATGCCCACCGTCGAGCCAGTCTTCAAGCTCCCGGCCACCTGGATCGCCGAGGCCGAACGCAAACATGCCGAGGTCAGCGGTTACACCGTGGTGGATGCGCCGTCCGTCCTGGTCACGCATCTCTCCGAGACAGTCAAGCGCAATTGCCACGAAATCCTCAGCCGCCAGGATGTGCAGAACCTTTTGGACAATCTCAAGACAACCCATCCGACGGTCGTTTCGGAATTGATCCCCGCCCAGTTGAACGTCGGCCAGGTGCAGCGCATCCTGCAAAACCTCCTGGCTGAAGGCGTTTCCATTCGCAATCTGGCGGGCATCCTGGAAAAAGTCAGCGATTACACCGGCACGACCAAGAATCCGGACGAGCTTTCCGAATTCGCCCGCCGCGCCCTGGGCGCGCAAATCATCAAGCCCTTTCAAAGCGAGAAAGGCGGCTTGCAGGCCATCACCTTGGACCCGCGTCTGGAACAGCAGATCGCCCAAGGCGTGCGCCAGACATCCAATGAAATCTCGCTCACCATGGAGCCGAAGCTGGCCCGGCACGTGATGGATACCTTATCGCAACGCCTGCAACAACTCCTGAGCGCCGGCCAGCCGCCGGTGGTCTTATGCGCCCCGCAAATCCGCCTGGCTTTCCGGCGCTTTTTTGAAACGACCTTCTCCGAATTGACGGTGCTCGCCTATACGGAAGTGCCTGCGCGCGTCGAAATCCAAAGCAACGGCACCATCCCATGTTTGGAATAAAATGAGCGGCCCGGCCATCCAACCCATCCCCTTCATCGCCTCTTCGGCGGAGGAAGCCGTCGCCCAGATTCGCGCCCGCCTCGGTCCGGATGCGGTCGTGCTCAATGTCCGTCCGATCAAGGCGCCCGGCTTGTCCCGCCTCTGGCAAAAGCCGATGATCGAAGTCGTCGCTTATCGCCCCGAACCGTCCGCGCCCGCCGCCGCGCCCGTCAACGAAGCGCTGGCTGAATTCCGCCAGGAACTGGAGGAGATCCGCCAGCAAGTGGATTTGAACAACAGCGGCTGGCGTGTCGACGCGCTCCTGCAAAAGACCGGCCTGCTTCCCCTGGAGGCTCAACACATCATGGACGATTTGAAATCCGCTCACGGCGACATCCCCCCGTCCAGCCTGGCCGAGGAGATCACCCTGGCCCGCGCGCGATTGGTCCGGAAGTGGCGCACACCTTACGCCATCGGTCCGCATTCCACGCACGTCCTGATCGGTCCCGCCGGTTCGGGCAAAACCACCCTTTTGTGCAAGTGGCTTACGCAAACCGCTCTGGTCGAGGGCCGTCTGGCGCGCGTCTGGCGGCTGGATGGCGCAACGGCCAACACCGCCGAATTCTTGAGCGTGCATGGCGAGGCCCTGAATGCGGCCGTCGAACGATGCTGGATACCCGATGGCCGCGAGTTGGCCGAGGACATTGGCTTCATTGATTTGCCCGGGGTGGATTGGCGCAATCCGCTGGCCGTCAGGGAACTTTCCGGACAATTGATACGGCTTGGTTCGCCGCACATACACTTGGTGTTGAATGGAGCTTACGACATCCATGTGCTGCTGGCGCAAATGCGGGCCTTCTCCGTCTTGCCGCTGGAGGATATGATCATCAGCCATTTGGATGAAGAAGCCCACTGGGGCAAACTTTGGAACCTGACCCTTGGCGCCGGGCTGCCGATACGGCATCTGAGCGCCGGCCAAAACATCCCCGGCGATTTTTGGGAAGCCAGCGCCGAGAGAATTCTCGCCCGCCAGTTTCCCCGCTCCCCCATCAACTAACATCAACCAACATGAGAAACAGGATTTCACCACGAAGAACACGAAGAACACGAAGAAAAATCGACCAGAAGGGCTTATTCAATACTTCGTGACCTTCGTGACCTTCGTGGTGAAAATGTTTTCTCAGAAATGACTGAATTTGGGATATTGGCGCAACCTAAACGATGATGGGGATGGAAAGAGAAAAAGCGGAGATGTGTCAGGGGAATCATTGTCAGGGGAATCATTGTCAGGGGAATGATGGGCAGCGGAATAATTCTGCAAGCTTCTTTTCCCATTCCTCCCCCGAATGCTTTCGGGGTTCCCCTGACAAATTTTCTTGAGAATGATTGATTTGGACAAATTGCACTTTGGCGGAGGAATGAGAAGAAAGGTTTTCAGGATTATTCCTCTGCCAATCATTCCTCTGCCATGCATCGCCCTGTATTCCCTTCTGTCCTGTCTGGGCCAGTGGCCGCAAAAGTGGAATGCAGCCCTCAGGCCTTCCCCCGCCCGATGCTTTTGTAGAGGAACCCCAGCCGCTCCATTTCCCCAACGTCAAATAGATTTCTGCCGTCGAAGATAATCGGGTGGGCCAAATTCTTGCGCGCCCGCTCCAGGTCCAGTTTCTTGAACTGCGGCCACTCCGTGGCGATGATCAACGCGTCGCAACCCTCCGCCACTTCGTTCATGTCCGCCACATACTCGGCTTCGGGCAGCACCGCCCTGGCCTTCTCCATGGCCTGCGGATCATGCACCCGCAAGCGCGCCCCCTCCTTGAGCAGCCGCTGGCACAAGTCAATGGCCGGGGACATGCGCACGTCGTCGGTGTTCTGTTTGAAGGCCAGGCCCAGCACGCCCAGGGTCTTGCCCTTGATGACCCACAAAGTGTCAGAAATTTTTTTGACAAATCGGTTCATTTGTCCCGCGTTGATCCGTTGCACTTCCTTGAGCAAACCAAAGTCGTAGCCCATGGACTCGGAAATGCGGATGAACGCGCTCAGGTCCTTGGGAAAGCAACTGCCCCCGAAGCCCAGCGAGGCGTCCAGAAACTTGCGTCCGATGCGCGCGTCCATCCCCATGCCGTGGGCCACCTCCTGCACATTGGCCCCGGACATCTCGCACAACACGGAGACGGCGTTGATGTAGGAAATCTTCAAGGCCAGAAAGGAATTGGCCGCATGCTTGATCAACTCCGCCGAGTTGATGTCCGTCACGATGACGGGGGCATTGTAAGGCGCGTAAATCTCCTGCATGGCCGGCACCGGACGCGCCGACAACACGCCGATGACGACCCGGTCCGGCTTCATGAAATCATCCACCGCGAAGCCCTCGCGCAAAAACTCCGGGTTGCTGACCACGTCAAAATCAACCTTGGCCTTGCAATAACGTTTGATGGTCTCGGCCACCTTCTCCCCCGTTTTGACCGGCACCGTGCTTTTGTCCACCACAATTTTATAGGCCTTCATGGCTCCCGCGATCTCGCGCGAGACCCCTTCGATGAAACTCAAATCCACCGACCCATCGGGCATTGCAGGCGTCGGCACGGCGATGAAAATGACATCCGATTTCTCGACTCCTTCCTGGGTGCTGGCGGAAAAATGCAGCCGGCCGGCGCGGACGTTCTTTTGCACCAGTTCCTCCAAGTCCGGCTCGTAAATGGGCATGCCGCCGCCTTGCAGCAGCTTGATTTTCGCGACGTCTTTATCCACACAGATGACGTGGTGCCCGCCTTCGGCAAAGCAGGTGCCTGTCACCAATCCCACGTAACCGGTCCCAATAATAGTCAGGTTCATTTTACGGCTTGCGCGTGGAGTTGGACGAAGGGCCCGGAATAGTCAGCAATTTGGGGATTTGATTATTCGCAGGCGCAGCCGGCTTCGAAGGTGGCGGCGCAGGGGCGGCGCTGCCGGCGGCCTTGGTCGCCTCGGAGATGGAAAACCCTGGCGCAGCGGCACTTGGGGCGGCGCTGGTTTGGCTCTTGAGCAATTCCGGATATTTGGCCGCCAGAAGCTGGGCGCGTTCCCGCGCTTCGGAGGCCCACGGATCATACGGATTCTGGCTCAGCATGCGCGCCAACTCGACGTAATAGTTAAAGGCCAACTGCGGTTTGCCGTCTTCCTGGTAGAGCCGTCCCAGCGTCAGCTTGGCCGGCGAGACGATGCTCAATTCACTGGGATACGTCACGATGATGTCGTGATATTTGTTGATGGCCTCGGGAGTTTTTCCTTGAGCTTCCAGGGAGGCGGCGACTCCGACAGAGGCTTCGGGAACCAACGAGGAGTCGGGATGATTGTCAACAAAATCGGCAAACTGGCGGCCGGCCTCCGGATATTTGCCCTGGTTGAATAGCAAGTCCGCGGCCAACAACTGGGCGTATTCACCCGCCGCCGTGCCGGGATACTCCTTGGCCAGGTCCAGCAACGGCAGGGGCGACGGCGGCGCCGAACGCGGGCCGCCTTCGATGGGGATGGCGAAGATTTGCGCATTGGCGTCCGTCTCATCCTGGGCTTTTTTCCAGGCCATGAAACCCCAAACCAGTCCAATCACAGCCGCGGCGACGCCGCCGATTACCAGCGGCTTGCGGCGGGCGTGCAGCCATGCCAGGACTCTAATATACACATCTGTCGTTTGCGTCTGAGCATCCATAAAAGGGGTCAAGTGTCGTCGCACCACGCAAAAAGGCAAGCGAAAAGGCGGAAGCGAAAAGGCGGAGGGTGGTCCGGCTGAATGTCCTCACAGCCCTAGATCGCGGTAGAAGTCATCCTTCCTTGTGAACCGTTTGACTCCCTGCCCTTTCCTGCTCCGACGGAGCGTCCGAGTGGTCAACTCATTAGGAAGCCGCACGTCAAATGGCAGGCCATCCCGCAACTTGATCTGGCGGTAGAGAAGTTGGATCGTTTGTGAAGCGGATAGTCCCAAACGTTCAAGAATATCCTCAACTTCGCTCTTCAGGCTTGGCTCGACGCGCGCGCGAATCGTGGCAGTTTTGCTCATCCAATAATTGTAGCCTCATTGTGGCTACATAGCAAGCGACCGAAAAGGGACCTGCCGGAGGCTCCGTTAGGTGAATGCGGCCATTCCTGCGTATTCGCCATGACCATCAACCCGTAGGGTTCTCCTGTTCAACCAACCCAACAAATGCAAAACTAAGTCTTGACATGTTCGTGTGGCAGGCGCATCCACCGAGACTCCAGCCAGCGCAGGACGCGTCCCGGCAAATCCGGCACGAACCCACAACAAACGCCGACGTGTCCGTGCGGCAACCGCCAGATGTCGGGCTGTCCCCACGACTGCCAGAGGTCCTCGATATCGTCCTTCGAACAGATTATATCATGGATCCCCTCTATCAATAATATTTTTTCCCTGGGGATGGCTGGCTGGGTCATCGTCAAATTCATCGCCGTCAGATTCATCCTCTCGCATTGCTCACGAGCGCTCTGCAATCTCCTGCGTATGCGAGGTCGGACGGCCCGTTGTTCCACCCACGGTTGAAAGCGCACGGCGGGGCTTGTCAGAACGACGGAGGCCAGCCGCGCGTCGCGGCACGCCGCCATTCCCGCATAACCCGCTCCCATCGAAATTCCCCACAGCGCCACAGCGGGGCAACCTTCCCCCAGCAGCCACCCGGTCATGGCACTAATTTCGGCGAGCCCCTGCGCCGTTATCTCCGCCCACTGACGGAAATCCCCGCTGTGAAACATCGCGCGCTGGCGGGGCCGGCGTTGAAAGTGGTAAGGCGCCACTAACGTAGCCGCGTTAATTCCCGCGCGATTGCATTGGTGGGCGATCAACGGAAATCGGACAATGTGACTGAGGGAGTCACCCCAACCATGCAGTAGAATAATCACCGGCCGCTCCTGCCATCGCTCAGGGCAGCGGTAAAGCCGTCCATGAACGACATTGTTTTCCGCGCAATCGCAAGGCCGAGGCGTGGAAAAGCGGAAATGGAGAGATCCGTTGAATTCAACCTGCGCCGGTTGACTATCAGTGGGAGCGAAGTCCGGACCGTTCAGAAATTGAAGCGCTTCCTCCAGCCTCGGGTTAGATGCCTTGGCAGGCTTCATCAGCGCCACATACTGAATGGCCGACCAGTCCATCAATTTTGCCAACGGCGCGATCATAGGTTGTGCATCTTGAGAAATTCTGTGGCTATCACAAGGAGAAACAGCGTGATGAAGGTGGAGCAGATCGAGTTTGCTCCCAAATCTGCGCATGAACCGCGCGCAACTTGACAGGTCACGGCTGGCGGCGCACATTGGGTTCGCTATGACCAATTCCAATACTTTTTGCGCCAAGGTTTCGCCCTATTTGCTGTCTATTATGCGAATCGCCATCGCCATCCTGTTTATCCAGCACGGCGGGCAGAAATTGTTGGGCTACCCGCCGGGAGGCGCCAGGGTCGAGCACGTCATGACGCTGATTGGCCTGGCGGGCATTTTGGAATTGGTTGGCGGCGCGCTTATTTTTCTTGGGTTCCTGACGCGGCCTGTGGCCTTTATCCTATCGGGGGAAATGGCTGTGGCCTATTGCAAGGCCCACGCCCCCGGCGGATTGTGGCCGGCGCAGAATCACGGGGAACTGGCGGTGGTGTACTGTTTCGTGTTTCTCTATCTCGCCGCCGCCGGGGCCGGGCCGCTGAGCATTGATGCGTTGCGAAAAAAAGCCTAGATGGGTTCCAGGTTGACGCGAGGCGGGCCGTTCTGCTAAATTCCGTGCTTAGTAAGAGTTTTGGAATCGGAAACTGTTTTATGAAAAAGAATTTGTCGAAATCGCTGCTGGCTCTGAGTCTGTTGGTTTTTCTGCCCAATCTGGCTTCCGCCCACATTCTGCTGGGAACTCCGCATGGGTTCCAGGACGGCTTCCTCCATCCTTTGACCGGCTGGGACCACCTCCTGGCCATGATCGCCGTCGGCCTGTGGGCGGCGCAGCATCGCGGACGGGCGGTATGGCTCATTCCTTTGAGCTTCGTCGGCGTCATGCTGCTGGGTGGAATCCTGGGATTGGCCGGGGTGTATGTGCCGGGAGCCGAGCTGGCCATTGCGATTTCTGTTCTGGCGCTGGGCGGGTTGGTGGCGACCATGACCCGGTTCACGCCAAGCCTGAGCATGGCTGTGGTCGGACTTTTCGCGCTTTTTCACGGATACGCGCACGGCCACGAAATGCCGGCGGCTGCCGGCGCGCTGCCGTTCAGCATGGGATTTGTTCTGGCGACCGCCCTGTTGCACGGGCTCGGAATCGCCGGCGGCCTTGCTTTTCAAAAGCAGCCGCGCGTTTTGCGTTGGGCGGGCGCGGCCATTGCCGCGTCTTCAGTTTGCTTCTTCGCGCGCTGAGGCCGGGAGATGCTCCGCGGCCGGAGCATTCCCCAATGCCAATGACTCTACAGAGTTGATTTGCCGGCTGCCTTGACCTTGGCCCAGCGGGCGCGGGCAATGGCCGCGAGTCTGGCCCTGGTGGCGGCGTTGACCTTGCGCTTCTTCTTGACTACTTTGGCCGGCGCGTTCTTGCTCCCCTTGACCTTGGCCCAGCGAGCGCGTTGGGCCGCGCCGATGCGGGCTTTGGCCGCGGCGGACATCTTTCTCCTCCGGCGCACCACCGGAGCGGCAGCGCCACGAGGGCGACCAGGACCGCGACCGCCTCCAACCTTGGCCAGTTTCGCTTCCAGACGCTCAATTTTTTCTTTGATAGCAACTACTTTACGCAGTTGCTCGACTGTTAGGTTCTGCAAGTTTGTCATATAGATGGATGGAGACTGTAGGCTGCCCCCGGATATGTCAAGTGACTAATCCTACTTAAAATTCAAACGTTACTCTGTCCAGCCGCGCGCCGATTTCCCCTAGGACCCGCTTCTCTTCCGCCGGGTCTTTGGCGATGAAGGTGACACTGAAGCGCAAGTAGGCGCCCGCGTCGTCCCACGGCACTGTTGAAATCAGTTTCTCTGCTATGAGCCATTGCGAAACATCCTCCGCGTTTTTGAATTCACGGCGCATTCCTTGTTCCACGGCCGCTCTGGGCGCCTTGACATAGAGGAAAAACGATCCCTTGGGTTTGGCCGCCGCGAATCCGGCCTTATGCAACACCTGGACCAATCCGTCCATGCGGCGCGAGTACTTGGCCGCAATCTGCGCGGTGATGTCCGGGTGCTCCAGGCAGTAGGCCGCCGCGTGCTGAATGGCCAGAAACTGTCCCGAATCCGAGTTATCCTTGATGTCACCGTAAGCCCGCACCAACCGCTGGTTACCGGCAACAAATCCACATCGCCAGCCTGTCATGTTGAAACTCTTGCTCGTGGAGTGCAGTTCCAGTCCGACTTCCTTCGCGCCGGGAGTGGCCAGGAAACTCAGCGGCTTCCCTTCGAAGACGAGCGCGGCGTAAGCGGCGTCGTGAATGACCGCCAGCCGGTTCTTGAGCGCGAACTCCACCACTTTGGCGAAAAAGTCCGGCGTGGCGCCCGCCCCGGTCGGATTATTCGGATAATTCAAAACCAGCGCCTTGCTCTTGCGCAAGACTTCCGCCGGAACTGAATCCAAGTCAGGCAGGAAACCGTTGCGCTCCAACAACGGGAGTTGATGGACAAGGCCGCCGTAATACTTCGCGTGCGTGCCAAAGACCGGGTAACCCGGCGTGGTCATCAACACGTAATCGCCGGGATCAATCAGGGCCGCCGGCAAAATGGTCAGCGCGGCTTTGCTGCCGATGGAATGAATGACTTCCGTTTCGGGGTCTATGCCCGGCACGCCGCAGACTTTTTCCAGGTAACGCGCGGCGGCGTGCTTGAGGACATCGTCGCCGTTATCGGAGTAGCCGCGGTTTTCCGGTTTGGCCGCTTCTTGCGCCAATTGGGCCACGACTTGCGGGAAAGCCATCTCATCAGGTTCGCCCACGCCCAGGTCGAGGATTTCCGCGTCCGGATGCGCGGCCAGCGCGGCCCGTTTGGCGCGCTTGATTTTCTCGAATTTATAAATCGCGGTGGATTTCCCGTATTCCTTCCCGCCGATGCGAATGGCGAACAAGTCTTGCAAGTATGAATCAGTCATAGGTTAGCGAATCTGCCGAAGAAAATCGTCAACTCAACAACCTCCCGCTTCTTGTTCGCGATCAACTCGGAGGGCGATGGCTCCAAATACAAATCAATGGCTTCCCGGACATTTTTGATTGCTTCTTCGCGAGTCTTGCCTTGCGACCAACAGCTTTTCAGCGACGGGCAATGCGCGACAAAGTAGCCATCTTCGCCTTGCTCAATAACAATTTTCAGGTTCACAAAGGGAGTCTCGTCCTTCGACTGCGAGTTTTCAAGCAGAGACTAGACGAAATTGGACCGACTTGCAATTGCATCGAAGTTCAGTTTATCTTCAAAGGTAATGAATTGTCATGATTACATCACTGCTGATCCCGCCATCCTCGTGGGCAAGCCTGTGATCCGCGGCACCCGATTGGCCGTCGAATTCATTCTGGGCCTGATCGCGCAAGGTTGGCCGGAAGAGGAGATCATGCGCAATTACAAGCTGACACGGGAGCAGGTTCGTGCCTGTGCCGGATATGCGCAAGAACGATTGAGCGAGGAAAAGGCTTTTTCGTCAGCCAAGTAATCTACGACCGTATGCTCTGCGGACTGATTGGGCCGGGCACTTTAGCGTCGCGGACGAAGTTGGCATCCGGATGAGAGTACTACCGGCTCTCGCTTAGCCAACGATGCAGTTAAAGAACTGAATTTAGAGGTGGACCCCAAAAACTAGACCAGTGGTTAAGATAGACTTTTGTCAGTCTGCTGTAGATAAGAAAGAGCAGACTTATGAAAGGAAAACGCAAACGGCATAGTGCGGCCTTCAAGGCCAAAGTGG
>Ga0302326_10006430_pt1 | contig 26384 bp, 19 predicted proteins | sample Palsa_T0_3_FD_202264 | JGI IMG/M metagenome (GOLD analysis project Ga0302326, IMG submission 202264) | Peat permafrost microbial communities from Stordalen Mire near Abisko, Sweden - Palsa_T0_3 | ecosystem: Environmental > Terrestrial > Soil > Palsa > Peat permafrost | place: Sweden: Abisko... | reverse complement strand
TGCGTACGCCGCGACGGTCATGTGGTCATGGCTGCGGACGGCCAGGTGACGCTGGGCGACCACGTTCTCAAGCACTCCGCGAAGAAGATTCGGCGCCTGTATCAGGACAAGATTCTTGCTGGTTTCGCCGGTTCTACGGCAGACGCTTTTTCGCTTTTTGCTCGCTTTGAAATCAAGCTGGAACAGTACAACGGCAACCTGGGCCGCGCTGCCGTCGAGCTGGCCCGCGACTGGCGCACCGACAAGATGCTGCGCAATCTGGAGGCGCTGTTGATTGTCGCAGACGCCGGACAGACTTTTCTCATCTCCGGATCCGGCGATGTGATCGATCCGGACGAAGCCATCGCCGCCATTGGCTCCGGCGGCAGCTACGCAACCGCTGCGGCGCGCGCCCTGCTGGATAACACCAGCCTGAGCGCTCGCGAAGTGGCGACGAAATCGATGAAGATTGCCGGCGAAATCTGCATCTATACCAATGACCGCGTCACCATTGAAGAGTTACACGCTGAGCCGCAGTCAGAGTTAGTGAAGGAGTTGCAGGCGTAAGCTGTATCAGCCTGCCAGTTAGATTTCATGGCCATTTACCTCCCAGGAACCGCAGAAGACCAGGATGTCGCGCTCGAGGAGTTGACCCCGCGCGAGATCGTCGCTGAGTTGGATAAACATGTCGTCGGCCAGCGCGCCGCCAAGCGGGCGGTCGCAATCGCGCTGCGCAATCGCACGCGCCGCCAGAAGCTGCCGCCCGATCTCGCCGAAGACATCATGCCCAAGAACATCATCATGATCGGGCCCACCGGCGTCGGCAAGACCGAGATCGCTCGTCGCCTGGCCAAGCTTACCGATTCGCCGTTTCTCAAGGTTGAGGCTTCGAAATTCACCGAGGTCGGCTACGTCGGCCGCGACGTTGAATCGATGATTCGCGATCTGGTTGAGATCGCAATTGATATGGTTCGCGAAGAGCGTCTTGAAGAGGTAGAAGACAAGGCCGAGATGAATGCCGAAGAGCGGCTCCTCGACTTGCTCCTGCCGCCTCCGCCTGAGGCACAGCAACCAGCGCAGGAGGGCCAGCTTAGCCTGCCCGGCACCGAAAGCTACCAGCGGACGCGCGAGAAGCTGCGCCAGCAGTTCCGCGAAGGCAAGCTCGATGACCGCACAGTGGAATTGGACACGCGCGAGCGCAACCAGCCGCAGGTAGGCTTCATCTCCAGCCAGAACCTCGAAGACATGGACATGAGCCTCAAGGACATCCTGCCCAACATCTTTGGCGGGGCTACCAAGAAGCGCAAGATGAAGGTGAACGAGGCCTTTGAATACCTGATTCAGGAAGAAGAAGGCCGCCTCATCGACATGGACCAGGTGACCAAAGCCGCCGTTGATCGCGTGGAAACCAGCGGCATCATATTTCTCGATGAGATCGACAAGATCGCCGGACGCGAGGGCGGGCATGGGCCCGATGTTTCGCGTGAAGGCGTGCAGCGCGACATTCTACCTATCGTTGAAGGCACCACGGTCAACACACGCTACGGCATGGTGCGCACCGACTTTATCTTGTTTATCGCCGCCGGAGCTTTTCACGTCTCGAAGCCGAGTGATCTGATACCCGAGTTGCAAGGGCGTTTTCCTATTCGTGTTGAATTGCAGTCGTTGACGGTGGATGATTTCCTGCGCATCCTCACCGAGCCCAAAGCTTCGCTCACCAAGCAATGCACTGCATTGCTTGAGACGGAAGGCGTGCGGCTTGAATTCACGCCGGAGTCACTGCGCGAAATGGCCGCTTTCGCCTTCCGCGTGAACGAGACAACAGAGAATATCGGCGCGCGCCGCCTGCACACCATCATGGAGCGCGTGCTTGAGGAGATCAGCTTCCTCGCGCCCGATCTGGCTCGCATAGCCAAGGATACAGATCAGGCGGATTCGATTGCCAAGGCCATCAAAGATGAGTCCACCACGCCGCTGCCCTATCTGGAACGCGAAACGCAGTCCGGTCCGGAGAAGGTCTTTCTAATCACGCCGGAGTATGTGCGGCACATGGTAGCCAGCATTGTGAAGGATCAGGATTTGAGCCGCTACATCCTCTAATCCGGTAGGGTTTTTCTTGAGAGGAAATCCTATCTTGCACACGGGCCACTGGGCGCATTTGTTCCGGATCTGTTCAATGCACCCAGTTCAATGCGCTCAGCGCTCCGCAAAGAGAGCTTCGAGCTTGCGCAGAGATTTAAGCATCTCTCCAAGCGCGGTCTTTCCTATTTCACCCTCGAATTGATTTTGTAGCCGGTCAAACGCTCCGATCACACGCACCGCGCATCTCTTCCCCTGCGGCTTCAGCATCAGCAGGTAGGATCGCGCATCCTCGGGATCGATCTTGCGCTGCAACAATCCCTTGCCTTCGAGGGACGAAACGCTATGGCTTATATTGCCGCGCGTTGTGCCGAAGGTCTCCGCCAATTGCGAGGGTTTGACCGGCTGCGGCGCTTCGAAGAACATAGCCGCCAGAATCAGTCCTTCGAGAAAGCCGAGGCCATCCCCCGCAAGTACCTGCGCCGTTAGAGACTCAAAGCGCCGCGCAGCCCGGTTCACCGCAAACATGGGACTCTGGTGGAGAAACGCATCGATGCGCATGGGCGTGCCTTTCGTTGGCGGCCTTGCCAGATTGAAGTAGTTTAGCTATTCAACTATTTAAGACAATATCAAATCATCGTTGCGATTCCTCCAGCCAGCGCTCAACATGGCGAAGAGCCTATGACTGAATTAAGAAAATTGCTTCGTACCGCGGTCTTTCTATTCCTCGCGACCTCCGCATATGTGACTTCCGCACAGCAGCCCCTCGATGTTAGGAGTCCAGTTCTGCCGCATCCCAGTGAAACCATGGTTGTTCTGGGCTCGCCAGTTCCCGTCCCGCTGGCCGAGTCTCCCAGCCCCGTGCTTGTGTTGCCATTGCGCGAGAACGCTCTCTCGTACGCGACGCCGCTCGTTCCATTGCGCAGTGACTCCTCGATCTTTCTCGAACAGCGCGGTGCTGGCGGAGCGCAGACTGACCTGACTCTGCGCGGTGGCAGCTTCGAGCAGACCCTGGTTCTTCTGAACGGTTTTCGCATCAACGACAGTCAGGCCGCACATCATAACCTCGATCTGCCCGTCCCTCTCGAAGCGATGGACTCGATTCAGGTTCTGCATGGTGTTGGATCGACCTTGCATGGCGTCGATGCGCTAAGCGGCGCAGTTGATTTTCTCACCGCTGCTCCGCGTGGAACTTTACTCCAGCTAAACTCCGCCTTTGGCAGCTTTGGCAGCAATGAACAGTCCCTACTCGGCGAGCTGTCGCGCCGCACATGGAGCAGCCGTCTCACGGGCAGCCACAATCTCTCGACCGGATTCACCACGGACCGCGATTACCGCAATCAGACCGCGTCGAACGAAGATTGGTTCAGCTCCAGCCTCGGACTTACCGACCTGCTCGTTGCCGCGAGCGATCGTTCATTTGGAGCGGATCAGTTCTACGGCGACTATCCCTCATGGGAGCGCACCAAAGGCTGGTTCGCGGGGATTCGTCAGGAATTGGGAAGCCGTACGCAGGCAGCTTTCGCCTATCGCCGCCATACGGACGAGTACATCCTGGTGCGCGAGGACCCGGCGCTCTATGAAAACAACCACATCGACGGTTCCTGGCAGACGTCTTTGAGCCACACAATTCCTGTCGCAACCTCATCTGTGCTGTTAATGGGCGTAGAGGCCGATGGCGATAGCATCCAGAGCAATAACCTTGGCCAGCACGCGCGCAATCGCGCAGCCGGCTATCTTGATTTGGACCTGCATCCAGCCAGGAGTCGTTGGGGACTCTCCGCTGGGGCTCGTGAAGAGGGATTTTCCGGGGGTCTGCAGACAGTCTTCGCGCCTCATCTTGCCGGCACTTATCGACTCGCCAATTCGATTAAGCTTCGCGCAAGCGGCGGTTATGGCTTTCGAATCCCAACTTACACCGACCTCTACTATTCAGACCCAACCACGATCGGCAATCCCAATTTGAAGCCCGAATCCGCATGGAGCGGAGACGGCGGCTTTGACTGGAATCCGACCTCGCGCCTCGCCGTCTCGGTCACCGGCTTCTATTCACGCCAACACGGCGCAATCGACTATGTTCGCGCCTCATCGTCGCTACCTTGGCAAGCTACTAATCTCAGCGGATTGCATTTTGCAGGAGCTGAGTCCTCGGCAACCTGGCTGCCCACAAAGTCACAAACCATCCGCATCGCCTGGACCGGCCTTTTCGGCGCGCAGGATGCATTGCACGGCTTGCAATCGGAGTATATTTTCAATTATCCGGTCGAAAATGCGCACTTCCAATGGACCTCGGCGCTGGGCCGCCGGTTCATACTGAGCAACACTGTGCAGATAGCTCAGCGCTATCAGCAGACGCCCTACCCGGTGTGGGATATGTCTTTGACGCATGAGTCCGAGTTGGGCGCTTGGGCCAAGCTCCGTCCGTATCTGCGCCTGGCCAACCTCAGCAACACCGGCTACCAGGAGATTCAAGGCGTTGCCATGCCCGGTCGCTCCATCACCGGAGGCGTTTCCATCCGCCTGGGCGAATGAAGTTCGCATCGTTTCCTGGCGGGGTAGTTCTCAAGTACCGAATCTTCTGTTAATTTAATCTCGTACCTCGCGAGTCCGCGCCCCGCAGCCAATCAGTGGACTCTACCTGCACGCTCCCGCTTCTGAGAGTTTGCGGACGGAGGCGCTTCGGAAGCACCCTAGGAAGGGTGTGCCTGCGCCTCAATCACAGCGAGCGTCACGCCTCTTCCATGATTCCACGCATCAGAACTGACAGGAGAATTGGGTCATGAGCAAGCCGGAAAATCACCACAAGATCAACTACATCGAGTTCACGTCTTCGGACATTCCGACCACCAAACAGTTTTATTCCACCGTCTTCGGCTGGAGCTTTGAGGATTGGGGCCCAGACTACATCAGCTTCACCGGGCTGGGAATCGACGGCGGATTCAAGAAGGGCGATGCGCAGCCTGGAAGCCCACTCGTCGTGCTCTACTCATCGGACCTTGCAGCAACCGCTAAAGCCATCGCGTCCGCAGGCGGAACTATCACCGTCCCGACCTTCGACTTTCCCGGCGGCCACCGTTTTCATTTCTCCGACGGCGCAGGCAATGAACTCGCGGTCTGGTCAGAATAACCAGGCTCTTAATTCACACGCGCGGGCAGATAGCCTGGTTTGTTCTGCGTCAGTTCATCGCGCACCAGCCTCAGGCCATAGATGCAGCGGTCAAACCATCCCGAGAGGCGCCGGAACATCGGCGCTTCGTCGGCATACTCTTCCAGATCAAACTGGCTCACGATGTAGTAGCTCTCTTTACCCACCTTCACCAGTTCCTCAAAGTTTTGCTGGCCATGCCGGCGGCGATATGAGGCTGTCGATTCCAGCGATTCGGGATACATGCCGGAGACAAACAGCGCGTAGTCGCCAATGTGCTTGCGCACCGCACGTTCCGCATCGAACGAGGCCGCTGTGCCATGCACAGGATCCGATGCCTGCAGCATCTGCTCCAGAGTTTGCAGTGGTCTGCCCTCTTCGTCGCGTACCTGGTAGAGCTTATCCGCTTCGCTGAAGTCGCATAGCAGCCGCGCGACATAATGCGTGATCGCTGTGTCATGCATGCCCAGCTTCCCGACGTAGCTGTTGCGCACCATCTGCTGGAAGAAAGGTTCGAGTGGATGAGCTTCCGTCTGCATATATGCCTCCTGGTTTCACGCGCTGGCAGCTTCGCTGCTCGTCGTCCTAACCCTATGCTGAACCGGCCCGTTTCACCCGCTCAGGTGAGTGTGGGATTCAGTGCCGCGCTGAGACACAAGCCGCTTCCTAAGTTGGGAAACGAACACTCGCCGCGACAAATTCATCTCGCATTGACAAAGAGGTTATCGGAATTATTAGAAATCGCAATAGGTTACGAAGGATTTCCTGGCGCTTGAGAGGGCAAAGTACCACGATTGTCAACATCAGCCGCCAATCCGCTTCGCTCTTCAGGCCCGCTCATCAGTCTCGTCCAGCGGGCATATAATTTGGTTAAGGCGTCATCGCAGCAGACTGCCTCTCTCGCTGGGCTCCGCTGGAAAGAGAATCCGATGCGAACTGGCTGCGCTTCAAGAGGCTGGATCATCCCGTCAATTGCAACTAAAAAGAGTGGTGTGCTCCAGGGCCACTTCTGCGCTTCACTCGTTCTGCTTCTGCTGTTTACACTTTCTTTCAGAGTGCGAGCAGAAGCGATGCAGCCAGCCAATCCTGAAGAAAATGCCGCATCCGAGACGGTTGCGTCCGCCGTTGAAAGTGCGGCGACCAGAGCCGATCACTCCAAGCCGACCCGCAAATTGATCGTGATTGGGTTCATGGGTGGCCGCGTTAGCGCCACCAACCTCGTCCATCGCGAAGCGCTGCTGATTCGAACTCTACAACTCGACTATCCGCTCCGTATCCACGCGGCGATCTTCGCGAACCGGCATGGCGAAGACGCGCTCAAGGCAGTCCTCCAGCTTCTGGACGAAGATGGCGACGGACACCTGAACGACCAGGAGAAAGACGCAGCCCGGATCGTCATCTTTGGCCATAGCTGGGGCGCTTCGGAGACCATTGAACTCGCAAATCGACTGAATCAGCTCAGCATTCCCGTGCTGCTGACCGTACAGGTCGATAGCGTCCAAAAGCAGAACCAGAACGATGAACGAATTCCTCCAAATGTACAGGAGGCGGTCAATTTCTATCAGGCAGAAGGCCTGCTGCGGGGCCGAAGTTCCATCGTGGCGGCGGACCCGACGAAGACCACGGTGCTGGGCAACTACGAGTCAAGCTACCGCCAGAATCCTGTTTCGTGCGCCGGTTATCCGTGGTACGCGCGGGCTTTTATGAAGCGCCACATCCAGATCGAAAACGACCCGGACGTCTGGAGCAAGATCGAAGCCCTCATACTCGCCAAGATCCTCTGAAGCATGGCGTAAATAACGAGTATATGCCTGCATTCCTCTCATCAAGTTAGAACAAATAAAGGGCGGCCTATGTTCTGGCTGCCCTTCATGTTTCGTCGAATTCTAAACTGCGGATGATACGCAATCTCTACCGCGCTACCACAGCCTCAAGCTCGGTCAACCGCTTGGCCAGCAGAGTCTCAAGCTTTTCGAGTGCAGCCGAGAAGCCTTCGATACCTTCCTTAAGCTTGTCAGTCGCCATGCGGTCGGCTGCGTGCATCTTTACGAAGGTATCGTGATCGATCGTGATCTTCTCAATGTCCAGTTTCTTGGCCGCTTCAGGGTCCAGCTTGCGCGGCAGATCACCTTCAGTTGTAGCCAACTCGCCCAGCAATTGCGGAGAGATAGTCAGCAGATCTGAACCCGCCAGCTCCTTGATCTCCCCAATGTTGCGGAAGCTCGCGCCCATTATCACAGTCTTGTAGCCAAACTTCTTGAAGTAGTTGAAAATGGTCGTCACCGATTGCACGCCGGGGTCATCTGCGCCTTCGTAGTCCTTGTCGGTGTCTTTCTTGTACCAGTCAAGAATGCGTCCGACGAAAGGCGAAATCAGCGTGACACCTGCTTCCGCGCATGCGATGGCCTGGTGCAGGCCGAAGAGCAAGGTCAGGTTGCAGTGAATGCCTTCCTTTTCCAGCACTTCCGCCGCGCGAATGCCTTCCCACGTCGAGGCGATCTTCACCAGAATGCGCTCGCGGCCAACGCCCGCCTGATCGTACTGCGCGATGATCTCCCGTGCCTGCGCAATGGTGGCTTCTGTGTTGTAGGAGAGCCGCGCGTCGACCTCGGTCGAAACCCGTCCCGGAACAATCTTCAGTATCTTTTTGCCAAAGGCGATGGCCAGCCCCTTGAATGCCAGGTTCGCGACCTCTTTTTCGTCGGCGCTGTCACCCAGCTCCTTGCGGGCATCCTGCAACACGCCGTCCACAATCGGCTGATATTGAGGCAGTTGCGACGCCGCGGTGATCAGCGACGGGTTGGTGGTTGCATCCTGAGGACGAAACTTTTCCATCGCCTCAATGTCGCCCGTGTCGGCCACGACCACGGTCACTTCGCGTAATTGTTCCAATAAATTCTTTGACACATGACCCTCCAGGGGATGAAATTTCTCAGCCAGCCTGTACAACGGGGAAATCGAATCCCCGAAAGCGCAAGCCCTCGCCTCAAAGTGTACCCCTGTTTGGATGCGAATACCTGAGTTGAAGTGGCGCTTCTTTGCACACCAGCCCAATTTTCATTCGTCTCCAATTTTCGTCCGCATTTAATCCGCTTCGGGCTGCACTGGATTCGAAAGCCGTCCCAATCCTGGAATGCTCACCTCAACCACATCGCCCGCCTTAATCGGCCCCACTCCGGCAGGAGTGCCAGTCAGCAGCAGGTCGCCGGGCTCGAGCGTGATAGCTGCCGTGATGTATTCCAGCAGCACCGGAAGCGTAAAGATGAAATCCGCCGTGGAACCATGCTGTCGCACCTCGCCGTTTACCCGCGTTTCAATCGTCAGCCCCGTACTCAGATCATCCAGATTCAGGTCCGTGTCCACCACCGGACCCACCGGGCAAAAAGTGTCAAAGCCCTTGGCCCTCGTCCATTGGCCGTCTTTTTTCTGCAAATCGCGCGCGGTCACGTCGTTGGCCAGCGTATAGCCGTGGATGTAGGGGCTTAGATCTTCGTCGCGGCGAAGCTTGCGGGCACGTTTGGCGATCACTACCGCCAGTTCCCCCTCAAAGTCCACGCGCTCCGACACTTGCGGCAGCCGGATCACGCCGCCCGGAGATAGCAGAGACGAAAGAGGTTTGAAGAACAGCAGCGGCTCAGCCGGAACTTCATTGCCCAGCTCCTTGGCATGGTCGCGATAGTTGCGCCCCACGCAGATGATCTTGGTCGGCGTCACCGGCGGCAGCAACGCCAGTTCGCTCAGCCGCCTGGGCTCAAAGCTGACAGCAGCTTCACCCTCCTTGAGGGCCAGCGCTTCAGAAATGTCTCCGACTACCCAAAACTCCCCGTCCCGCTCCTGAACCGCTCCAAGCAGCGGTCCATTCTCCGATTCAAACCTGCAATACTTCACGACTCACTCCTCAATTCGACTCATGTTCTTCACTGGTTTGGACTTGCCTCAGGAACTGCTTCGTCAGCCTCAGACGACCGTATGCTCTCATGGCCTGTGAGGTCGATCGCGCTCACCGCGTAGCGATAGCTGTGCTCCGGCGTGACCGTGGTGTCGCGATAAGCAGGTCCAGCCACGGGCTGCGGTCCGGAAATTCGCACCCAATCCGCCGTGGAGTTTCCCGCATCCCCACCCATCGCACGATAGACGATATATCCGGCCAGGTCTTCATCCGTATCCGGCTGCCAGGAGAGATCAATGCTCTTCTCCTCGGCGACAACCACTGCAACCAGCCCCGACGGCACGGCTGGCGGAAATGTATCCACCACATCCACGCGGATCGGCGCTGAGTTTTCCCCAGCCAGCTCCAGAGCCTTTCCATCCACTGTCAACTGCTCCACTCGCTGCGCCGTGTACTCGTAGACCTCGCCAAAGCGCGCGCTGCTGTCCAGCGCGCCGGATTTTTCTTCCGCTGCCGGCGCCTCCACCAGCAGGTCACGCAAAACCGGCTCCGCAGGCGTACTGACCCGTCCGCTACTCGTCCCGCTATTGGACCCGCTGTCGCTTCTTTTCTCCTTCGGCGCAGGCGGAGTCAGAAGCTTGCGATGCAGCCGGACGGAAGCGGTTTTCGACGGTTCGCTCCGATTCCAGTGCAGCGCAACCCCGTCAGCGCGCACCTCGGCTCGAAGCCCGGCGACCGCAGCTGGAGCAGCCCCGGCCAGCACCACTGCGGCACTCGATAAGCCTGCCGAGCGCCCTTTGGGGCTCTTAAGCTCAACAAAGTAAATCAATTGCCTTGGAATCCCGCTCTGCAAGTCCGCAGGCAGCGTTTCGTGAAAATCTGCTTGTGCACCGGGCGCGAATGCGACCGTCCCTGCCGGCTTGCAATCGGCCACGCCGTCGCGCCTGCAAATAGCCGCCTGAATGGAACCCTCGATGACCAGGTGATCGGTGTTTTTCCTGGGCATGGTCCAGTGCAGCTCAACCTCACTGCCGGCACGCTCTGCTGTCAGATCGCTCACTGGTTCCGGCAATTTCAGAGACGGTGCTTGCGGCGCGCCAGGCGTTCCGCAGCCTGTGATCGACAGTCCACCAGCCATAAAGGCGACGGCTAACACACCGTTGATACAGCCATTCCGGCTCTTCCGCAATCTCATCCGTCCCAGTCTATCGAACAGGACTGGGACTGCACGACCAGCGATCTGCCAATAGGATCTACACTGCCAGCGCTGCCGCAAAAGCTCCCGCCAAAACAGGGTGCACAAATCTAAAGCCAGCCTCCAGCAGCCGCTTCGGCACTGCACGGGTGCTGGCCAGCAACGCCTCATCGGCCATCTCGCCAAAGGCCAGCCGCAGCGCGAATGCGGGCGCAGCCACCAGCGCCGGGCGATGCACCACCCGCCCGAGTTCTAGGGCAAACTCAGCGTTCGTCACCGGCTCCGGCGACACCACATTAACCGGCCCGGAAATGGAATCATGTTCCAGCGCAAAGAGGGCTACCCGAACCGCATCTGTCTCGCTGATCCAGCTCATCCACTGCTGACCGCTTCCCAGCTTACCCCCCAATCCCAGCCGGAACATGGGCGCCAGCCGCGCCAGCGCGCCCCCATCTGGCCCCAGCACAATACCGAAGCGCAGATGTACTACGCGAATCCCAGCTTCTTCGGCAGGCCGGGTCGCCGCTTCCCACTCGGCGCACAGCTCCGGAAAATATCCGCTCCCAGCCGTAGAATCTTCGTCCAGAATCTCGTCTCCGCGATTCCCGTAATAGCCCACAGCCGATGCCGCTACAAGCACCTGCGGCGGAGCCTTCAACCGCGCCAGCGCCTCCGCCAGCACTCGTGTCGTTTGTACGCGGCTCTCTCTTATCTCTCGCTTGAACGCTGCGGTCCAGCGCCGGCTGGCCACATTTGCCCCGGAAAAATGCACCGCCGCACTAAATCCCTCCAGCTTTGCAATCTCAAATGGCGCTGCGTTCGTACCTTCTTCATGGGAGATTGGATTCCAGCGCAACTCGTCATCATTCTCCGGCTCCCGCCGAACAAGCCGCAGCACGCGCCCGCCATTTTGCCTGAGAACGGCAGCGAGCGCAGTGCCCAGCATCCCGGACGCGCCGCTCAGGAGAGTCGAAGGCCTTTTCGCTTGCATCCTAGCAGTATTCACGTCGCTGTCCTCGGCGGTCTTCTACCCACGATCAAGAGTTGCATAACAAATCACTCAGTTATTGCGCAATATGAGGACATTTCTTTGACAATCTCCTGACATCCCGCATCCCTTCCGCCCTTATCGTGATGCCTGGAGAAGCTCATTCTGGAATCTGCATCGGCCGGCGGAGCACTTTGGGTACCAACATCATCGGGACTGGGACGCAGATTTGTGTCAACATGAGTTGCGTCCCACTAGAAAAAGTTTTGACTCTAGCAACAAAATACGCAGGCACTGCATCTAGTCAACAACGGAGGCGAAATTTCCGCAATGAGTGAAACCGGATTAGTCCGCAACGATAGCAACGGGATGAATTCTCACATCGACGCCGAAACGGCTGAACAGTTCATCGCCGAAAAGCACATTGGTGAGCGAATCAAACGCCTCCGGCTCAAGAAATCCATGGGACTGGTCGAACTGGGCCGCCATACAGGTCTCTCGGCCAGCTTTCTCTCACAGTTGGAAACCGGTCGCGTGGTGCCCACGCTTCGCAACCTGGCCCGGATTGCGATGGTTTTCTCCAAAGACCTCACCTATTTTTTTGAGACTGAGCCCCAGGCTCTGTTTCGGGTCCACCGCCGCAAGGAGCGTGTTCGCCTTCCCCAGACCGGTGTGGACGATCCAACCTACTTCTTTGAAAGCCTCGGTTACATGGTTCCTGACCGTCTGATGGACCCTTATTTCGCCGAATTCGTGCCTCTCAAGAAGGGACAAGACATCAGGCCGCACGTCCACGCAGGCTTCGAATTTCTCTACGTGCTTCAAGGCGAGTTGGAAATCCGTCACGGGGATCAAGTTTCGCAGATGGAGTGCGGCGATTCTGTATATTTCGACGCAAGCACTCCACACGCGTACCTTTGTGCCGGCAAATGCGCAGCCGTGGCCCTCATCGTGACCATGCATCAGGCTCCCGCTGCTCAGCCGCCGATGCAACTGCGTCCGCTTGGGTCGTCGCTCCCTGGCCGCAGCCTGCCCGGAACACCGTTGCGCCCTGTCCCTGCAGTTGGCAACGGCGCCAGCCGATAAACACGGCGACCTGCAGCGAGCTTTATAGCTCCGCGAAGTAGGCCGCAACTTCACGCCAGTTTGCTACGCGAATGAAGCCCTCGGCAGTTGCATTGTGCGGCGCTGAGTAGAGCAATCCGGTGCCTTGAAATCGCAACAAGTTGCGGGGCATGTCGTCGATGAGGTAGTCGGCGCGCAGAATACTCTTGTCTCCGCAAAACACATAGTGAGTTGGCGGCATGAAAGGGAAGTGACGCTGCAGCCAGCGATACTTTGGCCCAAAAGAATTGGGCACTGACATCGCCTGCGTGGCGATGAACACTTCAAAGCGTCCGGCCAGATCTTGAAGCACCTCTGTAGCGTCCGGCATTACATCCAGGTCAGCGAAGAAGTCTTCCGCGTCCAAAAAGGCGCGCAACTGCTGCTGGCGGTCATTGCCGACTACGTCCCACAGCGCCTTGCCCCTCAACTCCCGGGCCTCAATCTTCTCGTCGAAGGCCTCGTTGTAGCGGCGCAGATGTTCGCTGAGCGTGTCGGCCATCACCTCGTCCATGTCTACGCAGATTCGCAGCAACACTATACTCCCGCCCGTCGCTTCACGCTGTTCCCGCCAAGCGCAGAGTCCGTAGAAACATTCTGTACAGCCTTGCTGGGTACAGCCCCATCCATAGCGGGGTCGTAGTACAAAATCCGGTTGCACGACTCACACGGCAGCACCATTCCATCGCGTAACTGGTTCCACACCTGCGGTCGAATGCCCATCCGGCATCCCGAGCACTGCTGCCCAGCGGCTCGCGCCAGCCCGGTGCCTTTGCTCCCGGCGATGCGGTCAAAGTGAGCCAGCCGCGACCCATCTTCGAAACTCCCAATTTCGACGCGCAGAGCCTCGCGCTCGATCTTCAACGCCGCCAGTTGCTCGCGATATTCCAGATCCTGTTCGCCCACCCGCGCCCGAATCAGCCCCAGAGTCTCAGTCAGTTTCGCGGCCAGCTCCTGCGCCTTGGCGCGATCCACCTCAAGCACCTCGGTATTCTCCATGCTGGTCAGCTCATTGTCTTCGAGGCGCTGAACCTCCGCTTCGGCAAAGCCAATTTCGTGCTCCAAAGCCGACGCTTGCGCTGCGTTCTGCGCCTCATCCAACTGCCCGCGATGGCGCTTGGCCTTGGCTTTGAGAGTGGCCACTTCAAGCTCCAGCGAAGCTCGCGAAAGCTCTTCGCGCTTGAGCTCTGCATCGGCCTCCGCGATGCGCTTCTGCGCCGCTTTCAACTGACCGTCTGCCGCCACAATCTCACCCGGCAGCGCCTTCAGAGCTGCGGTCAGACGCGCTCGTTCCAACTCCACTGCCTGCAACCGAACCAATCGTTTTGTCTCTTCAGCAAGTTCATTCATTAGTGCCACAAAGTGTAACAAAATCAGACCGCCGGCGCACACGATCGATTACAAGCTGCTGGGAGTTTCAAGCCGGTCAAGGTCTGAGATCACGCGAATCTCCGAATCATTCGGTCGGCGTCGTGGTTAGAAATGTTGACAAGGTCGGTGACGGGAGCGTCTGGCTAGAACGGGGACCGTCTTTTTGCGATTTCCCTTTGGCGGTGTTGGAACACTTCCGAGGATATGCGTCCGGCAAGTTGTGGCTTCCGGACCGGCAGTGGGGTCAAGCCGCGACCGGAGTTGAGATGCACGGCTTTATCCCACCCGTGCAGTCGGACTCTTTGCATAGGACAGCCTGGCTGTCACCGACTCCTAAAGAACACGCTCTGCGAGTTCGATCATGGTTAAGCCGTCAACGCTGGGTTTCAGGCGGAACCGCCGAGAAGAACACCACAAACCCCGGGGTACCCATGCTTTTGTGGGGAAATTCGTGTTTATATTATTGATTTATCTCGGCTTGCGCGTGCGGGGGCACGGTGCGTATGGAAGATTAGCCGCGAATTTTGGGGTGCTTTCTGAGCACATGCCTTTACGTTGTGGCGACTCCTCTTTCTCTTCTTATTTCATTGTGCGCTTTTTGGGCGCAATTCCACGCAAAGTACGGAATGAAAAAAAACAGGGGATAGAGAATAGCGGTTGGTGGTGCGCACCCGATTTCCTCTCGTTCAACTCTGAGCCACCTGCTCGGCGTCTGCGGGCTGGTACGCTAGACAAAAAGAAGTCTGAATAGCCCGCGCAGAGGCTGTGTTATGCTCTGTTCATTCTATGTTGATCCAAGCTTCAAACTCGCGCGGCTATCGTTGTACCCATCAACGCGCGTGAGCCTGTAAATCCCCTGCTGCCTACTTTTCGGCAACCCCTTTCGATTCTCTGCAAAACTTCGATTCGTTTTCTGCAATCCTGAGCACCCTGTAGTGAAGTTGTACCTGTAAGAGCTGCACTCACTCAGCCTTCGGGTTCATCCATCTACTTACATCAACCATCCGCGGTTCTGCTTGCTGTTCTATCAGCGGCATGAGCCGGACTATCTGTATCACTTTCTTAGGAGGAATCATGCAACAACAATTTACAAGTTGGATGAAGACGTCTTCAGCGCTGCTTGCCCTGTTGACGCTGCTCTCCGTGTCATCGCTGGCGCAGACCTTCCGCGGCAGTATCAATGGCACGGTCACCGATACCTCGGGGGCTGTGGTTTCCGCAGCCAAGGTGACGGCCACCGATACGGCTACCGCAGTGGTTCGCGATACGGTTTCATCCGGCGCCGGTGAGTTCTTGTTTAGCGATCTGCCACAGAGCACCTACACGGTGAAGGTACAGGCCGCCGGTTTCCAGACCACCGAGGTCACTGGCGTGCAGGTGGAGGCCGGGAAAATTTATACGCTGCCGGTCAAGCTGACTGTCGCACAGCAGGCGTCCACCATCGAAGTGTCCGCCGATGCGCTTTCGCTCGACACTACTTCCGTCGTGCAGACCACCGTCCTCGATGGTCAGTCGCTGCAGGATGTTCCGCTCAACGGTCGCGACTTTACGCAGCTCCAGGGCACCTCGGTCTCCTTCTCCGGCTATGGCAACAACGGCTCGATCAACGGCACCCGCAGCAACCAGCTCAACTACACCATCGACGGCACCGACAACAACGACTTGTACCTCAACGCCGTCGCCGTCAACCAGGGCAGCATCAGCGGCATCGCTGGAGTTGTCTATCCCGTTGAAGCGCTCGACGAGTACTCGCTCCAGACCACCGGCGGCAGCGAATCCGGCCGTAGCCCGGGCGGCAACCTGAATATCTCCACGAAGTCCGGCTCCAATCAGTTCCACGGAGACGCTTACTACTACAACCGCAACGAGGCGCTGGCCGTCGCCTCGCCGTTCGCTAGCCCGACGGGGCCCGCGCTGCCACTGCGCAACCAGAACTATGGCGGTACGCTCGGCGGACCGATCCTCCGTGATCGGACCTTTTTCTTCCTGACCTACGAGGAGCAGAAGTACCTCATCGGCCTCGACAACTCCGCCACCGAGCCCTCACCGGCCTACCAGACACTGGCCCTGGCCGAACTCGCCAAGTACAACGTCGCTCCCAGCGTCGTCTCCCAGAACATTCTCAACACCCTCTGGGAGCCCTCGGTGATCGCCAACCTCCCGGCCTCTGCGTCCAACTACTCCGGCAGCGTACCAACCAGTGGATACAGCCACAACCTCGTCGTCCACCTCGACCACAACTTCAGCGACAAGAGTCACCTCTCCGCAATCTGGTACTGGGGCCAGGGCTATGCCGACGGTTACGCCGGCTCTCTTCTCTCCAACTACTTCCAGGTCGTGCCTTCGCACAACGAAAACTTCAACGTGACCTGGAACTACAACCTCCGTCCCAATCTCACCAACCAGGTCTCCGCCGGAGCCAACTTCTTCACCCAGGGCTTTGCCGATCAGGTGCATACCCAAAACCTGCTCACCCTCGCCGAGCTCAACACCGGCGCTGGCATCACCGGTGCCCCCGACATCCAGATCAACGGCTTTGACTCTATCGGCGTCACCCCGACCTCGGGCCGCAACGACATCATGGCCCAGATCAGCGACATCGTCACCTGGACCGTCGGCAAGCACCAAATTCGATTCGGTGTGGATTATCGCCGCGCTTACATCGACCTCTACTACAACTTCGGCGGCCGCGGCACCTTCGGCTTCGGTACCGGCGGCGTGCTTGGTCCCTGGGCTGGCGATAAAACCGTCACCGACCCCAACGTGCAGAACCTGGCCGATTTCATGGCCGGCTACGCTTTCCATCCCAGCATTACTCTGGGTGTTCAGGAGCGATTCATCTACACCCACACCGGTACTGCCTTCGCCCAGGACACCTGGCAGTTCACCCCCAAGCTCAACCTCAACCTCGGCGTACGTTATGACTACGAGGAGCCCTTCTACACCAACCCGCCCAATAGCTCCATATTTGACCCCAACAACGGCGGCCTGCAGGTGGTCGGTACGTCAGGGGCACCCGCGTATATCTATACCAGCAACAAACTCAATGTCTCGCCGCGCCTCGGCCTCTCTTACCAGTTGCACAACAGCACGGTGGTCCGCGCCAACTATGGCATCTACTTCGATCAGCCAGCCGGCCAGGCCTTCTACGGCAACCTCGGCGTCTCCAACGGTGGCGCCAACGGCGTCAACAACAACCCCGCCGGCAGCCAGCCCAACTACTCCATCATTCTCGGCGCGTATGACACCACAACGGGCCCCGTTTGGACCCCCAACCAGGCGACGCCCATCTTTACTCCCGCTCTGGGTGAGCCCACGGGCAGCAACGTCGTCTCCGTCTACTCTGTCGATCGCAACTACAAAACCGCATACTCTGAGCTCTACGGCGTCAATGTCGAGCAGAGCATCGGCAAGTCCTGGCTGTTCAACATTGGCTACACCGGCTCGGCGACCAAGCACAACCTTTCCCTACAGGACGTCAATCGATCCGGCCTCGGTCTGGACGACAGCACAGCGACGGTAACGGTGAACGGATACGCCTTCTCCGCCCAACAGGCCTCGCGACCCTACTTCAGCAAGTTCCCCAACATTGGCATTGTCAACCAGGTCAACAGCAACTCCGGCTCCAACTTCAACGCCCTCCAGGTCACATTAAAGAGCAGCACCTGGCATGGACTTTCCAGCCAGTTCGCTTACGCGTGGAGTCACAACATCGACGACGCCAGCGGCTTCTATACCGCGCCCCAGAACTCCTTCAATCTGAAGGGAGACAAGGGCAATGCCGCCCTCGACATCCGCAACCACTTCGCCTCCTATCTGAACTACGCGATTCCCACTCTCAAAGCCGGACCGAAGGCTCTAACCAGCGGCTGGGAGGTCAACAGCGTCCTCAAGTTCCAGGATGGCGAGCCCGTCAATGTGGTAACCGGCGCGGACAACAGCGGCACCACCGAGTATCAGGACCGCGCCAATATCACCGGCCCGGCCATCAACAGCGACCGCTCAGTGCAATCCCACTCGTTTGCCCAGTACCTCAACCCCAACAGCTTTGTGGTTCCGACTTACGGTACCTACGGCAATCTGCGCCGCAATCAGATCTACGGACCCGGCTTTGAAGACGTCGATATCTCCCTGCTCAAGAACATTCCCATCTACAAAGAGCGCGTTCGCGCCCAGTTCCGCGTGGAAATGTTCAACGTCTTCAACCGTACAAACCTGGCCCAACCTCTCAACAGCCTGGGCTATGGCAGCGCGTTCGGCTGGAGCACCTCGACCATCGGTGTCGCCAACGGCACGCCCGGCATCGGTTCGGGTGAGCCGTACAACACCCAGCTCGCGCTGAAGATTATTTTCTAAGGCACCTTCACCCCAAACCAGCGAGCCGGCCGACTTTGGCCGGCTTTGCTGTATTTAAGGCTGGATTGACCCCTTCGAGCGTGATCTTTGAAGAAACGCTTTCGAGTGGCCAGAGTCTCCCGTTCATGGCTCAGTTCGTAGCGGGCGATTCACCACCTGATGCGCGTAGCCCTTCACCCAATGAGCATTACTGATCTCATCGGACGGGATTGAGCAGGCGAGTGTGCGGATCGGTGAGAGCCTCAGGATAGGTCAAAAAAGAGCGAGAACCCGAAGGCACGCGCCTAATGAGATTGGTCGTTAGTTTCTTTAGAACTCGAGCCGTATAGAGACCTGGTCCGTACGCCCGGCCAAACCTGAGGTGATGGCGCCGAAGCTCGCCGAACTCAAGTTAAGGTGGTTGTAACCGGTATTTCCGCGTTGCCCTGATCCAGATTGAGGTGATTGAGAACGTTGATGAGGGTGCCATCCGAGCGCAATTTGACTTTCTCGGCGACTGTGAGGGTCTTTACCAGTCCGCTGTTCAGGTTTACAAAGTGCGGTCCTTCGATTGAGCCCATCTAGGTATCGCCTAAGCGCCCGATTGGAAGCGGAGAACCCTGCGCGCCCTTGCCGGTTGTGCAGGACGGTTGTGCAGGGCGCGCCGGCGGTCCAGGATGGCAGGCCTGGGCAAGTAAATGCTGCCGCGATTATCCAATTGTTGCGGGTTTGAACGGCGGCCTTTCAATTTAGGCCGGGAACGCCATCCGAGCGCTGGTCGCAATGGCCCGGATCAACGCCGGTGTTGGAGGCGGTGAGACCCGAACCGGTGCCTGATGGATCGCCCTCGCTCGCAAGGAAGCAGGGAGTGAGGTAATCGCCGGATTGCCCCAATTGCGGAGAGTTGACCCAGGCGTCTGTTGCGTGATTCATCCGGGGGCCAGTGTCCGGGAACTTCGCGACCGGTGAATTTGGCAAATGTTGCTACTGGCTAGCCACGCTTACAGGAACACAAGTCACGCAGAAAAGACAGAGGCCCACCAGAATGGCGGGCCTCTGTCTGAGGCCTCCGTGCTGCGGACGCCCTTTGTTCTATCGGTTTTGGCGGCAAAGCCGCAGGTGGTTAGAACTCCAACCGCAGCGAACCCTGTAATACACGTGCAGACTGATCGGCGCCGTTGGGAATCACCGTTCCCGGAATGACGCCGAACTCGTTCTGCGGAGCAACCAGGCTCATATTGTTCTCGAAACTCGGCGCTTCAAAGTTCGGATGGTTCAGAGCATTGAACGCGTCGACGCGGAACTTCAGATTGACACCTTCCTTATAGATCGGGAAGGTCTTGCCGAGTCCGAGATCGAGGTCGAAGAAGCCGGGACCGCGTAGATTGTTGCGCGAACCTATCTGAAAGCCCACAGGACCGACGTACTGGTTGTAGGCCTGCTGGTAGTTCTTGAAAGCATAGACTTGGCCATCCTGCACGGTCACATGTGCCTTCATTGGTCCCAGGGTGCCGGTCAGAATCGCAGGGTCTTCGTTCGAGTAGCTCATGAGGAAGGCAACCGAGTTGGCCATGTAGGGGGTACCGGTATGCCAAATGGGCAAACCGCTTATCTCCCACCCGCCAATGGCCTCGTCGGCCCACCGCGGAACAGTTGGCAGAAAGTCGCGGCCGCGGCCGAACGGTAACCGATAGAGGAAGTTGCCGTTGAGATAGTTGGCCACGTCGAAGTCAGAGTTGCCGCGGCACACCCGCGGACGGAGAACATCGCAGACAAAGCCGTAGCCGCCGTAGGCTTCTGAGTTAGCAATCAGCGAGACATTGTCGATCGAATGCGACCACGTGTAGTTGAGGTCGAACTGCAAACCATGACCGCTATTCTTGTGCAGCGTAACCAGCATGCCGTTGTAAGCGGAGAAACCCTTGTCCGTAAAGAAGGTATTCTCCGAGAACTGCCCGGCCATGCCTACATTGGCGGGCAGCAAGCCGGCGTTGGACATCAACTCAACGGTGTCGGCAACGTCTCCGCGTGCCGGGTAAGGGGAGAAATTGCTCGCGATATAGGCTGTATTGGTCCCGCCCGACGGATTAGGGTACAGCACGTTTTCAAACCAGGGCTGCGTCGGTGGGGGTGTCTTTGCATTTGGATTTGCACGCAGCCAGGTGGTCAGATTGGCAATCGCCTGGCTCAGTGTCTGTCCGGATTTCGCATCCGGGAAGTCGATGAGCTGCTCGGCATCGGCCTGGGCCAGCAGACGGCGTCCCAGACGGCCCACGTAGCCAAGCTTGAAGATGAACCCGCCCTTGAGCTCCTGCTGCATGCCGAAGTTGTACACGATGTTGTACGGCGTAGGCAGAGAGCGATCCACCGAGATGTTGAACGCTCCACCATTCGCGAGGCCGCAAGGACCGGTCGCGCCATCGCAATTTGGATCGGCGGGACCGATGAAGGGCGAATAGGGCTTGGTGATCGCTGGAGCAACGGGCCCCGGAGGAGGTGAAGTGAGCGCCGAAAAACGCGGATTCCCCAGCAGAGAGTAATACGCCGCGGAATGGACTGCGTTACCGGAAACGCCATAGTTCTTGGTCCCGGAGCTCTCAAAGAGGTAGGAGTAGTTCGCTTGCTCTTGCAGAATGGCGTTGACGACGGTCTGGTCATACACGATGCCGGCGCCGCCATTGATGACGAGCTTCCGATCCGATGTGGGAGTCCACGCAAAGGCCACGCGCGGCGCAAAGTCTCCGTGGCTCGGGCTAAAGTAGGCAGGACCATGGTTGGCCTTGCCACCCAGACTGTAGGTGATGTACGGCACTGCCGCAGTCCCGCCCGGCAAGGAGTTCGCGCCTCCCACTCCCTCCGCGCTCTGCGAGATACGAGCGGTCATAAAGTCTTTGAAGCTCTCGCTCTGAACTGACTCGAGGCCATGGATTTCATAGGGCACGGTGTAGGTCTGGTAACGCAATCCATAGGAGATCGTCAGAGACGGCTTGACCTTCCAGGTATCCCCGAAGTAGACCTCCGTCTCGTAGTATTTGAACTTGGTCTGTAAGCCGGTGCCCTGCAGTACGACGCTGCCTGCGGCCGTGTAGTTGTACGTGGCGCCAGCGCTGGCGTAGCGGCCCAACCCAAAGACAAGGGCGGAGTCATAGACCGTCAAGCTGGTCTGGCTGGGGTCAATGTCCGACGGATTAAACGCCCATGTATCTTCCTGCGGTGTGTTGGGCAGGCCGACAACGCCGCCGCCCAATCCAAGATTTGGACTGTTGTAGTCTGAGTAATTGCTGAAATGAGGGCTCGGGTACTTGAAGGTACCACCGAACGCCAAGCTGTGGCGGCCTTTATCCCAATGGAAGTCGTCGCGTATCACAGGAACCGGGAAGTATCGCGACTGGGCTCCGGCTGCGCTGCCGTAGATGCCGGAGAGGAAGTCACCACCAGTTGGGTCTCCATCCCAGTTGTACTGGTTTGCTCCCTGCGGGTTATAGGTGACCGGGAAACCGAGGTTGGCCACTGTATTGCCCCAGATCAGACTATTCGTCTTGTTGTTGCTGATCGCCCAATCCCAACCAACGACCCAAGCGTGGCTCGTGTCGAGGAAAGGATATGTCTCCGGATCGCCGGGAAATTGAACGGGGTTTTGTACCGCGTTGATGCGGTTGTAGGTGACGCGGCCGAAGAGGTGGTGCTTTTCAAAAGGAGTTATGTCGACCTTGCCGACATAGTTGTTTTCGATATAGGGAGTCGGAGCGTTGAAGCGGAAGCCGGCGGTGTTCAGCAGATCGCCCTTATCGCCAGTGAAATCGTTGGGGGCAGGGTAGCACCGGGGGCGGGGGCCGCATGAGCCGCTCAACTGCGCCATCAGGGCTGAGTCGAAGCCTTGGCCCTGCGGGTCATAGGCGGCCACCTGTGGTGCGTTGATGCTGCTGGTTGTTCCGGCCGTAATGTTGGTGAAGTAGGTGATGATGTCGCTTCCGGAGCCTGCGGAGTTCAGGAAGGTAGATGTCGGAACGGTGCGTTCGGCTTGAGCGGCAAGGGTATCGCGGCGGCCGTTGTAGTCAAAGAAGAAAAAGGCCTTGTCCTTCCAGAGAGGACCGCCAACGTTGCCACCAAACTGATTACGGATCAGCGGAGAGCGCGGTACCCCTTCGAAGTTGTTAAACCACTCGTTGGCCTCGAGATCCGTGTCGCGGTGATACTCGTTGATGGCACCGTGGAAGTGGTTGGTTCCCGAACGAGTGACCATCTCGAACTGGCCGCCGCCGCCGTTGCCGGAGCTCGAGAGCATGCCGGCCGTCGTACCGCGGAACTCCTGCACCGAGTCGACCGGAGCGTTGGCGATAATCGTGCCGAACGCACCAGTGGTCATATCGTTCACGTCGAGGCCGTCCACCGTCACACGGTCCTGGTCGGTGCGCGAACCGGTTGCCGAGCCATCCTGCGTCATGCCCGGCTGTTGCGTAAAGAGCGCCGAAGGAGAGTCGCGAGATGCGATGGGCAGGTCATTGAGGTACTGCACCTGAAAGTTGTTTCCCACCGTGGCATCGGTCGTATCGAGAGTCACTTCCTCGTTCGAGGCCGATACGGCAACGGTCTGGGAGACGTTGCCAACCGCCAGCTTCACGTTCTGCGAACGGGTCACGGCGACGTTCAGGTAGAGGCCACTCAGCACCGTAGTTTCGAAGCCGTCATGAGAGACGGTCTCCGTATACCCAGGGCCCGGCGTAATGTTCGAGATGGTGTAGGAACCACTCGCATTGCTGATGGCCGTATAGGACAGGTTAGTGGCCTTATTCGCCAGCACGACCTTCGCATCCGGCACAACGGCGCCGGACGAATCGGTGACCGTGCCGGTCAGTGAGGCTGCGTCCTGCTGCGCATGAAGCAGGGCAGAAGAGAACACGGCCAGAACGAGAGCGAGCAGAACAGCAAACTTCTTTACAGAATTTCCCATCAGTTCTCCTTGGAGAGATGCCATAACAAGTGAAGAGTTTTATAGAAAGGGAAAAAGCGAATGACACGTGGCAAGCAATTTTCATGCCAAGACGAATTCATTAAAAATGACCGATTTACAGCAAAAGTCTGCACGACGTATACAAAAATCCGTATATTTCTGCATAAAATGTCGATAGTAAAATACAAAAATCTCAATAATAAAATGCAAAAAGAAGACTTAGCGGATCGAATGAGATTCGTCCTCGACATTAAAAAGCAAGGATTGAAGTGAATTTGAACCTTGAATGAGCCATGACCGAACCATTTCCGAGGGCCAGATCACAACCGTAGAGTTTTCTGAAACCGTCAGAGTTGCTATCTATTTGTTCGTCAGTCCTTTGAGAGTTCTCGCTTCGCGTTGCATTGGCAGGAAGCGCATCGCGCTGACCTACAACCTTTCTTAAAATCATCCTCTCGATCCTGAGCTTTCCGGGAAGTTTCGAGCCTGGGGTGGCCCGCACGGCATCCCATGAGATACAGGACGGGAAGACGGGGACGTCATGCAAGGAGCGGGGCAGCTTGATTATCAGGAACTTTGAGTATCTTCTGGCGTTGAGTAAGGAACGGCATTTTGCACGGGCCGCTGCTGCTTGCAGAGTCTCGCAACCAACGCTGTCGGCAGGAATCAAGCAGTTGGAAGAGGATATGGACGTGCTGATTGTGAAGCGCGGGCAGAGATTTGAAGGATTCACAGCGGAGGGCGAGCGCGTGCTGGCATGGGCGCAGCTGATGATGGAAGACTGCAGGCGGTTGAAGCAGGAATTGCACGGGCTGCGTGACCACGGGATGGGGGGCCCATTTCGCCTGGGCATGTTGCCTGCGACATCAGCTCTGGCGTCAGTGCTGAGCGTCGCGTTTGCCGAGAAGTTTCCTAAATTGCAGATTTCGATTGAGACCGGTGATGCAACGCATCTTCTGAAGGCGCTTCGGCAGGGCGAGGCAGATGTGGCGCTGGCTTATCTGGACGAATCAGTAGGCGATGGGCTGGATACCTTTGCGCTTTACCGAGAGCGCACGTTTCTATTTACTCGAGCGGCTGTAGGCGAGAATCGCCGGGTGACGTGGGCGGATGTGACATCGCTGCCGCTGTGCCTGTTGCGATCAGCTGCTCCACGGGCTGCGGAAACACAGTTGGAGAAAGCAGAGAAAGTGGTCTATACGGATTCGGCGGCTGTGTTGGCAGCGCATGTGGGAACAGGGCGGTGGTCCACGGTGCTTCCGCAGTCGTTGGCGACGATGTTGCGCAGGACACCTGCTCTGCGAGCATTGGCGGTTTCCGGACCCGGCGGCCAGGCCAATGTGGGATTCGTGACAATAAAAAGCGATCCGCTACCCGCGGCAGTGCATGCCCTGATGGAGATGGCCCACACGCCTGACCTTGTCGCGGCGATACGCGAGATGCTGGCGGCTCATGAGGATTACTTACCCAAGAGTCCTGGCAAGAGTGCAGCGATAGGTAAGTAGCTGTTTTAGTGCCACAGCAGTGTATTTACCTATAACTTATTCTTGATAGAGAAAACCTATCAGCTAATCAAAATTATCTGTTTGATCCGTTGCCAGCCAGGTGCCATGCTGTAAGAGTTATGTCGCTTGCCACTGTTCAAACACAAAGTTATTCGTTCAACCGGAATCTGGTTCTGAGTGAACTGGAACGTACGCTCGCAGCCGTAAGCGAGCCACAGATCGCCGCTGCGCAAAGAATGATCCTCGCAGCCAACCGCTTGTTCGTGATGGGTGCAGGACGCACTGGGCTGGCGCTGAAGATGGCAGCCATGCGGCTGATGCATCTTGGTCTGGTGGTGCATGTCGCCGGTGAGGTGACTACTCCTGCGATCAGGTCGGGCGATCTGCTGGTGGTGGCTTCAGGATCGGGCACGACGGCTGGCCCGGTTCATGCGGCTGAGGTTGCAGTGAAGGCTGGCGCGCGGGTTCTGGCGCTTACTGCCACGCCTGATTCGAAACTGGCTACGCTCGCGCAAGGCTTGATCGTGATTCCGGCAGCGGCCAAGCAGGATCATCACGGAATGAGGTCGGAGCAATATGCCGGGGCGCTCTTCGAACAGAGCACTCTGCTGATCATGGATGCGATGTTTCAGGCAATGTGGCGCGAGGGCGGCGCCAGCGCAGAGGAGTTGTGGAAACGTCACGCGAATCTGGAATAACGAATCTGAAATAAAAGGACGGGCTCATACCGGAGTCTTTGTCTTTCTGCTGGAATACCGGGCGGTTCTTACGCCGGCCGGTTGCTCCTGATGTTAATTCTTTCAACACGTGAAATGAAAATGGAGTGCACGATGAAACTGCAAGTTGCAATAGATCTACTTTCAACGTCGGATGCGCTGACCTTGCTCAACAAGGTGGCGGAGTATGTGGATGTTATCGAGTTAGGAACCCCGCTGATCAAACAGCAGGGACTAAGCGTAGTTACAAATGTCAAGGCAGCATATCCAGACAAGCTGGTGTTTGCTGACATGAAGACGATGGACGCTGGCGAACTGGAGGCTGATCTTGCGTTCAAGGCGGGCGCGGACATCATGACGGTCCTGGCCTCGGCTGGCGACAGCACCATTGCAGGCGCTGTGAAGTCTGGTAAGGCGCATGGTAAAGCGGTTGTGGCCGACATGATCGGCGTGGCGGACAAGCCCAAGCGGCTGAAGGAACTGAAGGCGCTGGGCGTGAGCTGGGTCGAGCTTCATGCGGGGCTGGATGAGCAGGCGCAGGCAGGCTACTCCATTGAGAAGCTGCTGGAAGCGGGCCGAAATGCTGACATTCCGTTTTCGGTTGCGGGCGGCATCAATACTGAACGCATCGAAGGTGTCGAGTCCGCTGGCGCAACGATTGCGGTTGCGGGCGCGGCTATCTATGGAGCCAAGGACCCGGAAGTGGCTGCGAAGCGTCTACGCGAAAAAATCAAGCACCTCGGATAAGCGCGGATTTTGAAGTTAAGGCGGCGACAGGGCGTACATTGCCCTGTCGCCGCTTTCGTGTTTGCGGGAATTCATACAACTTTCTGTTTGAGATCCGCCCATCCGACAAGCGGAATGGGTGGGCAAAACGGCGAAATATTGCCCTAAACCTGGGGGGGGTGTGATTTTTGTGCGTATTCTACACATTCCAGACAGGTTAGACCGGTTTAATGGTGCGTTTATGGCGCGATTAGCCGGAGTTATGGAACACTTAGTTCCTTATTTCATTCTTATTTCCGGGCGGCGCGGACGGACTTGGTTTGCAACTCATTTCTATTATGCGCTTTCGGAGGTTAATTACACGCAAACTGATCTCTACTATCTTGCAGTGATCGCTGCTT